>Ga0307474_10000285_pt1 | contig 37233 bp, 29 predicted proteins | sample atmos_gasesECM1C_2_FD_203312 | JGI IMG/M metagenome (GOLD analysis project Ga0307474, IMG submission 203312) | Hardwood forest soil microbial communities from Morgan-Monroe State Forest, Indiana, United States - atmos_gasesECM1C_05 | ecosystem: Environmental > Terrestrial > Soil > Temperate... | reverse complement strand
AGTCCGAGTATTCGTATTTCTTCGCCGTAATCTCGATGACCTTTAAATCCTGATTTTGCGCCGGAGCCGGCCTGGACAGAGAGAGAAACATAGCCAGTGTCAGCAGAGGCCCGGTGAGAATGAACAACGGAAAATGGTTCGCAATTTTCTTCATTGATCCTCTTTGCCTTACGAATAATCAAATATTGCTATCGAGCCAGTAAAAGCTGCGTATCGTGGCTATGCCTCGGTTCTCTCAAATCGAGTTCCGAACCATTTTGAATTGCGTGTTTCGGTGAGCTGATCTGGACCGGCCCCGCCCCGGGTTCAGGATGGAACAATCGAACCTTGCATGTTCTCTCGCGATCGACAGGTCAGTGGCGAAGCCCATGTAGGTTCAGCGCTACACGAACCACGAGCATCAAAATCCGGTGCTCTGATGGCAATGACCAAACCTAATGCTGGTTTATTCCCCTTGCGAGTAGAACCGATGGAATAATTTTCGCGTCGGTAGAGTTTAGCTATCGGTGTGGATCAGGTTTCCAGGCCGCATGCTGTTTCCGCCGTCGTCGTTTTGTAGAAAGTTCATGGCTGAAGTTGTTCCTTTGCTGGACCGGGTTACCGTCTGGCGATCAGTGCCGGCATGGGTATTTCCATCGTTCCGGAGATCGGTACGGTCGTCCTAGCTAGACGGTCGCTCTCGGGAGCCGTGCACACCACGCTTTCCTTTGCCATCTGCAAGCTCAATCACCCGTTCGCCCCTAGCAGTCACGCTTTTGACTAATTCGTGAAAAGTCGCTGCAGCTGTTGAAGGTCGGAGGTGGGTGCATCGGAGACGGCGCAGAATTCAGTTCTGCCCTTTCGCCAATCAACCCATCGATAGCCTTGCCGGGACCCCAGGCGCGGAGAGGTGTCCCGTTCCCGTGTGGGCCAGATGAATACGTTGATGAGATGTCCGGTGCGCGCATAGACGAGCACCGCGACGGAACGCTCATCGACAACGTCAAGGCGCCCACCCTGCAGCGCGAATCCGTCGTTCGCGAAATCGCGTACAAATGTGAGTCTCCCTTTGAACCAAGCCTTCACGGCTTGTTCATCGTTGGAACTGATGCCCGTCAAGTGGCCTGGCTGCAGCGAGAGCACATGCGCATCCACAATTTCCTCGGCAAGTTCGGCTTGATAGTCGTCGGTGCGAAGCGCAGAGTTCACTCTCCATCCCGCGATTACCAGAAGAAGGAGGGCGGCCGCAGCAGCCAGCCAGTGCCAAAGGAGAGGCTGGGACTTGGCAGTCGCCGCCGCGACGGGGCGAAGATTGGCGTGTATTTTTTTCCTGAGCGAAGCCGGCGCGGACTCGTAGAGTTGCGCGACCTGCAATCGCTCACTTAGCAAGTCCATGTCCACGAGCTCAACCGGACAGTGGACGCAATGTTGGAGGTGGCGCTCGAATTCAGCAGCGCTGGCAGCACTTAGCTCACCGTCGAAATAGCCCTGAAGGAGGGAATCAGCAAAGTCACACCTCATGGACAGCCTCCTTGTGACAGGAACTTGTCAACGCGGAACATAACTGCCGGCGGGCACGTGAGAGCGAGGACATGACGGTACCAATGGGAATTGACGTGATCGCGGCAATCTCCTTGTAGGAACAGCCTTGGAGCTCTCGAAGGACAAGGATTTCGCGGAAACGCGGCGGCAGGGATTCGAGGGCACGACTGAGGCGCTCCCGATCTTCATCGGCGATCGCGATTGATTCGGGTGTAGCAACGGCTCGCTGGTGCCGTTCTTCGTCAAATTCGACCATCAGTTCCCTCGGACGATTTTTTTCCAGCCAGGAGTAACACGCATTGCGCACGATCTGCAGCAGCCAGGCGCGCGCATCCCCACCGTGAAAACCCCGAAAGAAGCGGCACGCGCGAAGCAAAGCTTCTTGAGCCACCTCTTCGGCATCTTCGCGCCTACGCAATAACCAGCGCGCCAGGTTGAAAGCAGCGTCGACATGGGGCAGCACAAGCTGTTCGAAGCGCAGCCGGTCTTGGGCATCCAAATCGTTCAATGACTTCCCCCGATCAGTGATGCTTCACTCGTCAGAACCGTCGGACCGCCAATTTTATTCTCGACGGCGGCCCTCTTCTGACGAACAAGTGAAGAAAGACAGGAACGCGGAGGAATTTGGAATAAGACCGGTGATGCCTCGGTCTGGATGAACGCAAGCACGTTCAAATGGCGGTGCGGGGGAACCACCCCCACTCCGCGCCGCCACTCCCAATGACACGTGGAGATTTTACACAAGGCGTAAAAATCATAGTAACTAAGGAGCACGAGGATGTCCGAGAAGAAAAAAGATGAACTTCTGAATGACCACAACCACGACGGAGTTGACCGGCGGGGATTTCTGAAGTGCATGGCATGGGCAGGTACGGGTGCGTTTTGCGTGATGAAAGGCGGGGTGCTGAACTCGTACAGCTTAAGCCGCGTTTCGGAGATTAGCACGGCAGACATGATGGGCGAACTGAGCTTCGTACAGATAAGCGACAGCCACATGGGTTTCAACAAGCCGGCGAATCCGGACGTCGCGGGAACCCTGAAAGCAGCAGTCGACAAGATCAACGCTCTGTCGGGCGCACCGGAATTCATGCTACACACTGGCGACATCAGCCACCTCTCGAAGCCCGAAGAGTTTGATACCGTGGACCAAATCTTGAAAAGCGCTACCCCCAAGGATGTGTTCTACGTGCCGGGCGAGCACGACGTCTTGAATGATGACGGGAAGCAGTTCCTGGAGCGTTACGGAAAAGGTAGCAAGGGCGCGGGATGGTACAGCTTCGAAAAGAAGGGCGCGCACTTCATTGGGCTGGTCAATGTGATGAATTTGAAGGCCGGCGGGCTCGGAACGCTGGGCCACGACCAGCTTGAGTGGCTGGAAGACGATGTAAAACACTTGAAGCACAGCACACCGATTGTTGTGTTTGCGCACATTCCACTGTGGTCGGTCTATCCGGAGTGGGGCTGGGGAACGGACGATAGTGCACAAGCACTGGCGTATTTGAAGAAATTCGGTTCGGTGACTGTGCTCAATGGGCATATCCACCAGACGATGCAGAAGGTCGAAGGAAACGTGACGTTTCATACCGCGGCGTCAACGGCGTTTCCACAACCGGCGCCGGGCAAAGCCGATTCACCGGGCCCTATGAAGGTGCCAGCGGAGCAACTGAAAAGTGTCCTCGGCATCACCGATGTGAACTACATACAAGGGAAACAAGCTCTGGCAGTGGTTGATTCTTCGCTCGCGTGAGCGAGATCTAACCAAACGCAGAAAACAATTCGAACTTGAAGCTGATAAAAAAGGAGAAAAAACATGAGGAGAAGTGTGTCTGTTGTAATACTCGCGACCGTGTTAACGATCGGATTTGTGGGGGCCGTAGAAGGCCGCAGAGGTTTCGCCTTAAGCGCGCAGGAGAAGATGTCGACGATGGCGGTGCAGATCGACAACTTCAGCTTCGGTCCGGTAGCGCTAACGGTGCCGGTCGGGACCACGGTGACGTGGATCAACCGCGACGATATCCCCCACACGGTGGTCAGTACGGATGATTCGAAGACGTTCAAATCCAAAGTGCTGGATACCGACGAAAAGTTTTCCTTTACGTTCAGCAAAGTGGGGACCTATCCCTACTTTTGTTCGATTCACCCGAAGATGACTGGCAAAGTCATCGTGCAGTGAGTGAGGAGCGACCTTGCATCCGTTCGACTTAAAGACAGTGCTTTTAGCGAAGCATGCGCAGCACGTCGTGCTCATTCACTTCCCGATCGCGCTGTTTATCATCGGCGTCCTCTTTGATTTTCTCGCGCAATGGAGGAAGCAGCTGGTGCTGGCTGCGGCCGCCTACTACAACTTGCTGGTCGCGGCGATCGCAACCATGCCCGTGGTGGTCACCGGAATCCTCGCGTGGCAGTGGGAACTCGAGGGGCAAAAACTGAAAGGCATCCTTTTGATGCATCTGGTGATGGGATGCCTATCGACCGTCTTGATCTGCGCGGTGTGGTTCATCCATGCCAGAACCCGACGGAAACAGCAAGAAGTCCTGCCCGGATACCGCTTGCCGATCGAGGCCGTGGCCGTAGTCATCGTCGCGCTGACGGGACACCTCGGCGGCTTTCTCAGTGGAGTGAATGGACCAGGTTAGAAGTGCTCAGAGAACTCCAGACACCAGAGTGACGGATCCTTGAAACAGGCAGCGAGGGATTCCGCAAAAAGACCAACACTGGCGGCGTTTAACAAAGATTCGGAGAATGGCGGAAAAGGAGTATGAAAATGAGAAGTAAAGTTCTCTTGGCGGTTGTGGCGCTGTCATCGGCGTCGCTCGCGGTGGCGGGAAATCGGGCGGAGTACCCCCATGAAAAAGTGGCGGAGTTTGTGATTGAAAAGCTGGATGTTACTTCGCTGCCGTCCACATTCCGACCGAAGAAGGAAAAAGGAAAGAAGACATTCGCGGATTACGGCTTCACGGCGCAGACAGTGGACGAAAACGAAGCCGTTGTCGAAGCCGCGGGTGGAGTGAAAAGGCTGGCGATCAAGATTCTCGACGAGAATTCCTCAGGAATCTACGTTTGTGTTGCGGAACCCGGAGAAAAGGGCGGCCAGGCAAAGATACAAAGTGTGCTCCGGCTGAAAAGGAACGATCCAAGCGCATTGCTAAAGGGACGCGAGTCCTTTCGAGAATTTGCTGCTTGCCCGGTGATGGGCGGAAGCGACTCCACGATGAACTCTTACGGGGACTGAGCCGTTACGCCGAAACAAGTTGTTCCAGTCACATTTTCGGCTTGGAGTGTCGTCGCCCCAACGACCGGGGAGGTGTTCATGGGGCGATAGCGATCTGCGACCCAGCACCTCCTCCCCATTGTCAGAATGAATTCTGCCCACCCTGCCACGGGCGACTCTTAGGCTGAACACGATCGGAACGCAGTCGGTAGTCTAGGTGGAGACCATCTGCTCATAGAAGCATTCCTTCTAACGGCCGCTCCGCGCGCCGCCAATGTAGTTGTGGTCGTCAAAATCGCCATGGGGATAGGTCTTTTGCTTGGCGCTCGCCTTGCTCGCAAGAGGCGCTTCCGGCAACACGCCTGGCGGCAATCCGCCATGAGGACTGAAGAATTTGGAGACTTCCAGCGGTATCAGAATTCCGCGCCATTCGCTCAGGTAACAAGCAGCCATCGCCCAGAAACAAGCTTCCTTGCTCACTGGTCTCTTCATAGAGCGTCTATCGCTAGTGGGGCGTGACACCGAAGGGGGCGGGGCATTCGCTGAGTATTTTCTTTTGCGAAAGGATGGTGTGAATATGCATAACGTGTCGAAGTGTGCTTGGGGAGTGGTCGCGGGTCTTGGCATTTTGGCGGGGAGTGCTGGCGCGCAATTCAAGAACGGAAGTCAGCCGACGGAGTTGAACATCCCGCGCGTGAGCCAGCGCGGGACGGTGTCGCAGCGGATTGGGCTGTCGGATATCACCATTGCATACCACCGGCCAGAAGTGGGCGGGCGTGAGATCTGGGGCAAGACCGTGCCTTATGGAAAAGTATGGCGCGCTGGCGCGAATGAGAATACGACGATTTCTTTTACCGATGACGTTTCCATCGAAGGGCAGCCCTTGGCGGCGGGTACTTATGGGCTGCACACGATTCCGGACAAGGAGCAGTGGACGATTATTTTTTCGAAGAACTCGACTTCGTGGGGCAGCTTCAGCTACGACGAAAAAGAGGATGCGCTGCGCGTGAGCGTGAAACCGCACACCGCGGAACCGTTTGAAGTGCTGACCTACATCTTCGACGACGTCAAGCCGGATTCGGCACTGCTAACGCTGCGGTGGGAAAAGCTCGCCGTGCCATTCCGTATTTCCGTGGACGTTAAGGCGGTAGTGCTGAGGAGCGTCAAAAACGAGCTGCGGAATGTGGGCGGCTTCACCTGGGCCGGATACGACGAGGCCGCCGAATGGTGCTTGGACAATAACTACAACCTGGAAGAAGCGCTGAAGTGGGAAGACAGTTCGATCCAAAATGAGGAGCGCTTTGAAAATCTGGAAACGAAATCGCGCATCCTCGACGCCCTGGGGCGAAAAGAAGACGCGGCCAAGACGCTTTCCACGGCGCTCGATAAAGCCAGTGCGATTCAACTCTACGTATACGCTCGCGGCTTGCAACGATCGGGGAACACCAAGCGGGCGTTTGAACTGTATCCGCAAGTCTCGAAGAAGGATGCGAATCATTGGATTAGCCACCTGGCGCTGGCGCGAATTTCGTCGAACGCGGGGGATTTCCCCACGGCCGCTAAAGAAATGACCATGGCAATCAGCGCGGCGCCCGACGCGAACAAGCCTTTCCTCCAGCCCTTATTGAAACGATTGGAGGCCAAAGACGACATCAACAAGCCATGAGTTCTGGCTCTCCACCTTACAAGTGGCGGACGGTGCCTCGGATCACGAATTCCGTGGGCAGGATTCGCTGGCTGAAGGTCATGCGCGGGTGATGTAACCGCTCGAGAAGCATCTTCATGCAGGTTTCACCGATCTCTTCTTTGTGAACGCGTACCGTGGTAAGCGGCGGGTCCATCAGTACGGCTTCTTCACGGTCGTCGAAACCCACCAAGCTGATATCGTCCGGCACTTTCATGGCTTGCCGCCGCAGCGACCGCCAAAGCCCGTAGGCGATTTCGTCATTGCCAGCTACTACAGCCGTGGGTTGCGGCTGCCGAGAGAGGATTCGCCCCGCGCTTTTTTGACCGAAATCGACAAAACCCTGAGAATTTTGGTCCGTGATTAGGACTGCTTTTAATTTCTTTTCGCGCATTCCTTGGCGGTAGCCTTCGAATCGGTGCTGAAGCCACGGGTAGGAGACGTCGCCGGCAAAGACCACGTGACGGTGCCCGTTGCTGATGAGGTAACGCGTGGCATGCAGCGTGCCATTGAAATCATCGAAGCCTACTTGGTCGTATGGCTGCTCTTCGCCCATTCCAACCACATTGTTGCTAAAGGCCACGAAAGGCATGTGGATAGAAGCGATCTTGTGGAGAAGATTGGGATAAATCGTGCCCGCGAGAATGAGCCCGTCAATCAAGCCGTGTTCCTGAAGGACCGGAGGCAGGTCTATCCTGTCGGGAGGCGTTCTCGGGGAGTAATGCAGAGCGGCAAACAACACGTGCTGTTTCAAGCCGGTGGCATAAGATTCCACGCCTTGCAGAATGCGAGCATGAAAGGGATGGAGAAAATCGCGGTTGCTCAGGAGAAAGCAGACCATTTCCGTGCGTCGTTTGAGAATCCGCCGGGCTTGCGCGTTAGGGCGGAATCCCAGACGCCGGATGGCTTCCAGTACTCGCGCACGGGTCTCGCGGCTCACTTGAGAGCTGGAATTTAGGACGCGCGAAATCGTTCCAATGCCGACCGAAGCAGCGCGCGCCACTTCGCGAATCGTGGTTTTTCTTGGAACTGTTTCCATAGCAAAGTGACCTGGTCGCTCGTCGCTGGCTCGCGATCGGATGAGAAGACCGTCGACGCTATTGCCAGGGCCAGTCTAACACACCAAAACGAAGAAGGTATCGTCAACAGGAGCCGCTCCGGATCTGTGCTTGCGGAAAAATCAGGAAACCGGATACAACAAATTGGTCCACGAGATTCTTGCTTGACAGGGGGTTTTCGGTCAGTTAGGGTGTGGAACTAGTTCCAAGTCTCGGGGTGCTGATTTGCATGTCGTCGAGAAATTCTCGAATCGTGGGGTGTGCTGTCATGAAAAAACTGTTTGGTTCGTTTTTCCATCGCTTGAATAGCTGGATGAAGTCTGCGACGAAGAGCAAAGAATTTTCCGTGCTCGACACGAGCGGTCCGGTAAAGCTGTGGCACGCGGGCATGGCGGTATTGCTCGGGACATTACTTCTGGCGTTTTCCGCGCCGACCAGGGGGCAGGCGGTGAATGCCACCTTGCTCGGAACCGTGACTGATTCCTCCGGAGCCGCCGCCGCCAACGTCAAGGTGACGATCACGGAAACCAACACGGGGATCAGCCATGCCTCCCAGACGAACGACAGCGGCAACTACGTATTCCCGGATCTGCCGCCGGGCACCTATAAGGTCGTCGCGGAACTGGCAGGATTCAAGCGCGAGTCGAGAGCCGGCATCGATTTGGTCGTTAACTCGACGGAGCGCGTCGACCTGGTTCTTGAGCCTGGAAACATTTCGCAAACGGTCACCGTAGAGGCGGAAACTCCCATCCTCCAGACCGAGCGAGCGGACACCGGGCGCAAACTGGAATCCGTGCTAACGGAAAACGTCCCGCTGGGCACCAATCGGAATTTCCAAAATCTTTTGAACATCGTGCCGGGCACGACTCGCGCCACTTTCCAGCACTCGCAATTTTTCAACGCCAGCAGCTCGCTGCAGACCGAAGTCAACGGCCAACTGCGCGAGGGCAACAACTATCAGATCGAGGGCATCGACGACAACGAACGCACCGGCCTGCTGCAGATCCTGATCCCGCCGCTGGAAGCCATCCAGACGGTGGATGTCTCGACGAGCAATTTCGATGCGGAACTGGGCCGTGCGAGCGGCGCGGTTACCAACGTCATCTTGAAGTCCGGCACCAACGATTACCACGGCGCTGCCTACGAGTTCATCAGGAATAGTGAACTAAATGCTCGAAACTACTTCGACAAGTCCGTGGGACATCTCGTCTATAACTACTTTGGCGGCAATATTGGGGGCCCCATCAAGAAGAATAAGCTTTTTTTCTTCGCCGACTATCTGATGGTCAAGGACCATGAAGCCAACGCCAATACCATCACCGTCCCCAGCACGGCGTTGCTCTTGGGAAATTTGAACGTTGCGACTACCGCGACCGGAACACCGACGACAATCTACAACCCATATTCTGGCAATCCGAACGGCACAGCTCGCCTGCCGCTCGTCGCTTCGTCCTCTCCTGGCGTGGCAACGGTTCCGGGCCCTAATGGGACTACCGTGGACGCTTATAATCCTGTCTGCACCAGCGCCGCTGGTTGCCCGAACGTCGTGCCCACGGCTTTGATCAATCCCATCTCCGCCAAGCTCCTTGCGTTTTTGCCGAACCCCACCTCTGCCGGCAATGCGAACAACTACTTTGCTACCCTGCCTTACCACAAAGACACGGATTTCTTTGATGGCAAAGTGGATGCCAATCTCACCGATAAAGATCGCCTGAGTGCCCGCTTCAGCTACCAGCGTCCGTCAACTTTCCAGGCGCCCATATTCGGGATCGCCGGCGGACCAGCACAAGGCAATTTTGAGGGAACGGGCATTCAAAACACCTACAGCGCCGGCCTCAACTATAATCGCTTTTTCTCGAATACCTTGGTTGCCGAGTTCCGCTTTGGTGCCGGGTGGTACCACAACGAAGCTCACAACACCGATTACGGCACAAATACTTCAACCACTCTCGGCATTCCCGGAATCAACCTCAACCCCATCACCAGCGGAATCGTGGGTATTACGATTAACGGCGGGTTTTCCAATCCCTTGATTGGCTACTCGGCGAGTCTTCCCTGGATCCGCTCAGAAACAAATATTGATTTCGCCAACACGTGGACCAAGATTCTCGGCAATCATACGGTTAAGTTTGGCGCTGACCTGCGCCGGGTTCGCGATGCCTTGCTCCAGGAACAGACCTTCAGCCCGCGCGGCGTCTATACTTTCAGTGATGGCCAGACGGCGCTCAATACCGGCGCCGGCGAGTCCAAAACCAGTTTTACGAACGATTTCGCCAGCTTTCTGCTGGACGTCCCAAGCCAAGCGGGACGCGATTTGGCCACTTTCTTCCCGAACTATCGAGCCTGGCAATTGTTCACCTTCGTGCAGGATAAGTGGGTGGTCACGCCCAAATTCTCGGCCGATCTTGGAGTCCGTTGGGAGTTTTATCCGCCGGCCACGCCCGTTCAGAAAGGCGGCTTTTCCAATTACGATCCCACGAACAACACGCTGGTCGTCAGCGGCTACGGCAGCAATCCGGACAACCTGGGAATCACCACGCATTACAAATACTTTGCCCCTCGCCTGGGACTGGCCTATCGCTTGAGGGAATCGACGGTTATTCGCGCTGGCTTCGGGATCAGCTATACGCCTTTCCCGGACAACAGCTACGCCTACAATTTCCCCGTGCGCGCCAATAACTCCTTCAATCCAGCCGTGGCGACCTATGGTCCGGCCGTGCTTCCCGGCGGGCAAACTGCGACTTTTGCGACGGGTTTCCCTGCCCTGATTCAACCTGTCATTCCCTCGAACGGCATCATCACCAACCCCACATTGGGGTCGCAATACTTCGTCGTGAACCAGAACTTCAAGAATCCCTATGTGGAATCATGGAACCTGGCGATCCAACATTCGCTGCCTGGTCGCTTCGTTCTCGATTTGGCTTACGTTGGCAATCACACCGTGGACACCGTGGTCAACTATAACCTCAACGCCGCTACCGTCGTTGGCCTCGGCAATGCCGGACAGCCAGAATTCCCTGCCTTCGGGCGAACCGCCGCTACCCAACTTCTCTTTGCGGGATTCTCCTCCAGCTACAACGCTTTGCAGGCGAAACTGGACCGGCGCTTCTTGAACGGTTTTACGACCACTACGTCTTACACCTTCGCCAAAGGCATGGGCTTTCAAACCGACGATGATGGCGGGCTGGCATTTTATATCAATCAGCGGCGCAATTACGCTCGCAACGACTTCGATCGCACTCACACTTTTGTGCAAAGCGTTGTGTACGATTTGCCGTTTGGAAAGGGCAAGCGCTTGGTCCCTTCCGGCGTTGGCGCCGCGATTCTTGGCGGCTGGCGCGTCTCCAGCTTCCTCACCTGGATGTCGGGCCTTCCTCTTTACTTTTCGGCCCCTTCGGGCGGGCTTCTTGCCCCGGGCAACACCCAAACACCGCAATTGATTGCTCCCGTGCAGATCCTTCACGGTATCGGCATCGGCAATCCGTGGTTCAGCAACACTTCGAGCACTTTTGTCGGCGCAACGGGAACTAACTTCGGCAATGTGGGGCGAAACTATCTCAGCGGCCCCAACTTCTTCAACCTGGATGCTGCGCTCTCCAAGTCGATTCGATTCGCGGAACGCTACAGTCTAGATCTGCGCCTCGAGGCTTTTGGCGTAACAAATACGCCGCAGTTCTTCTTCACCAGTGGCAACGGCTCAGCGGCGGGCGTGACGCTAGGCAGCAGCAGCTTCGGCGATATCACCAGTGCCACCGGCGGCCGGCAACTTCAACTCGGCTTAAAGTTCAATTTCTGAGGCCGTTGGCTTCTGGGCCTATAGAAACTCTGAGCCCCATCCTTGCAAAATGCGGGCAGAAACTCCTAACCCTTCTTGAAACGCAAAATCCGAAGGGTTAGGACAAGCGATTTGAATACCAACGGCTTTAAGATGCTAAGCGTGTGAAAGCGCGGCTTGCTTTTGTTCCGCTACGCTCACCAGCGCGGCTTCGATGACGTTCAGCCCTTCCTCGAATTGCTCGTCGCTGACGACCAGCGGAACGAGGATGCGAATGACGTTGTTGAACGTGCCGGCGGTGATGGTGATGAGGCCGTGCTCGTAGCAATGTTTGGCGATGGCTTTGGTTTCGGAGTCGGCCGGCTCGCGCGTTTGCGAATCGCGAACCAGTTCGATGGCGCACATGCCGCCGAGGCCGCGGACCTCGCCGATGAAAGGCCATCTCTTCTGCCAGGCCTGAGCGCGTTTTTCAAAATGCTTGCCGATGGCCGTAGAACGCGCGAGGAGTCCGTCTTTCTCGATGGTTTCGATGGCGGCGAGCGCGGCGGCGCAGGAAAGCGGGTGACCGCAGAAGGTTCCGCCCAGAGCTCCCACGCCGGGGGCGTCCATGATTTCGGCGCGGCCGGTGACCGCGGCGATAGGCATGCCACCCCCCAGCGATTTCGCCATGGTTATTAAATCGGGCTCGATGCCGAAATGTTCGGAGGCAAACCATTTGCCGGTGCGCGCGAAGCCGGATTGCACTTCGTCGGCGATGAAGAGAATGCCGTGTTTGCGGCAGATATTTTCTAGTAGCTTGAAATAATCGCGCGGCGGAATGATAAAACCACCTTCGCCTAGAACGGGTTCGGCGATGACGGCGGCAACAGATTCAGCCGCCACGGTGCGTTTGAAGGCGTCCTCGAGATGCTGCGCGAAAGTTTCCGCGGTGGCTCCTTTTTCGCCGCGGTACGGATAAGCGAACGGAATGCGATAGATGTCGCTGGCAAAAGGCTGGAAGCCGGCTTTGTAAGGATGCGTCTTGCTGGTGAGCGACATGGTGAGGAGCGTGCGGCCGTGAAAGGCATCTTCGAAGCAAATCACGGCGGGCCGCTTGGTGTAGGCGCGGGCGATCTTGATGGAGTTTTCGATTGCTTCGGCCCCGGAGTTCAAGAGAATGGTTTTTTTCGGGAAATTTCCGGGAGCGAGGGCGTTGAGTTTTTCGGCGACGGCGACGTAGCCTTCGTAGGGGGTGACGGCGAAGCAGAGATGCAAGTACTTCTCGAGCTGCTCGCGGATCGCCGAGAGCACGCGAGGAGAACGGTGGCCGATGTTGAGGCAGCCGATGCCGCCAGCGAAATCGAGATAGCGGTTGCCGTCGACGTCTTCGATGGTGGCGCCGCCAGAGCGCGCGGCAAAAACGGGCATGGCATGCGAAGGGCCGCGGGGAATGGCGGCTTCGCGGCGGGCCATCAAGGCGCGGGACTGGGGTCCGGGTATTTCGGTGCGAATTTCGATGGTAGACATTTTTCGTTTTCCTTGCTTTGAAATCTAGTACCAGCCGATGGGGGTCTCGTCGAGATTGACGAACACTTGCTTGGTTTCGAGATATTCTTCGAGGCCCCAGGGACCGAGTTCGCGGCCAAAGCCGGATTGTTTGTAGCCGCCCCAAGGCGCTTCGACGTAGGTTGGTTGCATATGATTGACCCAGACGATGCCGGCGCGCAGGGATTTGACGACGCGGAAGGCTTTGTAAATGTCGCGCGTCCAGACGGCGGCGGCGAGGCCATAAGGCGTGTCGTTGGCAATGCGGATGGCTTCCGGTTCGCCTTCGAAAGGAATCACGGAAGCGACCGGACCGAAGATTTCTTCGCGGGAGATGCGGGCGGTGTTATCGACGTCAAAGAAAATGGTCGGTTCGACGTAAAAACCTTTGCCAAATTGCTTGGGGCGCCCGCCTCCGATGGCGACTTTCGCTTCTTTCTTGCCAAGTTCGAGATAGGAGCTGACGCGGTCGTATTGCTCTTTACTGACCAGCGGGCCCATTTTCGTTTCACGATCCAGCGGGGCGCCGAGCTTGATGCGCTTGGCTTTCTCGGTCATGGCTTCGACGAACTTTGCATAGATTTTTTTCTCGACGAGAATGCGGCTGCCGGCGGAGCACACTTCGCCTTGGTTGATAAAGACACCGAAGAGCGCGCCATCGATAGAAGCTTCCCAATCCGCGCCCTCAAAGAAAATATTGGGAGATTTGCCGCCGAGCTCTAAGGTGACACGCTTGAGCGTGTCCGCGGCGCTCTTGACGATGATTTTGCCGACCGCGGCACTGCCGGTGAAGGCAATTTTGTCCACGCCGGGATGGGCGACCAGGGCGGCACCCGCGGTTTCACCAAAGCCGTTGACGATGTTGATGACGCCGGGCGGGAAGCCCAACTCTTCCAGCCACTGGGCGACTTCCATCATGGTGAGCGGCGTCTGTTCGGCGGGTTTGAGGACGCAGGTGCAGCCGGCGGCGATGGCGGGAGCGAGCTTCCAGGAAGCCATCACGAGCGGATAGTTCCAGGGAATGATTTGTCCGGCTACGCCGACCGGTTCGCGCAGGGTAAAGCTCAGCGCATTCGCGGGCACGGGATTGACGTGGCCGAGAACTTTGTTGGCCAAGCCAGCGTAGTATTCGAAACAAGTTGCGGCGTCGGCGATGTCGTATTCCGCTTCGACAATGGGCTTGCCGGAATTGCGGCATTCCAGCTCGGCGAGCGGCGCGGCGTTGGCGCGAATTTTCTCGGCCAGCTTGTAGAGCAGGCGGCCGCGGTCGGCGGCGGTGGTTTGGCGCCAGGGGCCGGAATCAAAAGCCGCGCGGGCGGCCTTTACGGCGCTATCGACATCCGCTGCCGTGCCGGACGCAACGTGCGCGATCACTTCTTCCGTCGAAGGATCGTAGACCGGAAATACCTCTCCGGAAACACTCTTGACCCACTGTCCATTGATGTAGTTTTGATAGGTTTGAACGACCGTTTTCGCAATACTCGACATAACTGCCTCCCAAATCAATTCACAGGGCGGCCGCGGCGGCCGCTGCTAATTTCCGCGCGGCTTTGCGCCGGCCGTACACGAAGAAGAAAAACGCCGCGAGCCCGATAAAAAACAAAGTGCCTCCGAACATCCAGATCTCGTAGGACCGGAGCGACTTAATCTGCTGAGCCGGAAAGAAAGCCAGGGAGATTCCGAGACACGTGGTGATCGAACCGCTGAACCCCGCGAGGATTAGGGTCGTTTTGCAGTAGCGCCCTCTTTGAAAAGAATTGGTGAGGGCGATCTTCAATAGCCCACCAAACATATAGAGAAAGGGAATCAGTTGAAGTACTACGGCCAGGGACAACAATTTTTGAAACGTCTCCTGCACGCCCGCGCCCGTAAATGAGAAATTGATCACCACCAGAATGAGCGACACTGTCGCGTGGACGATGAGCGCCGCGTACGGCGTCGAATACTTCGGGTGAATCTTGCCAAGCCAGGAGGGCATATACGAATCCAGGCCGGCGACAAACGGGATTCGCGCCGAACCGCCGAGCCATGCGGAGCCAATTCCCGCGATGGAAATGCTCAAAAGGAATGCGAAAGGCGCGACGATCCAGCCGACTCCAACGCGGTTGGCCATGTGGCCGACGGCCTGAACGATGCCTTGGAGAACGCTGATGTCGCTCTTGCTTACAGCGATGAGCAAAGTTAGAGTCGCACCGATGTAAAGCAGTCCCGACAGCAAGCCGCCCCAAGCCACCGCCCCAGGAAGAGTTTTTCGGGGATTTTCGATTTCGTCGCCCATGACCGAGGCGAGTTCCAGGCCGACCAAGCCGAAACAAATCACCCCAAACGAGTTCAAGACAAAACCGGGGTTGGCGGGAATCCGGAAATCCGCCGTCGTTACCGTGGTGCCAAACCGCAGGCAAATCACGACTCCCAGGCCAATCAGGACAGCCGCGGCAAAGAACGTTCCGATGGCACCGAGATTGTTGAGCCACTTGCCGACGCCTAGACCCAAGATGTTGAGAATCACCAGCAGAAAAAGCAAAACCACTGAAGCCGTTAAGGTAAAGGGCTTGCTGTCCGCGAGCGATTCGTGGCCGGCTCCCAGGACAAAGACGAACACGCCGACGAAATAAAGCATGATGGTCGGGACGTACATCATGTTATTGGTCCAGTAACACCAGCCGGAGAGAAAACCGTGGAAGTCACCAAAGACTTCCTTGGCCCAAAGGTAGACACCGCCTTCGCCCGGGTAGCGGTCGGCAAGTTCAATCACGGCAATGCCTTGCGGCCAGAAAAAAAGCAGGAGGGAGATAATCCAGAGCCACACGGTTACGCCGCCATTGGCGGCGATGGACGGAACGACGTTGAGATTGAAAACCGCGACAACGAACAGGAGCACGAGGTCCCAGCGTCCCAGCACGCGGCGCAGGCCCGGGGTTTGTGATGTTGCTGGCGCTGTCGTCCGAGTGGTGACCTGGCTAGCCAAAATTTGTTCTCCCGATGATTTCGCGGCGCCGGTAGCAGCTCAGTGAAACAGAGGACCGGTAAAAGCCCGGCTTCTAGATGCTGCGCTTAGTGACCGGCGACACCGACAAAAGCCATGCCGCGATCTTGCTGAGCTTTGGCGAGAGCCGGCGCGACTTCCTCGAATACCGCGAGGTGCTTGTCGATATCAGCCTCCGTGTGCTGAACGGAGATGGTCCACTGCTCGTCCCACCAATAGGGCTGGGCGAGCACGCCGCGATTGACCATGGCGAACCAGTAGTGGCGCCAAAGATCGCTATCGATCTTGGTCCAGTCGCGATAGTTCTGAATTTCCTTTGGATAGAGCATCAGCGCGCCGTTGACGCCGGCGCTGGCGACATAGGCTTCTAAGCCGGAGTTTTTGACGATGGCGCGATAGCCCTCGGTGAGAGTCTTGCTGAGCTTCGTAACAAGCTGGTAATTTTCACGCGTGAGGACTTCGCGAAAAGTCGCAAGGCCCGCGGCCATGGCGACGCGATTGGTATTGTAGGTGCCGCCGTGAAAAACCTTGTGCTCGGAGATCAAATCCATGATCGCGCGGCTCGCTCCGAACGCTCCCAGTGGCAAGCCGCCACCGATGGACTTGGCCAGACAGATCATGTCCGGCTTTACGCCGAAAAAGTCGCTCGCGCCGCCCCAGGCCAGCTTGGCGCCGGTTTTCACTTCGTCGAAGATCAGCAACGAACCGTTTTTGGTGCAAATGTCGCGCAGTCCCTGCAAAAAGCCAGGTTGCGGCAAGCACAGACCGACGTTCATGAGGATGGGTTCGAGAATGATGGCGGCGATTTGGCCCGGATACTGTTTAAAGCGATTTTCAACACTCTTCAAATTGTTGAAGCTGGCGACCACCACATTTTCAAGTGAGCCCTTCGGAATGCCAGCTCCTCCGGGCACGGACGTGGGCGCGTCGGGATCCCCGTAGTCCTCCGCTTTGGGCTTGACGCTGACGAGCGCGGTGTCATGCAGCCCATGGTAAGAGCCTTCAAATTTCAGAATCTTATCGCGGCCGGCGGCGGCGCGCGCGATGCGGCAGGCGTGCATGGTCACTTCCGTGCCGCTCGAGCCGAAACGCACCATCTCAACCGGATAGCGCTTCGAGATTTCTTCGGCTAGTTCCCATTCCTCTTCGTGGGGCATTCCGAAAGTGGTTCCGGCATGCAGCTTTTCCTCAACCGCTTTCACCACCGCCGGGTGGCCGTGCCCCGCCATCAGCGCGCCAAAGCACAGGTTGTGGTCGATGTATTCGTTGCCATCAACGTCATGAATCCTGCTGCCCTTTCCGTCCTTCACAAAAAGAGGATAGGGCTCGTAGTGACGGTAGTTACTGGCTACTCCGAGAGGGATACGCTCTAGAGCCCGCTGGTGCGCGGCCGCCGATTTGGCGGTGCGTTTCCGGTAGTTGGCGATTTCCTTTTGCAGTGCGTCGTGCATTTCTTGCTCCGTAGTGGGTGGCCGTCTTGCGGTTGCCCGTGGCAGGTCTGTTCCCTGCGGTCAGTGTGTGCCGATTTTATCAGACGAAGGAAGGCGCCCCGATCTGGCCAGGGCGCCTCGGAAAGCCTTGCGGTCCCCCCGCTCGCGCTAGAAGTGGAACTTCAACGCAAACTGCACCAGCCGCGGATCGTGGACATGCAGTGGCCGGCCGAACGTGGCGCCTTGATTGCCCACGTTGCCGTCCACGCTATAGAACTGCGCGTGGTTCCACACGTTGAAAATATCGCCTCGGAATTCCATGCGTAGTCTCTCGCCTATTTGCGTCGATTTGTTAAAGCTTACGTCCGTATTGTTGATGCCCGGCCCGCAACAAATCGAGCGGGGCGCATTCCCGATGGTGCCCAGAACGACTGGGTTGTTTCCTGGGGCACAAGCTGGCACCAGGGTCGTCGGCGTGCATGAGTTATCAAACAGGTTGGGATCGAACACATAGCCCGAAACTGGCACGCACGGTGGAGCTCCCGGGGCGAGTGGACCGGTTCCAAATTGGCAGACCGTGCTGCGCGGATTTACCGTTTTGAAGGGGCCAGTCAAATTCGGTTCACCCGCCGCCTCGAAGTTAAACGTGCTGTCCAACAGCTCGTTGTCGGCTTGCGAGGTAATGCGGATCGGGAAGCCGCTCTGCAGACTCTCAATGCCGGACATTTCCCATCCATCAAGCACCTTGCCCTTGAACCCGGAATACTTTGGCACCGGCAGGTCCCAAACGAAATTAAGAACAAAGCGGTGGCGCGCGTCATATTTAGACAAGCCGTAGGTCGCATTGAAGTTGAACGGATTCAGCGCATCTTCGAAGCTGGACGCGTTGTCCATCGTTTTGCTCCACGTATAGGAAGCCTGAAACTGCAAGCCATGAGAAAACCGCTTCTCAAATAGCGCCTGCAACGAATTGTAGTTGGACTTCGCTACGGTATCCTCGGCAAAGATGCCGACGATCGGCGGCGTGGCCGGGCAACCCGCCCCGGACAACGGATTGCAAAACGGCGAAGAATAGAACCGGAGTCCAGAAAGGGTGATGGGAACGGCGCCCCCAGTGGTATTGGTGTAGTGGCACCCTGCGGGAGTGTTCACCGGCAGGCATGGAACGTTCGGCCCTGTTGCGCCTGGCCCGCCGGGATTGTAATAGGGGAGATCAATACTTTGGCCCGCCTGAAGCATGAAGGAATAAACAGTGTCCTCGCCAAACGGCCCGCAAGTTCCGGCTCCCATAATGGAATTCAACTCCAAGCAAGTATTGGCCCCGTCTTTCCGATTGACGGTCTCGTTGAGCTCGTAAATGGCCAGCAAGCGGTGCCCCTCGGAACCGACATATCCCACCTGCAAAAGTATGTCGCCGGGCAGCTCCCGCTTAATTGTAAAATTGTACTGATCCGAATACTGCGGCCGCATATGTGGCTGGAAGTCTCCAAAATATGTGCTGCCGAGGAATCTGGTCCAATCGATCGGTGTGCCACGCGGCGGATTCAAGACGCCCGTAAACGGATTCGGATGGACACCGCCGGTCTGATCCACGAAGGGCGTCTGCAGGAAATTCCCAATAATGCTCTCACTGCCCCCGAAGGGCGGCTCGGCGCTGAATTGCTCCAGCACGAGTTGCTCGATGGGGTTGTAGAAAATTCCATATCCCATGCCCACGCTGGTCTTTCCCGGTCCCCCGGTCAGCTTAGCCAGCCAACCATCATGCGCGCCCGGGCTCCAGTTAAGGCCAAGGCGCGGGGCAAAGGCCTTGTAGTAAGTCTGGGTCAAACCGTTGGGGACGCCCTTATCTCCCGGAAAAACGATTCCTAGCGGAGTAACTCCGGCGGCGTCGTTGCCCGGTATTCCAGGATAGATGGTGGATGGCTCTCCGGGCCGGAACGCTTGCACTTTCTGGCCGGCATCCGCCAGCGGCGTATTCAGTTCCCAGCGCACGCCGTAATTCAGCGTCACATTCGGCTTTATCTTCCAGCTGTCTTGTGCAAAGAGGTAAACGGATTTGCTGCGCACCAGTTCATGTTGTGGCGACCCTTGTAAATAAGAGTTCGACAAGCCCAGGAAATAGTTCGGATAGGCATTATCAAATCCTACGTCACCAGTTCCGCCGGGCAGGAATGTATAACTACCATTGATGTCGAAAATGAGAAACTGGTCGAATCTCTGGTAACGCCCGTCGCCGCCGAATTTGAAGCTGTGGTTGCCGACGACCCGGCTGTAGTTGTCAGAGAACTGGTAGGTATTGCCAACTTGAGGCAACTGGCCTCCCGCGTTGTTGCCAATGGCGAGGCCCGTCCCGCCAATCGAGATGAACGGCACGCCTTCGTACTTGGACCCCAGGCCGGAGTGAATGCCACAGTCCGCCGTGTTTGTGGCCCCCGCGGCGCAAGCGGCGTTTATCGTGGCGGAATCGCTTAGACCGGTGAAGCAGAATGCGGAGGCTGCCCCCGTCCCGCACGAAGCCGTAACGGCGTTGGTTAACACCGGAGTATTGAACTTGAGCTGGCCTTCCCGGAAATAGCTGACGCGCGCTTCGTTTACCGCCTTAGAGCCAATGGTCGATGTGTGGCTGAAGTTGACTTGTTGCGTGCGCGTCGCGTAAGTGCTCGGGAAAGTACCCAGTGGAGCTCCAAAGCTCTGAAATTTTGCAAACGGATCAAGCGTTAGGTCGTCATCAAAGTAGTAGTACGCCGACAATTTCTGGTTATTGGTGAAGGAATGATCCAAGCGAATCTGGAACTGATCGCCCCGGTCTCGGTTGTTGGGAACCGTGATGACCGAACTGGCGGTTCCGCCGGCTCCGGGAACGTACTTCTGATTCATTAAACTAACCGCCGCCGGATCAAAACACGCCGTCGGTATCTGGTTATCCACCTTGGTGTTGAAGTTGGTAAAAATGCCTGGGGAGAGCAATGCACCAGTCGTCGGATCATAGGTTCCCCCGAAGTTATTACCGACCGCTATCGGTAAACCACCCTGAGCCGCGACGGCAGCCGCGCAGCCGGGGCGGTCATTCAGCATCCCCGCCACCGTCGGGCTGCTGAGGGCACCCGTAAATGGAGACCCGGACGAAAAATCCCCGTTGTTCAGCTCCGCCCCGGTCGGCACGAAAACCGATTGCGAATCGATGCCCTTGACGATCCGGCGTCCTTCATACGAACCAAAGATAAACGTCCGGTCCTTCTTGATCGGCCCCCCCAAGGTCCCGCCGAACTGGTTCTGCTTGAATCCCGGCTTGGGCGCCGGAGTAAACGTGAAAGCCTTGGCATTCAGCACATCGTTGCGGAAGAACTCGTAAAAGCTGCCATGAAGGTCATTGGTGCCCGATTTGGTCACCACGTTGACGACCGCCCCGGAATTGCGGCCGTATTCAGCGTCGAAGTTGTTGGTGATGACGCGAAACTCTTCGATGCTGTCGGGGGAAGGCTCAATCGCAGGTCCGTTTACAAAAAGGTCGTTGCCGTCGCCGCCGTTCACGGAATAGTTGTTGGACCGCCCGCGGCCACCATTTACAGTAACCACGCCAGCCTTATCCGAACCGTAAAAGAGATCGTTCCCCAGCTGCGACTGCACGCCGGGCTGCAACTGCAGCAACTGATAGACGTCGCGCTGATTTAGAGGCAGTTGCGTCGAGGAGCGGTCGTTCACGACTGCGCCCAGCTGCGTGGAAGTCGTATCCACGACGGGAGGCGCGCCCGTGACTTCGACGATATCGGTCGAACCTCCAAGCTGCAGGGCGATGTCGACAGTAAGAACCTCGTTGAGGTCCAGCACAATTCCCTTGCGGACATACTTCTTGAAACCCTGGAGCGTGAGATCGATTTCGTAATTGCCGACGGGCACTTCAATAAAAATGTATTCGCCATTCGCGCCGGTTTGCACCTCGCGCGTGGCGTGCGTGCCCTCGTTGAGCAGTTCGAGGGTCGCCGCCGTGACGGCCCCGCCGCTCGGATCCGTCACCGTGCCGCGGATGCGTCCGCCCGTGCTCTGCGCGCCGGCAAATGGCGTCGTGAAGCAAAATGCCATCGCCAAGGCCGTGGCTAGTAAGATGCTCCGGCAACACCACGAACGCAGTTGCCCGAATCGTGCGTCAACCTTCATAACCTCACCCCTAATGCCAGGAAGAATCTTTCGAGGATTAATTCTTCGTGGTTGCTCCTGCCCCTCAAACCTTACTATAATCATGTAAACTTAGAGAAAGCCGGGACCGGTGTCAAGCAGAAAGAATTTATCCAACGCATCAGCCGCGCCGAAACCATCGCGCTTGCTGCGCATCAGTGAAGTGGCCCGCCGCGTGGGCATTTCCTCCTCGGCCCTGCGCGCTTGGGAGGCCCTGGGTCTGGTCTCGCCGCAGCGCACGCGGAGTCGCTACCGTTTGTTCTCGGAATCGGACGTGCGCTCGTTGCAGCGCGCGATTTTCCTGCGCCGTGCCCGTGGCCTGAATCCGGCTGCGATCGTCCACGTGCTCAAGCGCCAAGGAGTGGTTTCTCCTCCGACGCAGAGCTCGCTTCTCCCCGGGCAGCGTTTCCGTCGCTTGCGAATCCGCCGTGGACTTTCCCTGGCTCAAGTCGCCCGCGCCACCGGCGTCTCCATCGGTTTTCTCAGCGCCCTCGAGCGCGGCCAGATGCGTTCCTCGATTGCCACGCTGCGCCGCATCGCCCGCTTCTACCGCACCAACATTCTATCCCTGTTCGAAACGGCTGGCGACCACCCGCGCTTGGTGCGCCCCCATCAACGAAAAGTCCTGGAGACCACCCCGGACGTGCGCATGGAGTTGTTGGCCTGGGGAAATACCGTGATGGAACCGCATCTTTTCCGCATCAAACCCGGGGGCGGGAGCGGTGAATCCTATTCGCACGAAGGCGAGGAATTCCTGCATGTACTGCGCGGAAATTTTGAGATCTGGCTCGACGCCCAGGAGCATTATCATTTGAAGCGCGGCGATAGCCTCTATTTCGAGAGTTCGACTCCGCACCGCTGGAAGAATCCCGGACGGACGGAAACCTGGCTGCTGTGGATCAACACGCCGCCGACATTTTGATGCTGAGGGCCGCATGCCGATGAAGACTTTCCAACTTCGCGTCGTTCTTAGACCGCTGACGCTCTTCTTGTTCGCTTTTTCGCTCGCACAAGCGCAAAGCCGCGTTGTCGAACCGGCGGACATCATTATCGTGCATGGCCGTGTTTACACGGAAAACCCCAAGCAGCCTTGGGCTCAAGCAGTGGCTATCTATCGCGGAAAAATCGTCGCCGTCGGCGAAGATCCTGAAATTGAAAGCCGGCGCGGCATGGGCACAAAAGTAATCAACGCCGGCGGAAAACTCGTGCTTCCCGGCTTCGCCGATTGCCATATTCACTTTATCGACGGTTCGCTCAGCCTCGGCCGCGTGAATCTCGAAGGCGCTCTAGACCCCGCCGACATTCAAAAACGCTTGCGCGAATATGCCGCCGGGCATCCCGGAGACGACTGGATCCTTGGCCGCGGCTGGAATTACGCCATGTTCGGAGCCGAAACGCTGCCGCACAAGAAATATCTCGATGAAATCTTCCCGAACCGCCCGGTTTTTCTCGAAGGCTATGACGGGCATACCTATTGGGCGAATTCGAAAGCTCTTCTGATGGCTGGGATCAAGGGAGACACTGCCGATCCACCGAATGGCGTAATCGTCCGCGATTCCCAAACAGGTGAGGCCACCGGCGCGCTAAAAGAAGCCGCTCAGGATTTGGTCGCCAAGATTGTTCCGAAGCCAACCCGCGACGATAAGCTTCTGGCTCTGCGCGCGGGCATGAAATGGGCAAATAAGAATGGCCTCACTCGCGTGCACAGCGCCGGCGGCGATTTTGAATTGCTCGATCTTTTTAACGAAATGCGCCATCGCGGCGACCTTACTCTGCGCATGTACATCGCTTACTTCCTCAATCCTCCCGAGCTGCGGCCTCAGGACCGCGACGCCATTGAGCACGCCCACGGGAAATTCCACGATGAATGGATCGACGCTAGCGCCGTCAAATTTATGCTGGATGGCGTCGTCGAATCACACACCGCCGCGATGCTCGAGCCTTACGGCGACGACCCTTCTTTGAAAGGCAAACTCTTCTGGGATCCTGCAAAGTACAAGTCGGCGGTCGCGGAGTTGGACAAGCGCGGTTCGCAGCTTTTTACCCACGCCATCGGCGACTTGGGCGTGCGGACGGCACTGGATGCCTACGAAGAAGCCGAAACGCGCAACCGCAAGCACGACCGCCGGCCGAGAATCGAACACATCGAAACCATTGCGGCATCCGACATTCCGCGCTTCGGCAAGCTCGGGGTCATCGCCAGCATGCAGCCGCTTCATTCTTATCCCGATGCCGATACGCTGGAGGTCTGGGCACGCAATGCCGGAGCTGATCGCGCTTCGCGAGCCTGGGCTTGGAAAAGCATCGCCGATGCCGGAGGCCACCTCTGCTTTGGCAGCGATTGGCCCGTCGTCACCCTCAATCCGTGGGAAGGGATACAGACCGCGGTGACGCGCCAGACCCTCGAAAGCAAACCCGAAGGGGGTTTTGTGCCCGAACAACGTTTGACGGTCGCCGCCGCCATCGATGCTTATACGCTGGGAGCGGCCTTTGCCGGCCGCCGCGAAAAATCGGAAGGTTCACTCGAGATCGGCAAGCTCGCCGACCTGATCATCGTTTCGCAAAACGTATTCGATATTCCTCCGCGGAGGATTGCGGCCACCAAGGTGATCACCACCATCGTGGGCGGGCGGCTGGTCTACCAAGCAGATGCAAAATAACCGGGAGGTGCAATGAGATCTCGTGCCATTCTTCTGGGAATTCTGACGCTCGCTTGGGCATGCGGCGCTGGCAAGAAAAAAGAAGAATCTCTGAGCCTGCTGGTTTGGGAAGGCTATGCTGATCCGTCGTTCGTAAGAGCCTTCGAAGAAAGCCATCATTCGAAGATCAGGGCTTCCTATATGGGCTCCAGCGACGAGCTGGTCGCCAAGTTGCGTGGCGGAAGCGCCGCGAACTACGACGTCATTTCACCTTCGAGCGACGTAGCCGCGTCCATCGCCCGCAGCGGGCTGGCTGCGCCTCTCGATTTGGCCAAGCTGCCTTCTTACTCGCAGCTCTCCTTAAAGCTCCGGGATCTGCCGCTGGTCAAAGCCCACGGGCAAGTCTACGGCGTCCCTTTCATGTGGGGACCGGACCCGCTGCTGTATGACACTACGGCATTCGCCGAACCGCCGGACTCTTGGACGGTGTTCTGGGATCCCAAGTACAAAGGAAAGCTCTCGGTGTGGGACGATCTTTCCACTGTCTACATGGCCGCGCAAGTGCTGGGTTACGACCAACCCGATCCCTCGCAACTCTACAATCTCACCGATGACCAGCTCGCGGCTGTCAGGAAAAAACTGATCGAGTTGAAGCCCAACATTCGCAAAATGTGGGCCACCGGAGGAGAACTCACCAATCTCTTCGAGAACCATGAAGTCATCGCCGCCATGGGCTGGCCGCTGATGACCAATCAGCTCCGCCAACTTCATTTTCCCATCGGCGAAACCATTCCGAAAGAAAATACTACCGGCTGGATGGATCACCTGATGATTACGGCCGCGAGCTCCCGGAAAGAACTCGCCACGGAGTTCTTGGAATACATGATCGAAGCGCAAACGCAAAAAAAGATTACCGACGTGACGCACTATACTCCGGCGAATCCGGGGGCAGCCCAGTTTTTGACCCCCGAAGAAATCAAGAGCTTGCATCTCGATAATCCGGATGCTTACATGCAACGAATCTATTTCTGGCAGGACGTTCCTCGCCGCGCGAAGTACAACGAAATCTGGAATGAGGTCAAAGCCGCTCAGTGAATCCTTCTGCTGCGAGTTCGGCCGAGACCGCGGCTAGCGCCGGTCGAGTGTTGCTGGAAGTGCGGGGCCTCGCCAAGCGCTTCGCTGCCCGCGAGGTGCTGAAGGATATTTCGTTGCATATCGCTTCCGGAGAATTTCTCACTCTTCTTGGCGAAAGCGGCTCCGGCAAGACGACTCTGCTTCGCCTGGTCGCTGGATTCGACCAGCCTAGTGCCGGAGAAATCTGGATGGGCGGCTGCCGTTTGGACACCCTTCCGCCCTATCGCCGCCGCGTGAACACCGTGTTCCAGCACTACGCGCTGTTTCCGCATCTGAGCGTGCGGGAGAACGTGGCCTACGGATTGCGCGTCAAGAAGGTTTCCGGATCGGAAATCGGCGGCCGCGTCGATGAAGCGCTGCGCATGGTGAAGATGCCGGAGTTCGCGGACTCCCGCCCGTCCAAGCTGAGCGGCGGCCAGCAGCAACGCGTGGCCCTCGCGCGCGCGCTCGTCAATCGTCCGCTTCTTCTTCTGCTCGACGAGCCGCTGTCCGCTCTCGACGCCAATTTGCGAAAGCAGATGCAAAGCGAATTGAAAGCCTTGCAGCGCGAACTGGGCATCACTTTTCTTTTTGTCACTCACGACCAGGAGGAAGCCATGGCGCTCTCCGATCGCATTGCGCTGTTGCGGGATGGCGCTCTGGAGCAAGTGGCCTCGGCGCGCGAGATTTACGCGCACCCGGCCACGGCGTACACCGCGCAGTTCATCGGCCAGACCAATTTATTGCGCGGCGAAATTATCGGCGGCACCGCCAAATGCGGAGCGTTACAGTGGCCGGTGAACGAGCCGAGCGGCGCCGCGATCTTCTCGTTGCGACCGGAGGCCATCCGTCTTGCCGACCAAGCTGCCGATCCTGCGGGAGCGGTGCGCTTCCGCGCCGTGCTCCGACAGCAATTCTTCAATGGCGCGACTGAATTGCTCGAAGTGCAATGCGGCGGCGGCCAGCTCCTGCGTGTGCGCATTTCCACTCACGGTCCGCTCACCGGTGAACACGATTTTGTTTTCTCAGCCGCGGATGCCATACGTGTCCGGGAGTAGTTGTTAGCAATCGACTTTAACTCTGCTCATGTACTCGCGCGCGTACAAAACGCTAGTCTCCGTCCCCCCGCTACTGTGGGTCGGCTTATTCCTGGTGCTCCCTTACGCGCTGATGTTCGCGCACAGCTTCTGGACTGTCCAGAACGAGGTTTTGGTCCACCACTGGAACCTCGACAATTATTCGACGCTTTTTTCCAAGCCCGTCTACCGCGAAGTCCTCCTGCGCACTGTGCGCATCGCGGCATCGGTGACGCTATGTTCTGTTCTGCTTGGCTATCCGCTGGCCTACTACCTGTCGTTTCATGCCGGGGCTCGGAAAGACTTGCTCTACCAACTCGTCATAGTGCCCCTGTGGGTGAGCTACCTGGTGCGCGGCTACGCCTGGAAAACCATTCTCGGCAGCGAAGGCGTGCTCAACGGCTTCTTCGAATACCTGCATCTCACTCATGAGCCCGTCGCGTTCCTCCTTTATAGCCCTTTCGCCGTCGTGCTCGTGCTCACCCACATCTACACGCCTTTTGTTTTCCTGCCCATCTACGCCGCTCTCGAACACATTCCGCGCCCGCTCGTCGAAGCTTCGCACGACCTGGGGGCCGGTTCGGCACAAACGTTTCGGCGCGTCATCTTGCCGCTTTCGCTGCCCGGCTTGCTTGCTGGCGCGACCTTCGCTTTCGTTCTCTCACTTGGCGATTTCCTCGCGCCGCTTCTTGTTGGCGGTGCTTCCGGCACGATGATCGCCAACGTGGTCCAAAGTCTTTTCGGCGCGGCGCTGGATTGGCCGCTCGGTGCGGCGATTTCCGTTGGCATCATGATCATTATCATTTCCCTGCTCTTCGTTACCGAGCGCTTGGAAAAACGGTGGTCTTTTAAATGAGTCATGTCACTCCAACCAGGCGTCCCCCGCTGCTCACCATTTATGCCGCGATCGTTTTCATCTTTGTCTACCTGCCAGTCGTCGTTCTCATTCTGTATTCCTTCAATCGCGACGGCGTCGGCGGATTCCCTCCTCGCCATCTCACGCTGGCTTGGTACCGCCAGCTTTTTGCCGATGCCTCCATCTGGGATGCGGTCGTGAACAGCCTAGTGGTCGCAGCCGGTAGCGTGGCCCTTTCTTTGACGCTGGGGCTGCTAGCGGCGCTGGCTCTCGACCGCGCTAGCTTCCCCGGAAAAGCTCTCTTTCGCCGTCTGGTCCTTCTGCCGTTGATTCTGCCCGGCATCATCACGGGTCTTTCCTTGTTAATGCTGGCGGTTCTTGCGAAAACGCCACTCAGTTTGTTCACCGTTTTCCTGGGCCACGGCAGCGCGCTCATCTCCGTCGCCACTACCGAGCTTTTCGCCGGCCTGCAAAAAATGGACCGCGCTCAAGAAGAAGCTTCCCTCGATCTCGGCGCCACGCCCTGGCAAACGTTTTGGCGCATCACTCTTCCAAATCTCAAGCTCTCCCTGATCGCCGCGGGCTTGCTCATCTTCACGCTCTCGATGGACGAAATCGCCGTCACTTTCTTCCTTATCGGCCGGGACAATACTTTGCCTCTTGAAATCTGGGGCCGCCTGCGTCGCGGCATCACTCCCGAAATCAACGCTGTCTCCACTTTGATCTTTGCCGTTTCCGTGGGCTTCATCGTCATCTGGTATCGCGTGCGCACCCGCGGCCTCGGCACCCAAGCCCAGGAACTTCTCGAAAGAACCTAGGAAGTGAGTTACGTGCGGAAGTTACTTGGCCTTGGCGGGCCATCCTAACAGGAAAGCCAAACTTGGTTCATAATAGCGGCACGGTTGGTGCGTTGGAGTTCGAGCCGGTCCCCACGGAGGCGTCATGGCCGATCGCCTGGAAGAGTTTCAAAATTTTCGCGCTGACCTGAACGAGGAAATCCTCGCTTGCGGACACCTCGGCATCAAGCGCTTCTTCGCTCTCGACCATCAGGCTTATGAACCCGGCCCCCTCGGCACGAAGCAAAAAGAATTGCTCGGCTTGGTCGCTTCCGCGGTGCTGCGCTGCGACGACTGCATCACCTATCACCTGGTCCGTTGCGGCGAAGAAGGCTGGAAGCGCGAGGAAGTGATTGACGCGCTCAACGTCGCGCTGATCGTGGGCGGCTCGATCACCATTCCGCACGTGCGCCGCGCTTTTGCCCGCATGCGTGAAATCAGCGGCTTCGAACCTTAATGGGGCATGAAAAGACCAAGATGAGCAACTCAGAATAGATGAGCACCACGTCCGATCCCGCGCTTACCCAGGAAGAAACTTTCGGCCAGCGGCTTCGTCATATTGCCGTTGGAGCGCTTTTCGCGTTGGTGTTGCTCATCCCAAAAATCCTGCACGCGCGTCGCAATCCCCGCTCTTGTATGCTCTTCCGCATTTTCCTGGCCGTAGCCGGCGCCGGCTTGGTCATCGTTCCGCTCGGCGCCGGGAGCAGTTACGCTCCGGCCATCGCCGGCTTGACCATGTTTATCGGCGCCATCCTTCTGCCTCCAGCCCAGCCCGCGTCCAACGCCGATGGCAAAGCTCGCGAACTGGGCGCTCTTGTGGTTGTCAATGGCGGAGGATGCAAACTGGGCGACGCTCCGTCATTTGCCGCGCAACTTTTCGTCGGCGCCGAGCGTATCTCCGTGCGCGACTCGCTTCTGGAATCTTTCCTGGAAATTCCCGTCAGCGAAATCACTTCGGCGCAGGCTGAAGAGTCCCACGGCCGCTGGTTTCTGCGCGTCAACTGGGCCAACAAAACAGCCACCTTCGCCTACAGCGGTGTTTTCGCCGAGCATCTCGCCCGCGTCGCTGAAACCACCATCCGCGGCGTCATGGGCCGCGCTCTTCCCGTTCTCCCCCAGCGCCGCGCCGCTGGCGCTTGATGCTCTTCTCGCCACTTTTTGTACGGAATCGCCAGCGATGAGCACAATTTTGTGTCACACTATGTGTATGGCACGTGGCTGGGAAAGCAAGAACGTCGAATCGCAGATCGCAGAGACGGAAGCGCCACAACAGAAGCGGAGTTCGGGACCTCAAGGGCCGGAACAACTTATGCGCGAACAATCGCGCAAGGATCTTCAACTATCGCGCATTCGCATCGCCAACGATCTCGCCACCGCCACTCATCCCAACCACCGCAAGTCCCTCGAAGCTGCCCTCGCCCACCTCGACAAAAAAATCGCCGACCTCAGCTAGCGATAGCTACTTTCTGGCGCGAAATTCAAATGCTGGCATCAACCGGGCACCCGGCTGGAGTCACGGCTACAGAGCTTCTCCGATTTTCTGGACGATCCTGTCATCCTGAGCGCAGCGCAGAATCTCCAACGCTCCATAACCGGATGGCACGCCATGGCCGAGATCGCACGGTGCCGAACTATCTCCCCTAACGAATGAAATCCTCTGCCAGCCCCCAAAAGTCATTCACGTAATAATGCGACAGCACGTTTCCAAACAAGTAGCAAATCCCCTGGCACGGAGGAATATCTCCATAAATTTTCTTCCCGCGCGCGAAGATGTTCTTCAGCGACCCATCCCTCAACAAATTGCCGGCAACTTTGCGCAGCGGCTCGCACGGATAGAAAACATCACCGTTCGGATACACCCGGGGAAACATCGTCGGATAGCACTCGAAATCACCGAAGCGCAGCAATGTTTCAATCGTCCGCGGCGTGCCGTTGATCGGCTGCGTGCCTTGGCGTCGCCGCTCGATAATCTTGTCCACCAGCGCTTGATACTTCGGGTTTTGCAGCAGCGCTAGATTCGGCATTTTCTCCAACTGCGCGGACTGTGCCGCAAACACAAATCCCTGCTCCGCGCACCAGTCCAGCAACCGCTCGACCTCACCGATATTCCACTGCTCGATTACCGTGCTGATGGTGATGCGCCTCGGGCTGCCCAGTTCTTCCTTCGCGAGTTCCAGGTTTTCCAGCACTTTCCCTAGCGCCGCCGGTTTCGATAGCGGATTCGTCGGATCCACCGCCAGCGCATCCAAGCTCACCACCAGCCCGGTCACAGCCCGCAGAATCCGCGGCTTGCGGTCCAGCAACGTGCCGTTGGTAATCAGCAGCAGCGAGCGGTATTTGCAAGCAAACCGGGCCGCCTCGACCAACTCTTCGATGTCCGCCCGCAAAGTCGGCTCCCCGCCCGTAATCACGAGGGAGTCCGTTTCTTTTCGTATGCGCTTCAACAGTTGGATAGTCTCGCGGGTCGGCAGCTCGTCGCTGAAAACGTCCGGTTCTTTTTGCGTGCAGTAACTGCAGTCCAGGTTGCACTTGTGGGTGACGTAAAACGTAACCGCGTAGGGCGCCACGACTTTTGTCCGTAAAACGTGCCGCCGCCAGGCATTGCGAAAATAGAGCCCAAAATTCTTCGCCACAAACGGCGCTTGCCGCACCAACCCGCGCAACAAATCCCGCTTCGCAGGCGCTCGTTTATCCAGCGCGCTAACGGGAACGAAATTTGCTTTCTTCGCACGCATAGGCAGCTACCTCAGCCTACAAGAGCCGCGCTGCAGTGCCAAGGAACCTATTCCCATCCACTCAATCCGTAAACACTACTCCCACCGCCACAAATCCCTTTTCCGCCGCCGCATCGATCCTCACCACATGGCCGCGCAAGTTCATCGTTTGCACCCCATCCCCGCCCGGCGCTTCCATCGTCACTTGCAGCTCCGATTGCAGCCGCGGCAAATGCTTTAGTGAGATCAGCGCGCCCTGCAGGGAAATATCCCGCACGATAGTCTCTTCCGCAAAATCCTTCCCGCCCTCGGTTACACCGCACACTTTGGCCTGGAATTGCGCTTCGCGCCGCAACGCCGTCCGCGTTCCCGGCATGTGCGCTTGCACCTTATCGCCCGGCGCACCGAGGGTGATGACCATGCCTTCGCTGGCCGCAAACACCGAATCGAATTCTTCCCGCGCCTGCCTCAAGATCGAATCCACCATGCGATCGGTTGAATCTGGGTCATGATGGAAAAGCACCAGGGTCTTGGCCTCGGCTTGCTGCGCCACTTTCGCTCCCTCCAGCCACGAGGAATGTCCCCAGCCCTTTCTCGTCGTCTCCAGCTGTTCTGGAGTAAATTGCGCGTCGTTAATAAGGATGTCCGCACCAGCCGCCAGTTCTTGCAGGTTCTTGTCCAGTTTCGCATCGCCCGGCTCGTTGTCCGTGGCATAAGCAACCGTGCCCGCGGGCGTCTCGATGCGAAAGCCCAGGCAGCCCTGTGGATGATTCAGCCACCGCGCGGTGACTTTGTTTTCTCCAACGGTAAACGAATCGCCGCCGTCCACTTCCCGGAACTTTCTCTTCGCGTTCATCGCCGACATATCCACGGGAAAATACGGCAAGGCCATCTGCGCTTCGAAGACTTGCTTCAAACTGTCGCGCCCCAAATATTTCGAGCGGAAACTGTAAAAGTGAAATTCATTGTTTTGCACGTACAAAGGCGAAAAAAACGGTATCCCCTGGATGTGGTCCCAATGATAATGCGTGACCAGGATGTGCGTTTCCGGGGTTTTCCCTCCGTTTGGCGCGGCCCAGCGGCTACCTAGCATGCGCAGCCCGGTGCCGCAATCCAGGATGAATTGCGTGCCGTCCGGCGCGATCAGCTCGAGGCATGGCGTGTTTCCGCCGTAGCGCCAAGTCGCCGGGTCTACCGTCGGCGTTGATCCGCGTACGCCCCAGAAACTCAATTTAGAGATGGGAACCGTCATTGCTCTGAGCGCAAAACCCCTGAATGCAGGCTTGTTGGCGCGCCAATACGCGCGCAACGGGAAGCTCGTTTCATGGTCGCAGTCGAGGCAGGGAGCGTCAATCTATTCGCGTAGGCAAAGTGTCATAGTGCCTAATAAGCAATCCCAAAGGGCTGCGTCCCCGCCTCCTTAGCGCGTAGAATGGAGCCAATGGCCGCCCATTCCCACGAACGTGACCATAGCCATTCCGGTCATTCGCATGACCCCCAACATAATATCTTGGGCCACGGTCACGCGTGTGACGGTCATCCGACGCTAAGTCCCTCGGTTCTTGGCTGGGCCATGGTTGCCACACTCGCTTTGGTGCTGGCGGAGATTTTTGGCGGCATCCTGGGCCGCAGCGTCGCACTCCTGAACGATGCCATTCACAACCTTTCCGATATCCCGGCCCTGGGCATCTCTTTTCTGGCCATGCGCTGGGCCCAGCGCCCCGCCGACAGCGAAAAGACTTACGGCTACCACCGCGCCGGCACTCTCGCTGCCTACACCAACGCTTTCGTCCTCGTCCTGCTTTCCCTCTGGCTTGGCTATGAAGCGTTCGGACGCTTCCGGTCCCCTGTCGAAGTGGTCGAGAGCTGGATGATCTGGACCTCCGTTGGCGCGCTTGCCGTGAATGGCGGCATCACCCTGGCTCTCGTCCGCGGCAGGGGCGACCTCAACTTGCGCAGTATTCTCGTTCACAATTTTGGTGACGCGCTCTCCAATATCGCCATCATCGCCGGCGCGCTATTGATCCATGCCACCGACGCGTACTGGATTGATCCGCTTCTCGGCCTGGCTATCGGCTTGCTCGTTCTCTGGTCGAGCGTCGGCATTCTGCGCGAGTCCTCGCACATTCTCCTCGAAGGCCGACCGCCCGATTTGCGCGTGGAAGACGTTGCCCGCGCCATCTTAAAGGTCGAAGGCGTGCAAGAAGTCCACGATGTTCATCTCTGGTCCCTGGGTGGCAGCTACAAGGCGCTCAGCCTCCACGCGCGCATCCCCGATATGCACCTCGACGAATGCGAGCGCTTGCTGGCCTCAATTAAACAAGTGGCCGCAAAGGAATTTGGAGTGGAACACACTACCGTGCAGTTGGAGCGCGCTGGGTTGCCGGCGCAATCCGGTTACGTCATGCCGGAACCCGCGAAATGATATCCTCTATTCCGGCAGTCAAAAACTCAATCCGCGTTGTTCGTTGAATTGTTTCGTGGCGTCCAGGTCCAGCGCATCCTCGGTGACCGAGTGACGCAATCCCTGGTCGGTAACGTAGTGCAGCGCCCCTTTTTCCCACGAGTACGCCACTGCAAAAAATACCGAGCCATCGCGTCGCACAAACACAAATTCGTCGTTTTCGGTCTGCTCGGGGCTGGCCGTCAGAGCCGCTGGCGCAGGCCCGGTTTCAGCGCTTCGGTACCGCCGGCCGGAGTAGGGATCGTCTGCCCCCTCCGTGGAGTCCGGCTGCTCGGCATACGCCACTCGACTGTCGTCTACCCCGGCTGGCGCATCCGGCACGTAAAACCCACCGTCATAAAATGGAAAGTAAAAGGGATAGGCGAAAGCGCTCCCCTGAAAGCCGCGTTGCCCCGGTCCGCACGTCGCTACCTGGTGCGCTTCATCGAATCCCAATCCCGGCGCCGAAGTGCAGTTTCGGCGATGTCCAAATTCGTTATTACCAAAGTTGTCGAAGCGGCGCGGTGTGCTGACCCCTCGCGTGCTGCGCCCTACCGCCATCCCTACCCGCGATCGGGGTGTCCCACCCCTAACGGGCCTGACGGGCATGCGCGTCCCCGGCATCACCCGCCCCGCTTGCGGAGCCGGTGCCATGGCCCTCGGTGCCAAGGTCGCCCCGCGGGAGGCGGACATCGTCATTCCGCGTCTTTGCGCTTGTACACCCATCGGAAGCAAAACCACAATGCCTGCGAGGATCATCTGGCGGACCATGGTTCCCACCTGAAGGCCCGGCTTGCCGGGCCTTACTCCAACAACCTTACCCATTAAGAAGGATGCGCCCACACCACCATAGGTTTCAATCCAATTCCTTGTTTGCGGATCTTCCGAAGTCCGCATCCGCCTTCGCTCACATGCACTGAAACGTGTGTTCTTTGCCTAACACGTGCTCCTACGCCCTATCCCCTTACTTCCGATTCCCTATCCCCTATTCCCCCCTACTGTGCTATAACCGTCCCGCCGTGGAACTCACCGCGAAGTGGCAGCAAGCCCAGGACCAAGCCGAACCGGCGCAGGCGGCAGTACCATCCCCTGCGCCTTTAGAGGATTGCCAAAGTCCCCTGGCCCGTGCCGAAGACCCTTCGCGGTATTGTCCCGTCTGCTCGCAGCGGTTGGAATCCCGGCGGTGCAAGTTGATTTGTTCCGTGTGCGGCTATTACATGTCCTGCGCGGACTATTATTAGCCGCCCAAACATTTGACCCCTGCCCGGTCTTCGATTACGATTCATCGCTCAGGGATCAGCCATACATTTGATTAGCTCTGCGGCTCCGGCCCGGGTTGCCGCCGGAACCGCTTTTCGACGAGGAGGAAAATAACGTGGCTTTGAAGATGACGAACCGTGAAGTGGATGGCGTTTCCGTGGTGGCGCTGGATGGCCGCATTGTGCTCGGCGAGGAAAGCAACGCCTTGCGCGAAAAAGTTAAAAGCTTGATTGCCGATGGAAAAAAGAAAATTGTCCTCAACATGGACAACGTCACTTTTATCGACAGCGCGGGGCTGGGCACGCTCGTCGCCGCCCATCACAGCGTGAAGTCCCAGGGCGCTTCCCTGCGCCTCTGCCATCTCGGCAGCAAGTTTCAAGAAGTGCTGCAAATCACCAAGTTGCTGACCGTCTTCGACGTCTACAACTCCGAAGCCGAAGCCGTCTCTAGCTTCTCGAAAACCGCCGGAGCATAAGCGTCCGAGCGAGGTTCCGAGTGCCGCACACGCTGGTTTTGCGCTTGGGCCATTTGCCGACAGGCATGCCCTTCTGTGCCCGCTTCTTTATTTCCCAGCAACCTCGCCCGCCGCAGCTCTGCCACATGCGCTCGCTACCTGACTGTTCTTTCCATCGGCGATTTTCCGATTTCTAATTTCTGCTTTCTGGTTCCAATTTCCGATTCCCCGCAAGTTTCTCTCTCGACCCTCTTCCCAGTTCCCAGTTTCCAGTTTCCATTTTCCAATTTCCCTCTTACCTCGCCGCAGTGTTATCTTTTCCCGCGATACCCCATGAAGCCGAAACCCAAACTTGTTGCCAAATCCTTCAAAGCCACCCTCGAGCGCATCCCTTCGAGCCTCGGCTCGGTCATTATCCGCATCCCGTTCGACGTTTCCAAAGTCTGGGGAACCCGCGCCAAAGTCCGCGTCAAAGGCGAAATCAACGGCTTCGCCTTTCGCGCTCCCGTTTTCCCCACCAGCAAGGGCTATCACTGCATGCTCGTCAACAAACGATTGCGGACCGGCGCCAACGCCGCTCTCGGCGAAACCGCGTACTTCCGCCTCGAACCCGACACCGCCAAGCTCGTCGCCACCGTCCCTCCCGAACTCCAGCGCATCCTCAATGAAGACCGCTCCTTCCGCCGCTGGTTCGACCAACTCTCCTTTTCCATACGCAGTTGGCTCTGCTATTGGATCGTCAACGTAAAAAACCCCGAAACCCGCCTACGCCGCGCCGAACAAGTCGCCGAACAGTTGCTCGCCACCATGGAAGCCGAAGTCGATCTTCCCCCCATTTTGAAGCTGGCCTTCGCACGCGATCCCCGCGCTTACCAAGGCTGGCAGTCCATGACTCCCCTGCAGCGCCGTTACCAACTCTTCGGCATCTTCTATTGCCGCACCCCGGAAACCCGCGACCGCCGCATCTCCAAAATGCTAGAAGACGCCCTAGCCCGCGCTGAAGGGAAACCTAGAAGCAAAGCCTCGCCCGAAGAAGATGCCCACGAAGAACTTGAGTAGTGGCCGGACGGAATGGATAGATTGGGGCTTACTGTGCACGGTCCTGGCTCAGCCTGCGACGCGGTACATGGTGATGCCGCTGAGGAGCTTGGGATAAAAGTCGGTGGACTTCTGGGGCATCACTTCGCCGGCCGTCGCGATTTTCATCACTTGGTTGACGTCGCAGGCGTTCAGCAGGAATGCAATTTGCGCGCGGCCGCTGTCCACGGCCTCGAGCGCGGCCTCGGCTTCCCGTTCATACGTCAAGTTCGCTTGCGCGGTCACCGATTGTGGAGTGATTCCCAGCGCCGGCTCTAGGATTCCTTCGTGCAGCAGGACCACGTCCAGTTCGCGTTCGAGCGGCGAAACGTTCGGCAGCAGTTGCGCCAGGTTGACGCCTTCGCGCAAGGTCAGAACGTAAAACGCGCGCTTCCGGGTGCCCGGGGCGGGATAAACGCCGATCGCCCGCTTCGCGCGCGCGCTCGTGAGCTTAGCAAGAAATTTCTTTTTCGCTTCGGCCCTCTCTCCGCTGCCCGAGAACGGGAATTCCTCCGCCGCGAACCACGGCTCCAGATGGCGCCGCACGCCGCTCCAGGAAAAATCGAGGACGTTCGCCGCCACGCGGTGCCCCGGCAGAATCATGAGCCCTTCGCTTTTCGTGTTGACGAAAGTCATCATCACGCGCTCGTAGGGCGCCTCCGAATCGATCTTTTCCGCGTGTACCCGGCTGGCGCAGAGCTCAGCTGGGAGCCCCGCACGGGTGCGCCTTTCGTTCCGGTAGTTCAGCGCCGTTTCGTAGCGGTGATGACCGTCGGCAATCACAAGCTTCTGGTCCGCCATCGTTTTCTGGATCGCGGCCACGCGCTGCGGGTCGGCAATCACCCACAGCCGGTGCGTCACGCCGTACTCGTCGTGCATTTCCGTGGCCGGCGCCGCGGCTGCTTCCGCCTCCGCCAGAATCGCGTCGATGCGCTTCTGGGGGTCGGCATACAACATAAAAAGCTGGCCGGTGTGCATTTTCGTGTGCCGCAGAAGTTCCAGCCGGTCCGCTTTGGGCCCGGAAAGGGTGTGCTCGTGCCGGAAAACAACTCCCGCCGAATACTTCTCGAGTTTCCCGGCGCCGATAAATCCGCGCCGCATGCGCCGGCCTTCGCCTTGGGCGGCTTCTGTGCCGGGCACGGTGTATTCCTGCGTGTAGGAATAAAAAGCCGGCACGGGATCCTGCACGACCACTTGGGCGCGAATCCAATCTTCGATCGCCGCCGCCGCGCGCGTGTAAACATTGTTTTGCGGCGTATCGCTCGGATACGTGCGCCCTTTCTCCACGGTGATCAGGTTGTGCGGGTCCGCCGCATAATATTTTTCCTGCATCGCCGGAGAAATCTTGTCGTACGGCTGCGTCAGCACGCGCTCGAACGGCGCGCGCGACGGGTTATAACGAA
>Ga0307474_10000284_pt1 | contig 37439 bp, 31 predicted proteins | sample atmos_gasesECM1C_2_FD_203312 | JGI IMG/M metagenome (GOLD analysis project Ga0307474, IMG submission 203312) | Hardwood forest soil microbial communities from Morgan-Monroe State Forest, Indiana, United States - atmos_gasesECM1C_05 | ecosystem: Environmental > Terrestrial > Soil > Temperate... | reverse complement strand
TCCGTTCGACACCACAAGTCCCGCGATTCCCATCGGTCCGCATTGGATGGTCCTTTGGCCGTTCGACGCGAAGGCGGCTGGTCTTTCCACGGTGATGAGGGACGCGGGAACGATGGTGATGTTCGCCGGAACTCCCTACGCGCATTTGCACATATGCGGTTCGCCGTGGGACGGAAACGAGTATCACCGCGGCGACCGAGGAGTCTGGACGATGCGGTACGAACGTCCGTAACGATTTGATTCGAGATGCTCATGACCAAAAATAAAAACCGTACGTCCCGACGTTGTTTTCTTTCGCAGGCGGCGGGCAGTTTGTTGGTGGCATCGTTGCCGGCGCGACAAACACTTACGGGAGATGAGATGCCGCTCTTAAGCGCAGCAAAGAGTCATTTGAAATGGAATGTATTCGTTACCCCCAGCATCCCGGTTGTCACAACCGATTTTGCTCCGGGTGAACATGAGCGACCCTGGCCACCAATCACATCGACGCTCATTTGTGGATCGCGGGATGCGGTGGTCGTCGATTCTTTTATCACTGTGGAGCAGGCGCGCGCTCAAGCCGAGTGGATCGCTTCCACAGGGAAAAACCTTACGACCATTTATGCTACGCACGGACATGGCGATCATTTCTTCGGAGCCAGTGTGCTTCTCGAACGTTTTCCGAATGCGCAGTTTGTCGCGGCGCCGAGCGCTATTCAGGTGATGAAGGAACAGACCGCACCTGCCTTTCTTGAGACATTCTGGGAGTCGCGTTTTCCAGGCCAGCTTCCGAAGCATCTCGTGGTCGCCGAGGAGTTCGGCAAGAATGTGATTGAACTGGAGGGCGAAAGCCTGATCGTTGTTCCGCTGGCCTTTACCGACACGGCGGGGACCACTTGCCTGCACGCGCCTTCTCTCGAACTGATCGCCGCCGGGGATGGGGCGTACAATGGCGTGCACCCGAGACTCGTAGAATCAAATCAAAATCAAAAACGGGGAGAATGGCTTTCGGCGCTCGACAAGATGGCCGCGCTCCACCCGCGCAACGTCGTTGCCGGGCACAAGAACCTGAAGAACGACGACGACGGTGTGCGCGTTATTGCCGAGACCCGCCAATACATTCTGGATTTCGAGGAAGTTGCCGGAAAAACCACGACGGCGAAAGAACTCTACGACGGGATGCTGGTTCGATACCCGGAATGGCTCAACCGGGGAGCTCTTTGGAGTTCAGCAACCGCAGCAAAGAAGTGAAGCAAGAGCTATACATCCCGTTTTTCTTGGGACTGAGTGGCCGCTTTGAAGGACGGCCCGGCGATCAATGACGAGGCTACGGTCCCACCTGCGAAGGACAGGGCAGCACAACAGAGAAGTACTGTTCGAAATGCGAAGCTGAAACTGCCCGCGATAACGTCTCGAACCTGCAAGGCCGTGTTGGCGTCGAGACCCTGCGGCGCTTCCATTTTACGGAGCTCTCCTTCGGTCGCGCGAAGTTCACTCAAAATGCCAGCGGGCAAGTTGAGGTTTGCAAGTTTGTATTCGAGCCTCGAGTCAAAGGCGTGGACCAATACAGTTCCGAAGACTGCAATAGCGAGCACTCCCGCGACGCGAGCTGCCGCATTGTTGATTCCGGATGCAGCTCCCGTGTGTTGCGGAATGGCCGAGTTCATGACGACTGTCGTGAGCGGGGCGACGGTGATCGCCATTCCAAATCCGACGAGCAGGGATGCGGGAAAATAGGTACGCCAATAACTCCCGCCAAAGCTCAAGACAGCAAATAAACAGAAGCCTGCAGCGACGATGGCTGGCCCGACGACGAGCGGAATTTTTCCGCCGTATCGTTTGACCAAGCCTCCCGCCCAGCGAGATAGAAAGAACATCAGCAGGATCATCGGGAGTAGCGCGGAGCCTGCGGCTGTCGGCGAGTATCCCCCACCCTGGATGAGGGCCATGGGAAACAAGAAAAAGAAGATGCCGAGCGCCCCGTAGAGAAGCAGGGTCAAAATGTTTGCGCCGAGAAATGGACGCGACTCGAAGAGTGTGAAGGGAACCATCGGCGACGGGACTTTGGTTTCGACGAGAGAAAAGATTGCCAGCAGGGCGCAACCACCCAATAGGCCGGCGAGCACCAATGGGTGCATCCACCCGAGCCTGCCCGACTCAAGAAATCCCGTAATCAGGCCCGCGAGCCCTAGGGTCGCGAGAGCGGCCCCGGCCCAATCCACGCGTTTCGCATCCGGAGCGCGACTTTCGGGAACCGAAACAAAACATATAGCGAGGACGACCGCTGCCGCCGGGAGATTCAGAAAAAAAGCCCAACGCCAGGAAGCATATTGTATGAGCCATCCGCCGAGGACCGGACCGAACGCGCTCGTAATTGCGGTGAAACCTGACCAGACGCCGATCGCCCGGCCGCGCGAATCCTCGTCGAAGGAAGCGCTGATGATTGCCAAACTGCCGGGAACCAGCAGCGCCGCACCAATGCCTTGCAGGCAACGCGCAAGGATAAGTTGGTGGATGTTCTGAGCAAGTCCGCAAGCGGCAGAAGCGACCGTGAAGACCGCGACGCCGATCATAAACATTCGCCGGCGTCCAAAGGAATCTCCCAGAGCGCCGCCGGCCAGGATGAGAGCTGACAAAAGAATCCCGTAAGACTCGACTACCCATTGCACATCGACCAGGTTCGCATGGAAGGATGTTTCGAGCGCGGGAACAGCTACGTTGACGACGGTGCTGTCGACAAATGCCATGCTTGAACCGAGAATCGTCGCCGCCAGGATCCACGGTCCCTTTGCCTTGACGCACGGAGAGGCGTTCCCGGAAGACAGCACCAAACTTTCGTCACAAGGCGTCTTCATAGAGTAGAGGATGCGCGAATCGGGACTGGTGGAGTTCGGTTTTTTCGAAAACTAGAGACTGTGGGTCGTTGAAGGCGGTCGCGCGAGCGTAGGGAGCTGTGCGCTCTCTTCATGCCAATTGACCGCGACTTGGTCCGGTCGATCGAGGATCGGGGACACATACGTGCCGTTGAAATAGTCCCACGCCCACTCGATAAAAGCTTCCACCTTGGCGCGGGTTGTAACAAGCAAAATTGCGTGCACACCGAGCCAGACCGCAAATGCGATCGGTCCTGTGAGTTCATGCCTGCTTTTTCCCACCTCGGCGACAGCTGAATTCTTGCCGATCATGGCGAGAATGCCTTTGTCAAAATATCGAAAGGGTTCTGGTGTTCGGCCTTCAATTTCGGAGGCAATGGCGTCGGCGCAATGTTTGCCGGCCTGCTGTGCGACGGCGGCGAGCTGTGGCAGCGGTTTGCCATCGGAATCTGCGACATTCGCAAAGTCGCCCAGGGCATAGACGCCCGGAAAACCCGTCACGCTTAGATCAGGTTCCACATTGATGCGGCCGCCCCGGCCAGCCTGAATGCCGATGGCGCTCGATAGTGAGGATGCCTTGAGGCCGCCCGCCCAGATGGCCGTCCTTGTTAGAATCTTGGTTCCATCAGCGAGCAGAACATGATCCGCGCGTACTTCCTTGACGCCTACTCCCAAGATGAGTTCCACACCGTGTTGCTTCAGCATCTCGTTCGCATACACTTGCGACTTTTCAGAAAACGCACTCAACACGTTGCGGACGATGTCGACAAGAACAATTCGAGCCTTGCGGAGATCAAGAGTCCGGTAGGAGTTTTCCAAAACTCTGTGCAGCAAGTCTGCGAGCGCGCCTGAGATCTCCGCTCCTGTGGGGCCTGCTCCCACAACGACAAAGGTAAGTGCCCCTTGGTCGACGAGGGAAGGATCGCGATTAGCGGATTCGAGAAGGTTCAGTACACGAGAATGGAGCAATTCGGCGTCCCGCAGGGAATACAGAGGATAGGCATTCGTATCCGCTCCGGGCGTTCCGAAGAAATTCACCTGGGAACCGGCCGCTAAGACCAGGAAGTCGCCATGATAGGTCATGCCGTCGGTTGTTTGGACAGATCGCGTCTTGAGATCGGCGGAAATGACCTCGGCCATTTTTACGTCCACATTGGGGTGGTGACGCAGCACAGAACGCAACGAGAAGGCGGCATTGTCGGATGACAGGATTCCGGTCGCTACCTGATAGAGCAGCGGTTGAAACTGCTGATAATTATTCTTGTCTATAAGAGTGATGTGGACATCCGCGTTGGCCGCCAGTCTTTGCGCGCAGTTTAGCCCAGCAAATCCTCCTCCCACGATCGTGACGTGTTTCATGATATTACGCTCTCAGTGAAGCTGGTCCGAACCTCGCCGGAGACTAAGCGCGGTTTATCGTGTGCGACGAACTCCGGTCCAAGCGCACACGGTTGCGTTTGATATTCGCGGCGACTCGCCCAAAAGCGATACCCGCTGCAATGAACGAGCAATGGTCACTCGGCAAGAGTTTTGGAATATAGAAGGAAGGAACCGCTTTTGCTGATTCAGACCGCGACGTCACGCGGCCGGGCAGACTTTAAGAAATAAGGAATGGATTAAAAACATTCCCGAGGATTACCGAGGCGCGACGATTAGAGCCTGTAGATGTTCCCGCTGCTGCTTTGAAAGTTCTGCTGAATGCTGCCTGATTAGAAAAAACCTGCCCGCGGCCAGTATCGGAAAGAGTGGACTATTGCGACGCCCACTTGCCTTGACCGGCCTCCTGTCGTATAAAGATGACCAGTCATCTCAAGGAGGCCAATGGTGAAGCCAAATGTGCCTGTTGGCAACGGGGGGCTGCGGCCCTCTGAAAGACCCCTCGCTCCTTCCGTTTCCTTTTTTCAACTGACCGAACGCACTCGATTCAATGTACCTGCTGTGTGGAAGAACGGGACAAACTTCACGATCACAAGGCTTCAGTCTCCGTTCGGGCTTTCTCATCGTATTGTGAAGACGTCCACAGTAAAGGCTCTGCTGGTTTCCGTCAGTCTCCACTCCATTCCCATAGGCGAATATCAGCTCTGGGCGGACGGAAAGCAGGTGCCGATGTCCTACGTACCGCCGTTTCGATCGAACGTAATCGATTTCGGCGCCAGTCCGGCCTGCTGGGCAGAAAGAGCATTCGACTTCGTGCACTATCACGTGCCCCGAGAGACTCTCGATGATATTGCGGACGATTTGGAATTCGGGCCGGTTTGCGAGTACCGCCAAGCGACGTTTGAACAAGACCTTGTTCTTGCGCAGATAACAAGGAACATCCTTCCTTCCATTACACGGGAGAATAAACCTGGCTCGCTCGCCTTAGATCAGTTCGAACTGACCTTGGGGGCTCATCTACTGCAGAGGTACGGAGGCATGGCGAGGACGCAACCCCCGAAGGCGGGAGGACTCGCAAAGTGGCAGAGGCAGCGAGCGATGGAACTCCTGCGCGAGAATCTGAACGGTAACGTTCGGCTGGGCGACCTCGCGAAAGAGTGCGGACTTTCCGTCAGCCACTTTGCCCGCTCATTCAAAGTCACCTTCGGAGTTTCAAGCCATCAATGGCTGATTCGTCAGCGGATCAGTCTCACGAAAGAACTCCTTACGAAGACGACTCTGCCGCTCAGCGAGGTTGCGGCCCAGTCCGGATTTGGAGATCAGGCCGCGTTTACGCGAACTTTTCATCGCATTGTAGGAGCGAGTCCGGGAAACTGGAGACGAGCGCATAAGGCCAAGTAATTGCGCGTGTGCTTTCTGCAGCAAGACCCGACTGCAGTATCGGCTTCATTCTTTCTACGGCATGACGAGGCGGAATGGCGCGAAGCGACTCAACCAGAGAAAAGCTTTTGAAAGCCGCCATTAATCTATTCCATGAATTTGGCTACAACGGCACCAGCGTGCAGGACATTGTCAGTGCGGCGAAAGTTCCGAAGGGTTCGTTCTACAACTACTTCAAGAGCAAGGAATCGCTGGCGATCGCCGCGTCGGACGTTTTCTATCCCCGCGCCCTAGAAATGCTGGAGCTGGAAAACCGCTCATCCCCGGTAGGTCGGCTTCGCAAGTACCTGCGGCTCACCTTAAGGGAAATGCAGCGGTACGGATACGTGCGTGGATGCTTGGTGGGAAACTTCGCTTCCGAGATTACGAACGCGACGCCGGCCCTCAAAAAGCGCGTTGCCGAACTACTCGACGACGCCACTCGCCGGATCGCCGTTGTTGTTGCGCAGGCCCAACAGGCAGGAGAAATGGATTCCGGGGTACCAACGATGGAACTGTCGAGGTTCATCTTGAATTCGCTTTATGGCGCGATTTTCCGCTCAAAAACCGACAGAACCGAACGCCCGATGAAACTTCTTGAGCGATTCGCGCTGGAACCGTTCTTACTCAAAAAACGCTAACCTGCCTTGAAGCGTCTGGGGCTTGTTTTTCTTTTGTGCAGTCCGGCTGCAAGAGGGCAAGTTAGATTTCGTCTCCCGACTCCATTCTCGATTCGTCCCAGTCAGATTCGATAAAAAGAGTAGGATTCATCAAAAATAATAAGATTCATCAATCTACTCTCCAACCTCAACTACTAGACTGCGGGCCACGACTTTTTGCGTGTATAGAATGCGCGCGCGGGGCATCGGTCGTCCGCTGATTCCTGTGGGCCACAGCGCGCGCCGATTCGGTTTGCCGACCAGCGGCGCTGAAACCCGCATAGGAGAGACGGTTCGTGGCTTTCCAATACTGTCGCAGCTCGTCGAGCAGGCTGGGTATGATCGGCTTCGCAGCCCGGACATTCCTTGGGTGTGTGGTCGTTTTGGCTAGCTCGTCTTGGCTTCAGGGACAGACGACGAGCGGTTCCATCGTTGGGACCGTCACCGACCCTACCGGAGCCGCTATTTCCGGGGCGTCGGTCACCGTAACCAATTTAGACTCTCACATAGGGTCCCAGTTTGTTACTGACGCGACGGGGAGCTACGTCGCGACGCCTCTTCTCATTGGCCGCTACTCAGTAGCTGTGCAGGCGCAGGGATTTAAAAAATCGTTGGTGCCAGCCGTTACCGTAGACGTCCTGGACCGCGTGCGGATAGATCTCGAATTGCGGGTTGGTGATGCCGCGACGGAATCTGTGGACGTGCGCGCTGGCACGCCACTGCTGGAGAGTGAAACGTCCAATCTCGGACAAGTGGTGGATAGTGAGCGAATTGTCGATCTACCATTGAACGGGCGTTACTTCACGCGGCTAGCGGTGCTGACAGCAGGCGCCGCTCCAACGCCAAGTGGAGCTCTGGATGCGGTAACCGGGGGCTTCAGCGCCAACGGAGTGCGCCCCTACGAGAACGATTTTATTCTCGACGGAGTAGACAACAACAGCCTCTCTCCGGATCTTTCCAGCCAATCTAGCTTCGTCATCGGTCCTCCGCCCGATGCTATTGCCGAGTTCCGCGTACAAACCAACTCGATGAGCGCGCAGTTCGGTCGCTCCGGCGCGGCGGTATTGAACGTCAACATCAAATCTGGGGCAAATGAACCCCATGGGACTCTGTTCGAATTTCTACGAAACAACGCCTTGGATGCGAAGAACTATTTCGACGCTTCCGACGCCCCCATCCCGCCATTCAAGCAGAATCAATTCGGGTTCAGTTTCGGAGGTCCCGTTGAAATTCCCAAGGTATACAACGGTCGTGATAAGACTTTCTTTTTCGTGGACTACCAAGGGACGCGTGTTCGATCCAGTCAGACGGTCATAACGACGGTTCCCCCGGAAGCTTGGCGAAAGGGAGACTTCAGCGGTTTTCAAACGATTTTCGATCCGGCGACAACCGTCATCAACGCCAACGGAACTGCTACGCGCCAGCCGTTTCCCGGCAATCAGATTCTTCCATCGCGCTTCGACCCCGTCGCGAAGCAACTGATTGATCTTTTCCCGGCTCCCAATCTTCCCGGCAGCGTTTCGAGCGCCGGCGTAGCGAACAATTATCTTGCAAACCCGGCCTCGCTCACGAACGTAACCCAGTTCGATGTCCGGATTGACCATCGAATTTCCAATCATGATTCTCTGTTTGGACGTTTCAGCTTCTCAAATCAGACCTCGACTGCCGAAGGTCCCATCCCGCCCCCATTGGACTCAGCCATTTTTTTCGACAGTAACTACCTCAATTATTCCCGCAACCTGGCTTTGTCCGAGACGCATGTCTTCACGCCCCACCTGGTCAATGAGGTGCGGCTGGGGTACAACCATGCCCGGATTGAGCGGCTGCAATTCAATTCGAATGAGAATGTCTCCACCCAATTTAATATCCCGGGAGTGCCCTTTACGCCGGGCTACGGCGGTCTGCCGTTTTTTGCTATAGAGGACCTTACAAGTTTTGGTTCTTTCCTGTTCCTGCCGACCATCGAGTCCCAGGATGTTTATCAAATCATGGACAGTATGAGTTGGGTGAAAGGCAGGCACACGCTGAAGTTCGGCGTGGAACTGAAACCCCGAGTGAACTTTTCCTTTTCGCAGTCTCCTCAACCTCGCGGCTCCTTCGGTTTCAACGGAAACGCAACCCGGGACCCGAACAACCTTTCAAATACCGGACTCGGTACCGCTGATTTCATGCTGGGCCTCAGTTACGATCAAAGCGGACTTACGGGCATCAATACGGTCGTTACCGATCACTTTCAGCAACCTGGATATTTCGCATACGTGCAGGATGACTTCAAGTTGTCGAGCAAACTTACGCTGAATCTCGGCCTGCGCTATGAGTTCGTCACGCATGTAACCGAACAAGACAATGCGATGGCTAACTTTAATTTGTCGAACGATACTCTGGAGATCGTGGCGGGCAACAACACCCCGCTGCCTTCCACCTTCTATCCACAGATCCCGGTAACGCGCGACGCGTCTCACTCATTGGTGCCAAACAACAAACTGGACTTCATGCCTCGTTTCGGCCTCGCGTACAGGCCAACTCTGCATGCAGTGATTCGCGGTGGTTACGGGATCTTTTATTCGAGCTATGAAGCGGGACCGCTAAGCTTTCCAAACGCCGGCAACAACCCGCCGTTCTTTGCTTCGACCAAATTTAACGCTCCCAGCGTGGTTACGCCCAACCCGATCGTCAGTCAGCTCTCGAACGGCTTTCCCGCAAACGCACTGACCGATCCAAGTTCGTTTTCGTTGTTTTCCATTGACCCGCATCTTCGGAACCCCTACGTACAACAGTGGAATTTAGCAGTGCAATACGAACTCGGATGGAATTCAATTCTGGAAGTTGCCTATGCAGGTTCCAAAGGAACTCGACTGTACGAGTTTCGGAATGCCAATGAAGCGACACCTACGGCCGACCCGAACAGCGATATCAACAGCCGCAGACCCTTTCCGTTCGTCCCCACTGATTTCTTTTATTGGTGCTCTTGCGGCAGCTCGACTTACCACTCGCTCCAGGCCAAGGTGGAGAAGCGGCTTAGCAACGGTCTGAGTCTTCTTGCTGCTTACACCTTCTCGAAGGCGATCGACGAACAGTCAAGCGCGTCGCTCGGGTTTTTCTTTTATTCAACACAAGCGAGTCCAGGTGGATTCTGGCGCGATCAACGCGACCCGGGGGAGGAGAAGGGTCCCGCTGACTTCAACGTAGCCCACCGCTTCGTTTACAGCATGAGTTACGATTTGCCATTCGGGCGCGGCAAAGCCTTCGCCACCAATCTCAACCCCGTCCTCAATAACGTAGTCGGGGGTTGGGTGCTACAAACGATCACCTCGCTACAGACCGGGGAACCTCGGACAGTAGTCAGCAACATAGGCGTGTCAAACTCCGACGGCGAAAACCGCCCGGACTCGGTGCCGGGTGTTTCGTGGGTTCCCAAGAATCAAGGGCCCTCGAATTGGATTGACCCCTCCGCGTTCACCACGGCCGCTGACGGAACGTTCGGAAATACGGGCCGGAACACGATCACGGCGGCAGGCATCATCAGCGTCGATGTTTCTCTGTTCAAGAATTTCAATATCTGGCGCGAGGCAAAATTGCAGTTCCGGTCGGAGTTCTTCAACCTCGTGAACCATCCAAATTTCCAGGCTTATTCGCTCAACACCACTTGGGGACAGGCCAGCTTCGGTCAGTATTCAGCGGCGGCACCCGCAAGGCAGATTCAAATTGCGCTCAAGGTAATCTTTTGAATGCTGGGATAGCCGTGCGCCTAGTGCTTCAACTTCTCATACTCCGCCTTGGCGTGTCGCAGTAACGGGATGTCTGGATCGGCGTCTTTCCAGAGGGCGAAGAACTCCTGATACTCTTTGCGCGCGCCTGCTCTGTCGCCGCCCATGGCTTTGGCGCGCCCCAGTTGAAGTTGCGCGTGCGCAAACAGCGGGTAATTCCAAGTGTTGCTAAGCATTTTCTGGAATTCCGCGGCGGCCTGCTGCGGATTCCCCGCCGCAAGGTAGGCCTCGCCGCGGGCGTACAGCGGATAGACCGGTGGCTCGGTATTGACAAACGCTTGCGGCGAGGCGAATTCGTATCCGGCAGTCGGGGCGAGCAATTCGAGTGCCCGCTTTCCGTCGGAGTGGCCCAGCGCGATTAACGCGCGCACAACGGGCAGTGTATATCGCTGCATCAACGTACCGAACGGAAAATCGCGATTCAATCCGTCTGCCAGTTCCTCCGCTTTGGCCGCGTCCCCGCTCCGGGCGAACGCCAGCGCCGCCAGAACCCGCACATCCGGCCCTGACGACACCTCCAGTGCGGCTTCCGCCTGCTGTCGAGCCCTATCGACATGCCCAGCTTCAGCCTGGTGCAATGCGCCGTAGGCCTGCCACATTGCCGACGTCTCCACGGAGCCATTCTTCAGGGCCGCGGCGGCGGCACGCCGCGAGAATTCTCCGGACTTTTCCAGTCGGCCGTAATAAGCGTCAGTATCAGATTGCATGGCCAGCAAGATGTCTTCGAATTCGGGCTTGCCTATGGCCCGGGCATAATGTTCCCTCATACCTGCCTCGTCGTGCAGCATGAATGATGCGACATACATGCCCGTCTCAGGAAAACTGTTCTCGAGCCCGCGTTTTCGGGCATCGTCATAAACCGCTCGCACTTCCTTTGGCTGGCCAGCCAGTAAATAGTCCGCTATCGCCACGCCCAGATTGAAACCGTTGTCCGGCTCCAGCCGCAGGGCAACGAGGCTTTCTTCTTTGGATTTTTCCCACTGACCCAGGTTGTAGAGCGCCGCGGCGAACAAGGCGTGCGCGTCCGCATCATTCGGGTACGCTTGCACGTACTGCGTCAGAACCTCTGTCGCTTTTTGCAAATCTCTCGTAGCGTAGGTGTAGTACACGCTCTCGATATTGAAGCGCTCGCGCTCGCTCACCCGATCGCGCAACTCGAAAGCTTTGTTATAATTCTTGATGGCGAGACTGGCCTGGTTAAGGTTGATATAACAGGCACCTAGCGACGCGTAAGCGCGAGCAAAGTCCGCGTCCAACTCCAGCGCGCGTTTCAGATAAGGCAGTGCATACTGATCGCCCTTCTCGCTTGCGGTGCGCGAACCTTGCGTGAACGCTTGTAACGCTTCTAGCGACGAAGTCGTGGCCTCCTCCAGCGGCTTAGCGTGCCTCCGCACGGCGGCGAGAGATTCACCAAGCTTTACGCGCAACGCATCTGCTGTCTCGCTTAAGGCCTTCATGATTTTTTCCGGCGACTCGGCTTCCGCTTGCGCACTGCCCATCGAATCGCCCGTACGACAGTCCACCGCGATCAATCCGATCACGTAGTGCCGGCCGAGTTTGGCGATCATGCCCTCGAGGGCCGCTCTTGAGCCCGTCCTCTCACAAATCTCGCGGGCTGTTTCTTGGCCGATCCTTTCCGCGGGTTTCCGGTTCATGAGCTTCAGCGTCGCATTCACCCGCTGTTGGGAAAGAACGTTTATGAACCGGGATTGCTCCAACTCAATCGCCAACGCCTGCTTCAACGCGTCATCGAAGATCGGCTCGCCGGTCGAGTTGGTAAAATCCTCAAGCACGATGGTATCTTTTTCGCTCAAACCCGAAGGGTGCCGGGAACGGTAGAGCCACGACGCCGCGGCGACAACCACTAGCACACCTACCACCGCCGCGAGCCAACGTCTGTTCCTAGCCACTTTGACCGCTCCCGCAGGGCTAACCGCGTACTCGTTCGCTCGCAAATCTGCCGTCGGCGCCGGGAGAACTGTCGCGGGTTCCGTCGTCTGAGAAGGCCCCAGTTCTTGGTTTTTCTCGATCGGCTCATCGGCGTCGTTTTCCGACTCCGGAGGAATCCCGGGATTCAAGTCGCTCGCCGACTTTCCGTTGCTGCCGTCAGCAGACCTGAATTTGTTCTTGTCAATTCCCAGGCTGGCCATCTTGGATTGAAGGGTTTGCCGTGGAATTCCGAGCAACGCGGCGGCACCGGATGGCCCCGATATTCGGCCACCAGTTTCCGCCAGAGCGGCCTCGATCATCCGCCTTGCTTCCGCCATCTGCCTGGCTTGTGCTTCGTCCAAGCGACCCACTCTTGGACGGCGCATTTCAGGCGTGGCATCGACCTTGAGCCACGTTTCGTCGATGGAAAACGTGTCGTCGTCGCACAAGACAACAGCACGCTCGACCATATTCTGAAGTTCGCGAACGTTGCCAGGCCACGTGTAGTCCCGCAGGAGTTCGAGCGTCTTACGATCTATGGCGTTAAAAGTTTTCCCTACTTTGCCCGCACACCGACCTACGAAATGCTCCGTCAAGAGAGGAATATCATCGCAGCGTTCCCGAAGCGCAGGCATCTGGATGGGAAAGACCTCCAGCCTGTAGAAGAGATCCCTCCGGAATGTGCCCGCCTCGGCCGCACTCTTTAAATCCCGATTCGTGGCGGAGAGAATTCTCACGTCAACTGAAACTGGATCGCTTCCTCCCACTCGTTCAAACTGGCGCTCCTGGAGGACGCGTAGAACGGTGCTCTGGATGTCGGCTGCTAGCTCACCAACTTCATCAAGGAAGATCGTGCCGCCGTCGGCCAGTTCGAAACGGCCGAGACGGCGCTGCGTTGCGCCGGTGAAAGCCCCTTTTTCATGGCCGAAAAGTTCCGTCGCAACCAGGGTCGGAGGAACGGCCGCACAGTTCACCGCGATGAAAGGACGGCTGGACCGCTTAGACCCCTTATGGATGGCCCGGGCGATCATCTCTTTTCCAGTCCCTGTTTCGCCCAGGATTAGAACGGTGGAATCCGTGGCAGCTACCTTTGCCACTTGCTCGAGGACGCACCGAAGCTGCGCAGAGCAGCCAACAATCCCCTCGAACATGGGCATGTTGCCAGTGCCGTCGGACAGCCGGCTGTCCCTGTTAGCCTTATTTTCCAACGTGCTTCGTACCTCGTTGGGCGATTCACTGTCGCAGAAACCCGATGCGGGAAAATACGAGGGTACGTCAAAGTGCGAGAGCTGGCCCGCACTATTCGTTGATTTAGCTCGATTTCAGGGTAAGAAACGACAAAATTGGTTTGAATTGCCAAGAGGATCCTGCCGCAACCATACATTGGCGAGCAAATTCAACGGCCTCCAATGTTCGTAACATGCATGCCAAGGAATCGGTGGCCAACTGTGGGCACGAGAATGGTGGGGTTGAAAGTCGATCCGCGATCGACACCGACCGATGCGAACATCGTCTGGCTTTCGAACCCCGCTTCTTTCTGCCCCACGGCACAATGACGCCCCGAGCACGACTCCGGCGGCCAGCACACAGACCCCCAGCACTTTCCACGCGAGCGCGCGGCGCGGTTCTTGATCCATCATTTTTGCGGCACCACCGGCCCGAGCTCCGTTTTCTCTGAAATTCCGCTCGCTGTCTTTGCGGAACGGATTGTCTTTGGAGATTCGCGCCGAAAGTCTGTATGCCGGCACGATTCCTGGGCTACGGCCTTCCCTCTGGTCCGCGCTCCGTTCTCGAAGTTCGCTTGGGAGCGACGAAGCACATCCGCAGGAAACAGGGCGGGGGCCGAAAGTTCGGCACCGCCGGATGTTCGGCGGTTCGGCAAGGAGCTAATCGCAAGAAAAATAAGTATTTACCCTTGGTCCTGAAAATGCATTCCCGATGCTAGACCGAGGAGCACACACATGAGAACTGACCTCCAATCACAGCCCGCCTATGGCGAGCAAATGGCCAAGTACTTCCGGCTGAGCAATGCAAAGAGCCTGGTCATTTCGTCGTCCGGGAAGCATCCGATCGCGGTAACGCGATTGACATCGAATACCGGTCTCTCCGAGCAGACCGTGCCCATCCCTCCCGAAAAGGCGTATCTCATTTCCATGCACCTTACACCTGCCGCCGCCAGCGGCTGTGAAATCTGGACGGACGACAAACACTCGCGGGTCACGCAGTGGCCCGCCGGTGGCGTCGGCGTGTATGACCTCGAATCGAGCCTTCGCAAGCGTCATCGCGGGCCGCTCGATTGGGTTCACTACCATGTACCCCACTCGGCACTCGATGCGTTTGCGGACGAGAACGGAAAAGCGCGCGTCGAAACGCTCATCGGCTCGCACGGAAAACACGACCCTGTCCTGCAGCGGATGACGCAGTTGATTCTCTTGCAACTCGACAAGCCCGGGGACCGGTGCGAACTATTTCTCGACCACTTCTCTTTGCTCTTCTGCGCGCACTTGCTCCAGACGTATGCTCCGTCGTCGAGCACCGACAGCAAATTTCGCGGCGGGCTCGCTCCATGGCAAAAGAGGCGGACCGCGGAACTCGTCCGGGAAAACCTCGACGGGGGCGTACGACTCGCGACCTTGGCGGCGGAGTGCGGGCTCTCGGTCAGCCATTTTGCGCGGTCATTCCGGCGGTCATTTGGAACGTCAGCGCACCGCTATTTGATTCTGCAGCGCCTCGAAGTTGCCAAGTCGTTATTTTTGGATCCCGACCTCCCGCTTTCCGAAATCGCGTTGCGGTCCGGGTTCTCCGATCAAGCGGCGTTCAGTCGCGCTTTTGGATCGTTGATCGGTACTCCGCCGGGACGGTGGCGCCGTGAATTTACCTTTCGCAGATCGCGCCCGGAGCCTCTGGACCAGAATTTCTCAAGCAGCCTTGATGCTGCGTGAAGTGGCGGAGCGCTTTCTCCATTGATGCTCCTCGAACTGTGGCTCACCTAGTTCGAGATGGTCACTCCGGCTTGCCGATCAGACGCTCGAATGCCGTTTTCGTTGCGCACGAAAAGCGTTCCTGCTGACAACGACTTTTCAATTCTCAGAGTCACGCGCGCCGGGGAGAGCTAACCGAACGCGATCTTCCGAATATCGATCGCGACCAGCACCGGGTCAGGAATCTTACGCTTTTCGTCATCGAATCCGAAGACGCGGCGCCGCACTGGAACCACGATTCCGTCGACATTTCGATAGTCGTACGCGTAGTTCATCCCCCGCGCTCCCCCCATGATGTCGACAACATACTCATGCCTACGCAGCAATCCGTCCGGCCCGAAATACGAGACCTGCTCGTGGCAGTGACTCGCGATCGTCGGGGGAAACGTCGCCTTGAGCCTGCGCCACTCTTCTCCGTTCTCCTGCCAGGGGGTCAATTCTTCCGTCACGAACGCCGGATGTGCGTAGAGGAAAGGGATCGTGAGGTAGGTCCACAGCGCATAGCTGTCAAAATAGGCGACGTGCAAATCGTCCCAGGGCGTTTCGTATGACTGCCCCTCGAATGCGCTGCGCGGGTCGTTTCGCGCTGTGATGACTTTGCCACTCTCCTCTTCGAGAGTTAAGCGACTCGGCGTAAAGAAGAATCGCTTGTTCTGGCCCACCAGATGTGTGATCAGCTTTTCCGCGTGCAGCGACAATTCAATGCGGATGTCCTTGAGGAAATCCGGCTTACCCTTGACGTGCCAGATGGCTCCTGTCACGGACAAATCGGCGGTGAGGTAATCCAGCTCATTCCACCGCTCCAACCCCCCGTGCGCGTCGATCGCGAATTTCAGTAGGGTGTTCATTTTGCACCTGTACCTGCGCGCTACGCAGGTGCCCTTGGCCAAAGAGGTTAGCCGCGGCACTCAGAACCGTCTTGGCAAAACCTGCCTTTTTTTCGGCTCCGACTCCATTCGCTCGCGCGCTACGTTCTCCAGAGCAAGGAGGCCCGGGGTGCCGATTCCGTGGGAAAAGTTAAGAACGGTGCCACGGCTGTGGCACAAACCGTTTTTTGGTTTCTTTCTGCGGGTCTGTGGGTTCGGATTGCTGGGATTATCATCGCCGCTGTGGAATTGTGGATGGCCGTGTTGAAAAACGGCGGCATCGAGAACGCTTTCCTACAACCGTGGTTTGGCGCAGCCGTGCCCGTCTGACAGCCACACACTCACTCCTACGACGCTAAGTTTTTTGCGCAGGAACGAATGGAGATTTGGAGGCCGTTAGGTTCTCGTTAAAAGGGTTGCTTCAGATCAACGCTTCTAAGTGAATTTCTAAGGCCCACTCTGAGGTGGTACGAAGATGGAGGCTCGGGCGACCTTCATAACCATGCGACGCGGTTGTGGCTCGCCTGACGGCAGCGGTCGGGCGACGGAGTGTGGTCGAGCTGGACAAAACATTCAAGACGGAGCGCGATCGAGTCGGAGTCGAAAAAAAGGCAGGTTTCGTCAAGACGGCTCCGACTCTCGCTGCTAACCTCTAGGGACACCGGCGGAGCGTCCAGCTGCGGGCGGGAAATGAACAGCCTGTCGAGATTCGATTGCGGAATAAGGTAACCAGATCGGAGATCACATGACCAACAAAGAGATCGTCCTGGAGGTGCTGCAAAGGGCTTTCATCGACCGCGATCCGACCGTGGTCGTTGAGCTTTTTGACGGGAATTACAAGCAGCATAACCCACAAATCCCGGACGGTCCGTCCGCAATCGCGAAGTTGATTCCGACTCTTACCGCCCTCAAGTACGAACCCGGCATGGCTGTTGCAGAAGGCGACCTCGTAATGGTGCATGGGCGATATACGGGATGGGGGCCGAAACCGATGGTCGCGGTGGATATATTCCGCGTGAAAAACGGGAAAGTCGTGGAGCACTGGGACGTTCTGCAGGAGGAGGTCTTGGCTGCTGAAACAGCCAGTGGCAACGCCATGTTCACGAAAGCGAACTGACACGAGAAGAGGCAATCATGAAGACGACACCAGAACAGAACAAGAAACTCGCTTTGGAAGGCTTCGATGCGCAATCTAGTGCGGAGCGCTCCACCAACATTGAAGTACGAGCACGATTTGATTGTGGCTGAAGGTGACTTTGTGATTGTTCACGGGCGATTCAATGGACGCGGTGCGTCCACGAATTGGATTGCTGCCGATATCGTGCGAATCGAAAACGGGGTCATGCAGGAACGCTGGGATGTGCTTCAGGACGAAGTTACCGAGCAACAGTCCAAGAGCAAAGCGCCGATGTTCGGCAAGAGTTTCCCAAGATGATCAGAACGGCTTGGCGGGAAAGATCGCCGGGAGACTGGGGCCGCACTGCACGTTCGCAAAAATGACGATCCGCAAATTCACATCGATTGCAGGTGCGCTGTGGAGTTCGTTAACTGCAGTAAAAATCTGAGCCGAAGAATGGTGCTTGTGTCGATCTGCGGTGGTGGATGTAGATGAACAGGTACAAGATCGCCGTTCTGGACGACTACCAAAACGTGGCGCTTCGCAGCGCCGATTGGTCGTGGGTCCGTGATCGAGCGGACATCGTTGTATTTCAGGATCATCTGGACCAACCCGAAGATGTGATTGAGAGGTTGATCCCCTTTGACGTCGTGTGCGTCATGCGCGAGAGGACGCCGCTGCCCCGCGACGTTATTGAGCGACTACCCAACCTGAAGCTCATCGCTTCGACGGGACCTGTAAACGCGTCGATCGATGTTGCCGCCGCAGGCGACCGCGGAATCGCGGTGGTTCACACGGGGTACAGGTCGGACCCAACGGTCGAGCTTACTTGGGCGCTGATCCTAGCCTCGGCGCGACATATTGTTACGGAAAGCAACTCCGTCCGATCAGGTAGCTGGCAGCGAACAGTGGGGACGGACCTTCGTGGAAAGACGTTGGGCGTTCTTGGGCTCGGGAGAATTGGATCACAGGTCGCGGGTATTGGTAGCGCTTTCGGGATGAATCTGATTGCTTGGAGTCAAAACATGACCGCCGAGGACGCAAAAGCAGCCGGCGCAACTTTGGTCGCCAAGGATCAACTCTTCGAACAAGCGGACTTCCTGACAATCCATCTGGTGTTGAGCACCCGAACGCGGGCCCTCGTTGGTGCCTTGGAACTAAGGAGAATGAAGCCAACGGCATGGCTGATTAATGCATCGCGGGGTCCGATCGTCGAAGAGCAGGCTTTGGTCGACGTATTAACGAACAAGCGAATCGGCGGCGCGGCAATCGATGTCTTCGACACCGAGCCGCTGCCCTTGTCTCACCCTTTCCGCACTCTGGAAAGCGTATTGGTCACGCCGCATATCGGCTACGTATCGGAGGGTCTTTACAAGACGTTCTACGAAGACACCGTAGCTAACATTCAGAAGTGGTTCGATACGCGCCGATGACACAAGAAGGTAGCGTCGCCGAACCGAGAACGGGGCATCTCAGCCGACCAGTGCTGCACTTAGCCGCAAAAAACCGAAGGCCGCGGCGTTTACGTATTTGGCTTCAGTGTCCACGCCGAATTCCACAAAACAGCCGGGTTCACGCGGTCAGGATAGACTGCAAGCATTTCGTTGTATAGATCGAGCGCGGTCTTGGTTTGAGAAGCGATCCTGTCGAAATCCAGAATGTATTTGCGGGTTGCCTCGATGTTAGTGGGCGAATCAGGAGCGCTGGGCCTCTTATGCCCGGCGATGGCGGCAACTGGCTCTAGCGCCTCGATGGTCTCGAGTGCAGCGAGCCACTCCTTGCGACCTTGGGCATTCGACTCACCTAAATGGAGATGAACGTCGTTGTAAAGCGCATCGCCGCAAACGACCAACCCGATTGAAGGGGCGTGCAGACAGGTTGTGTTATCGGTGTCGGTGTGCCCGAGAGGAATGCTTACCAGCTGTTCTCCTTCCAGTTCGAGGACTCCGCCATCAAGTTCGTCGGCGATCACCAGCTTGGAATCGATTTGTCGTGGAAACCGTGGTTTCCAAAAGGCGTCGACCACGGGAGTCGACGCCTGTATTCGCATGACGGTGATGACCTCACGAGTCGCGACGAACCGGGCTTTCGGAAATTTCTTCTGAATTGTGTTTACGCCGAAGAAATGATCGCCGTGGCCGTGGGTCGCGTAGATCGCCGTCAAATTCTTGCCGCTACGTGCGATCCAGTCAGCAACTTTCTCATTCTGATCGACGGTAAGCGGCGTGTCCACGAGCACGGCGTCCCGCTCGCCGGAAATAAGCGTTGAAGAAATAGGCGACCATTTCATTTCGGTCGTGCCGGGCGGAAGGCGATTATTCGTGACCGCCGGAATCTGGGGACTGACAAAAACTTCCCACTGCAATCGATTGCTCATCACTCCTCCCGATTTCCAGAGTGTCGATGATGCGGTGATGTTGGCTCACCGTTTTTGGCGGGCGGTCTTTGCGCCTCGAGCGACTCTCCGGGAACGAGAATTCCGAGAGGAGAGACAGCCGGCAACGTCTTCATGAGACTGTGCATGCGAACCTCTTTTTCGGGCACAAGCATAGGAAACGATTCGGTGTCGCTTCTTGCTCATTACTATCGGTTTTGTCGTTTATTACCGTCGACTCTTCTCACGGAATGGGTTTGTTGATTCTGCGGAAGTAATTGGGAACAAAAAGGGGAGTGCTTGCGACAACCTATCAGTTCCCGCATCTAAACCGACTGCGTCGGTACTGTTGGAACGAGTTTGAACCAAGTGAGAACGATCGGGAACGATTACCATGATGTCTAGCCGGAGAAAAAAGCCAGAAGGACAGCATGCTGCCGAGCATTCTGCTCGGCTGATGCGAGGAAGCGGGGACTGAAGAATCCGTGCAAACTAAACCGCCGGTGGCCGACTCCGTGTTTTTCCTGAAACGCGTCTTCAGAGCGTTTCGATACCGCGACTTTCGGATCATGTGGCTCGGGGCATGCGTTTCCACCGTAGGCACGTTCGTGCAGCAGTTCGCCCAAAGCTGGCTCGTCTATGACCTCACCAAAAATGCCTTTTACCTTGGTCTTGATCTATTCCTTGGACAATTGCCGATCATGTTGTTTTCTCTCGTGGGCGGAGTGTTTGCTGACCGCCTGGACAGGAGAAGGATGCTGCTCGCTTCACAGTACATCCAGATGGCCTGCGCTTTTGTCTTGGCCGCGTTGTTCGCCACGCATACCGTCCATGTCTGGCACATCCTGACACTGTCTTCCGTCGTCGGAATTGGACAGTCCTTCGGCGGGCCGGCCTACTCGGCGCTGTTACCGACGCTAGTGGGGCCTGAGGATCTTGCAAATGCAATTTCGATGAACTCGATTCAGTTCAACCTTGCACGCATCGTCGGCCCCACACTCGGGGGCCTCGCCTACACGGTTTTTGGAGCTGCATGGTGTTTCGCTTTGAACGGCATCTCGTTCGTCGCGGTCATTATCTCTCTAATCGTCATCAAGGTGGCGTTTGTCGCGTCGAAGACAAACACGTCTATCGTGAAGAGTATGAAGGAAGGAATCCGATTCATTCGAGACCGCGAAGGATTGGCACCACTCGTGGCGCTGGCGTTTAGCAGCACACTCTTCGGGTTTTCGTTGACGGGCTTTCTTCCAGTGATCGTGCAAACTGTCTTTCACAAAGGACCAGGAACGTACGAATTGCTGCTGGTGTCTTCTGCCGCGGGTTCGATCTGTGGAGCCCTCATCGTTGCGAGTTTGGAGAAGCTGAAGGGACAAGGGCGCCTTGCTGTGCTTGCCCTATTCGCTCTTGGAGTTGCGACTGCCAGTTTTGCCGTTTCTAAGTGGGTTGTGCTTTCCTGTTTCCTGATTTTCCTTGCCGGGGCAGCGGTGATGACGTCTGCCGCCCTTATGTTGTCGCTCGTTCAGCTCATCGTTGTCGACTCGATGCGAGGGCGGGTGATGAGCGTATACAATCTTGCATTTCGCGCGGGAATACCATTGGGAGCCCTGATTCTGGGAAAGCTAATTCCCGTTCTGGGTGTTTCAACGTCTCTTGCAGGTTTCGGAATGTGTCTGGTTGCTGTCGCCGCCTACGTTCTGTTTGTGATGAGACGGGTACCGACGTTTGGGAGGCACGATGATTTTGCAGGAGCGAATCGCCAGAGTGAGACTGTGTAAGGGTGCACGCTGCACGTTTGTGGAATTTCAAAGGCGACCCCTGCGCCGTGTCGATTCCGACTGGAGGCCGAGGTTGCTAACAAAAAAACTGTGCCATAACGGCGGCACAAAACCTGTTTTCACTACCAAAACTGACTGCATTAACGGATAGTGTTTGTTGATTTCAGGCAACTAATGGAAAACACTGCGGGCCTCGAGGATTCTAACTCATGGGCGTTCAATTGTTCCGTATGTGCGGTTTACGCCAGCGCTCTCTCCCGCAGAAGCTTTCCTACTTCTGTCTCTAATCGAGTCGGGTTTTTGTACAACAGCAATTCGGGATCAACATTTTCCAATTGATGCATCCAGAAGTTGGGACTCGGCGCCAATCTTCCGTTCCATTGGATGCCAGACTCGTAAATTAAATACACATCCCAAGCGATGGCGCGCAGCTTGAGAGTTTGGGCGAAGAGTTTGCCCACGTCCTCGGTTTCAATCCACCCTTGGGATATGCGTGGGTCCTGAACCGTCAGAGCTTGCCGCGCTGCGGTATAGGGACTGTCCCCCACTCGCATCGGTTCCCAGATCAACATTCCCTGCAGGTTTGGAGAGGGAAGTTCCTTTAGAACATCTCCAACCACTCGATGCCCGGATCGGCAGTGCACGCAGGTCGGTGAGAGAAGTGCGACGATTCGGACTTTATCGCTCGTCGCATTAAATTCCCGTCGAACCGAATCCGCGTTTAAGGACGGCATCGGCTCAAGACTTTTTTCGCCCGCCAGGAATTCCTGATCGGGTCTGACAGCAGACTGAAGGCGACTAGTTTCGGCACCGTACGAAAGCCATGGCCGTGTAGTGTGCAAGCTTACCAGCAGGGCGGACGCGTCTTTTGCGGCGGCCATTTTACGATTGCGTTGGCCGCTCCCGCGACGAGGTCGATTCCTTCGTAGTCGCGAAAAGCTGCTGGTCGTTAGTTACAGCGTACTCGGCGACAGCGTGATCGATTGACGCTGAACGTTCGAGCCGCCCAACAATTTCAGGCAGATCGCTGGCGCGAAATGCGCAGGTCAGTTCGCCGGCAGGAAGTTCAGTTCGCGCACGACTCACAGCGCAGCCAGGGCTGACAATCATATCGCCGGAGTAAGCAAGGGGAACAATCTGACATTGCGGTTTGGTCACCAGCCGGATCTCTGGGTAGGCTCCTTGTAGTGTCATCAGAGCGTATGGAGAGAGGCGTAAGAGAACGACATCGGGCTCGTTTGCCGCCGCTAGCGGTTCATACGAGATCATGCTCGGTCGAAATGGGAGATGCGGAGCATTCACGAGGTCAGACTCTCCGACCCAGCCACTACTCAGCAACACCGCAGTATCGTTTCCAGCGGCCGCAGCCCCGAGGTCGATGAGGCCGTGGGTGTAGCTGCCGACACTACAGTTGGCGTGGTCCGACGGTTGTGTCGTGAGTCGACTCCGTTCAGCCGGTTCCCAGTAGCAGCAACCCGCGGGTTGCTTCACGACGGGCTCGGCGTCGTCCGAATGCGCACCGCTATGGAAGGTGATCGCGACCGGAGGGTGCGGCAGCAACAGCAATCGAGTGAGGTGTTCGGCGAGTTCGGTAGTGGTCATAGGATTCGGCATCACTCGCGTTAGTGGGAACGGTCTGCCAGAAAGAGTTTTACTTCGGCGCAGAATTGGTGCGGGTACTGAAACAGCGCGCCGTGTCCGGAATCGGGGTAGAGGACCAGCCGTGCATCGGGCAAATGCTCCGCAAGAATGTAGGAATTGATCGTTGGAATCATCACGTCGTTGATTCCGTTGAAGACGAGCGTCGGTTGGGTGATTTCCTTTAGCCTGGAGTAGCGTTTGCCCTTCGATTCTCCCCACGACTTGATGGCGATGGTTTGAGCCTTGGCGACCTCGGGACCGGATACGGGATCGCGATCGGCCTTTCGCCAGTGTTTGCGGTCCCAAAAGGCGCGGCCAGCCGCCTGGCTTGTCTCTGTCGGCGCAAAAAAGAGACGCATCTCAATATCGAGGTGCGAGAGCGATTTGTCGGACAACACTTCGCTCGAAGGTGGTACTCCTCCGATGTCTATTCTCTCGCCGCCCTCGGGTCCTGTTCCGGCGAGGATCAGGTATCTGACGAGCGTGGGTCGATCCAAGACAATTTGCTGCGCGACCATGCCGCCGAGCGAAAAGCCGAGGAGGTCGATGTGTTTCAAGCCAAGGGCGTCGACAAAGTGCAGGGCGTCAGCCGCCATGGCTTGGACGTTGTCGGGAGTTTTTCCGTTCGTGGTTCCTACGCCCTGGTTGTTGAAGAGAATCACTTCGCGCTCTTGCGCAAGTGCGTTGGTAAGAATCGGGTCCCAATGATCCATCGTGCCCGTGAAATGCTGGCAGAACAGCATGGGAAGTCCCGTGCCGCCGCCAAATCGCCGATAGGCGAAGCGTATGCCGTTAGCCTCGACAAATTGCGTGGGCGCGGATTCATGTGTTTGCGTCGACGTCGTTTTCGTGGACATAGTGTTTCTCTCCTTCATTCCTCTGATGTGTTCTGGAGTTTCAAAAATCCTCTAAGCGATTCGATCCACGTTGTCCGGCAGAGTGGGTCGGAACGCGATCTGAAAGTCGTGTTTGTCCACATCGGTCTCAATCCGGATCGAGTCACTCGCACTGACATGCCAATGGGTGAACTTCTGATGATTGGCGGTCACGACGGCGTTGGCGGGTTTTGGCAATCCCGCGACGGTAAACTGTGTAGCGCTGCCACGACGCGAAGGGGTGGCCGCAACGGTTTCGATGTCGAGAACGCCGCGAGCCATGTCGTTTTGCGCGCGTCGGATGCCAAGATTCGGATAGTCGACGTCGCACACCGTGGGCTCGCTGTGCATCGTGAGGTTTGGCTCGTTGAATATCCGCCACCATCCACCCGGAGCAGAGCACTCACTGAGCATCAGGATCGCGTTGACTTGGCCACGTGGCCACTCTGTGTCCGCCCCAAGCCAGAATGCGAAGCGGTCATCTTCGGCACCGAAGAATCGTGGTTCAAGTTCGGTCTCTACGTACTCGCGCAGGCGGCCTTCGGTCGTCGAGTCCCCGTACTCGCGGGACATTAAGAGGGCGGTCGCGAGGTTGAGCGGGCGATTCATGATGTCAATCACCGGCAGCTTCGGGTTATCCCATTCAAGCAACCGCATCGACATGGCGTACAGCTGCTCCGTGAAGGCGCGGTCCTGCGGACAGAGATAGATCATCGGGGTGAGCGCGCTGTAGGCCGTGGTCTTCTCGGGAAACGTCATCGCGCGTTCTTCTACAGGGTCGTAGTACCACAGGAACCAGGTAAGGTTGTCCCCGTCGACCTTCATGTAATGTTTGCGGCAGTAGTCGACCCAGTTGGGGAAGGGAGCGTGGAGTTTCGTTCCGAGTAACGCATCGTAGAGCTTAAGGCCTAGGCCCGCCGAGCTCACGCAGAACGGCCAGATTTTGGTGTTTTCACAGTGCGGCCCTTGCGGACGGGTCGCCATCTGCGCGGATATGAGAGCCGCCATCCGAGAGTGTGTCCAAGTGAATTGTCGATTCTGATATCCGGTGACATTGAATGGTGTGTCTTGATCGGATTTGCCCGATACGTAGCGGCGCATGCCGAGCAAGAGATTGAACCAACCGCGATTAAAGAGGTTGCCGTCCGTTCCGATTGGATCGGGTTGCAGTCCCCAAGGCTCGATGCCATTTCCGGTCCAGCCGGGCGCAGCATAACAACCGCGCAGTTTCTCCGGGATAAATCCAAGCATTTCGGGGGGATATCGATCGACGCCGGGATCAGGGCCGATCAAGGTGTTCCAATCAATCGAAGCCCAGAATGACTGGTGTCGGCGCACTAACTCGTCGGCGATGCGCACATAGACTTCGCGCCACGCTGGCGTCGACTCGGTCATCATCGGGAGCACGTAGGCCATGAAGGGCAAGTCAAATCGGGGAAACGAGCACATCGGCGGCGCGGTGTAGCGATCCCACCACGGGTGCGGCGTGCCGCGGTCGCTCCAGTCATCGGGAGTCGTCGCTTTGTCCCAGATGTAGCGCAGCCATCCGACCGCTCGATCGTTGAGCCTTTGCGGGGATTGCATCATCATCGATCACACCTTTTGCATCGGCTCGCCCGTGGTGGCGCGAACTCCTAGAAGCTTTGCGCGTTGTTCCCAGGCGTTTGTCCAATTTGGGTCTAGCCGTTCGACTGCTGGCTCGATGATGATTTGCTCGGTTCCGTTGGAGCGAGGATCATGACGCAAATAAGGATTCGGCATTGGTGAAGTCGGTCCATTTTCACGGTCGATCGCGATGACTTTGCGCGTCAGCCCAAAAAACCAATACATCGCAAACAACGCTCCCTCGATGCGGATCGTGCCACGCTGAATACCCTCGACGACAAGGCGCTCCCTGTGCGGCGAGAAAAGCACCCTGACAGCCGCCCCGCTGTTCGGGAATCGTAGAGCGTTGGTCGACGGAAGGGAGCTGCCGGCTCGTGTCGTGATCCGTCGTTGCGGCGCGTTGAAGTGCCACCGGCGGGCTATCCCTTCGCCGGTCGAAATCTCAAAGGTGAGAGTACGTGTTACTTGCGAGCGGACGGAGGGCACGATTCGCGAGGCGAGCGCTAGCCCATGGCCCAGAGCGAACAGCAGAAGCCGCAACAACGCGCTGTTCAAAAGTTTCATGTCGAAGACCCATGTTGAAACGTCGTCAGTTCGATGGGCATGGCTGCGCTCCTTACGGCATTAGGTGTTGCTGAAACCAAGCGAGCGCTGCCGGGCCGGCGATGTCGAAACGCCTGGAGTACGGGTCGAAATGGCCGCCAGGAATGATCACTATCTTCTTCGGTTCGTGCGCGCGTTCGTATGCCTCAAAGGCCAGGTCCGCGACCGCGACTGTGTCGTGCGCGGCGACGACCATCAGCAAGGGCTTGGGACCGATTCGCGAGACCCAAACTCCTGGTTCGTACATTCGTGCCCAGCGCGAGGATTGCATTGTGACGGAGTTTTCCCAGACTGCGCCATCGCCCAACGGCTGCAAATAAAAGTCGGCAGCCTCCTTCGTGCGATATGCAGCCGGGTCGCCAGGACTGGCGCTCGCTAATATCTGCCTGCGAGCTGGCTCGCCCTTTGCTCGGCCGCGTTCGTCGTCGCTGAACCCCGCCTCTAATGCGGCGACTCCCTCAGGCAGAACGCGGCGCAGCCCCTGTTGGTAGCCGTTGATCGTAGGAACCTGAGCGACCACACAGGAGACGCGGCTGTCCGTCGCGCCCAGAACGAGCACATGACCGCCGGCGAAACTTGAGCCCCAGATGCCGATCCTGCCGGGATCGACCTGCGGCAGAGCTTCCAGATAGGAAATTGCACGACGCCAGCCTTCAATCTGGGTCCACGGATTTATGTCTTGGCGCGGCTGTCCGGTACTGAGACCAAATGTGCGGTGATCGTGCAAGAGCACAACGAAACCGGCTGCAGCAAACAAGTCGGCGAAGCGGCTTAGGCCGTGCCAGCGAGTAGCTCCGAAACCGTGCGCCATGGAGATAGCCGCTCGTGGTGCCTTGCCTTCATCGGGTAGATAGAGCCAAGCGCTTAGTTCGTCGCCGCCGTCGTCCTTGAAGGTCACCTCTTTACGGGTATGCATGTGCAACGTCCCTTCTGTCCGCAGCCCGGCGGACGATTCCTCGGTCGGCTAACCAGACTGCTCGGTGCCTCAGGATTGCGGTAAGTCGCCAAGCATCACCGCCAACTCCATTTCACCTTCGCGTGTCTGGAATCCACGTTTGAGCGCGCCGTCAAGGCGTTCCTTCGAACCGGGCGCTCGGAAATTTTCGAGGAAAGTCGTCGAATCTTTGCGGAAGTCTTCGGCGGGCGCGAGGGCGATATCGTTGACCCGCATCTTGATCGACGCCAAACCTATCGGAGGGAACCGCGCGAGTCGGTGAGCCAGGTCGCTAACGAAGCCGTCTAGCTCATCGGCGGGCAGGGCGCGGTTGACCCAGCCGTACCGCTCGGCGAGGTCGGCGTCGTAGTCCTGTCCGCTCATCAAGACTTCCAGCGCACGGCCCCGACCCATGAGGCGCGTCAGGTGCTGGACTCCTCCGGCGCCTTCGATCCAACCGAAGGCTGGTTCGATGTGCCGGAAGATGGCGCGGCCGCGCGCGGCGAAGCGCATGTCGCAAGCGAGCACGAACTCGCTGCCTGCGCCTCCGGTGCGGCCCTCGATCTGAGCGATGGTGATGAGCCGGCTGGCGCTCAAATAGCGGAAGAGAAGTCCTAAGGAAGGTTCGCCGGCGAGCTTCGCCGCGCTTTCTCGGTATCCGGCGACCCTGTTCACGTCGACGTGGGCGATGAAGTAGTCAGGATTGGTGCTCTTAAAGATAATCACGCGGACAGTTTCGTCAGCCTCCGACTGCTGGATGAGGGTGACCAGGTCTTCGACCACTTCGGGACCGATGAGATTGAGCGGTGGCGCCCCGATACTCGCAAACACGACGCCCCGATCACGGTGCACCGACATTGTCTGAAAAGGTCCCAGCATGGCTTACCTCCTGAGTCAGGATCGCGACCGCGCCTTTCGATCTCCTCGGTCTAACCTTGCTGACCACTTGTTACGCTATCTTGCCGAGAGATGATCGTCTTTGCTAAACGGACTTCATTTGTTGCTAATTGTCGTGAGTTCTTTCTGCCGGGAGTCGAGCGTTGCGTTACGGGCTGTGCCTTGAAAGAGCAGCTTGTGGCGACCGAACGTGAAGCTGGCGAGGGCCTTTGTAATGACGGATCTCGTAGGAGAATAGCCGGGCGACAAATAGGACAAGTTCACTTGGACGTGAAAGCCGTTCGCGTGGTTCGCTTGATGAGGCCTGGACGCCTGCGTTCACTTCGCCCCTGAAGTTGAGTTCGCCGAACGCAGACCGTTTCTCAAGCGAGCGGAGTTCCCCCCAATTGTCGATGTAGAAATTCTCTAGTCCGCCCGTTGGCGAGTGCCGCCGCCGCAGCATTGTAGTGCGCGCCATTGTGCCGGGAGAAGGCGTGATGCTGCTCCGGATAGCTGTAGACCGTTGCGTTTGGCTTTTTGGCGAGTGCCGTCTTGATCGCAGCTTGCGCAGCCTTGGAAATGAACTCGTCTTCCTCGGCCAGGTGCATCAGCATTGGCGCATGAAGCCCATCGATCTCTCCCAGATATTTCTCAGTGTCACCGCCGTGATAAGCGACCGCAGCATCGACGCCGTGGCGCACGGCTGTCAAAAAGACCATCAGCGCGCCGAGGCAATAGCCGAGAACGGCGACCTTGCCGGTGCACCCAGGCAGTTTGGCCACGGCGTCGACGGTGTCCTTAGCGTCCCTGGCGCCGGCGTCCCGGTCATAGGCCTGATAGAGACGAAGGCCGTGTTGCCAGTCGGCCTCGGAGGTGACGCTAAGGTCGACACCCGGCTCCTGACGCCAGAATAGGTCGGGCGCGACCGCAAGGAAGCCTTGTTCGGCCAATTCGTCGCAGGTCTTGCGGATGTCGGCGTTCACCCCGAACAGCTCCTGCAGAACGACAACGGCGGGAGCCGGCAGGGTCTTCGGCCGCGCGATATAGGCGCCAAACGCGCCGTCCCGTCCTTTGATGGTGATGCGATCCTTCATCGTTGCGCCCTGCTCAGACATTTGTGTCCTCCTCAGACGACGTTCATCTGGGCGTCCGCCGATGTCGTCAAGATCAGCGGATGCGTCGCTGTCGGCGAACCGGTTTCAGTATCGCGGCGCGATTGGCAAAACGGGCCGTTGATCAAGGGCGCAAGCTATTGGTGGACTGAGGTCGCGGCCTCTTCAATGAGCTTGGCTGCTTCCTTCGGGTGAGACATATAGGCCACATGGCTGGCATTCACCTCGACCGTCTTGGCATTGGCGCGCTTCGCCATCATGCGCTCCTGGTCCGGATTGATCGACCGGTCTGCTGTGGCCACCATGTACCAAGTGGGCTTGGTCTTCCATGCGGGCGACACGACCTTGTGCGTGAACGAATCGGTGGAGATCGGCACCTGTGATATGGCCATGTAGTGAGACACCGCTGGCGGAACGTCCGCCGCGAAGTCGGCGGCAAAATGCGCCTCGTCTATCCACCAGTTCCCGTTGCTATCCGGCTTGAACGCCTTGGACGCTTGCGGCAGAGCCTGTTCGATCGACGCACAGCTCTCACCGTCATCAAGCGCAAAGGCGGCGATGTAGACCAGAGCCGAAACCTTCGGATCGTTACCGGCCTCGGTTATGATGGACCCGCCGTAGCTGTGGCCGACAATGACCACCGGCCCGTTCATGGCGTTGATGGCCGCCTTCGCGGATTTGACGTCGTCGGCATACGAGGTCTCGGGGGGCTGGGCCACCGACACCGTGTAGCCATCCTTCTCGAGGATCTGGGCGACGGCTTCCCAGCCAGAACCGTCGGCGAATGCGCCGTGCACCAGGACCACATTCTTGATTCCGGTTGGCGCTGCCGCAGCGACTCTAACGGCCCTCGCGAGCAGAAAAGTTGTGCCAACCAGTACAGCAGCGAGCGTTACGACAGCGTAGATCCTCTTCATAATCAATCTCCTTGTTAAAGCGCGACCCGTCGGACCAAGTACCATGGCAGAAGACGATGCCGGATTTGTCTTGTGCTCTTGTTACGCTGTCCTCCCTGAGAAATTAGCCCGCGAGGGAACGAGGTAAGCCGAGCGCAGGCATCCTAGGCCAAAGGCCAGATGCTCTCTTGCAGGATTTTGCCAATTTTGGCGTAAGTTGCTTGAATGAGATTCAGAGGCGGCGCCGCGATATTCACGAAGAGGACGCCCGCTTCACTGCGCACCGACATTCCCTGAAAAGGCCCCAGGGCATGGCTTACCTCATGGGTTAGGATCAAGACCGAGCACATCCGAAACCGCCGAAGCGTCCGGAGCCCGTGAAAGTTAGCCGGAACACCGCTTCGCAGGCGTCTCGAATCGCGCGGACCCTGCAACCTTCTTCTGTCCAGCGGTAATGCTAAGTGACTGGATCAGAGCAGCGCATTTCCCGGCGCAGAGTGTGAAAGCGAAGGTTTTGGGCGGTGGGCCGAACGAATCAGACGGCGGAATTGGAAGTCTTTAGTTCTTACGAGCGGCTGGTCCTAGAGGGACTACGACGCTGAAAACGGAGCCGATAAGCGCTTGGTGTAACCTGCAGATCTTTTAGAAAAGTACGTCTCATGATCTCAGAGCTGCTGAAGCCACACGAAGCAGCGATTTCCTTGACGGTCTTAACAGTTTGTTCCAGCTGTCGGCGTGCCGCCTCTACTCGCAAGCGTTCCACGAATTTAGCTGGAGTCGTTCCAGTTTCTTTTCTGAAGACGCGGCTGAAGTTCCGCGGGCTCATCGCAGCACGTTTGGCGAGTGCGTCGATAGAGAGATTGTTGTGCAGATTCTCTGCGATCCACGTCTGGAGGTCGCTCAGCGCCTTGTGTCCCGAAGCTTGCGTTGACAGGCAAACGCTGAATTGCGCCTGACTGCCGGGCCTACGCAGAAACACGACAAGAAGGCGCGCTACCTCCAATGCCACGGAAGCGCCGTGATCCTCTTCCACCATTGCCAGCGCGAGATCGATGCCAGCCGTGACTCCGGCAGATGTATAAATATTCCCGTCTTGTATCCAGATCGGATTCGCATCGACTTTGACATCTGGGTGGTTCGTCTGCAAATTTTTCGCAAAGGCCCAGTGAGTTGTTGCTCGCTTGTTGCGGAGTAAACCGGCTTCAGCCAAGACAAAGGCTCCGACGCACACGGAAGCTACCCGTCGTACGCGGCCGGCCATCTTTCGCAGCCAAATAGAAAGGTGGCTGTCACGTGTGTTTTTTGAGGTCGGTCCGCCAACGACGACGAGTGTGTCCACGGGCTCGCGCAGTCTCCGGTAATAGCCATGCGCCAAAAAAGTGACTCCGCATTCGCCTGCGATGATTGGTTTGGGTTGAGAGCTTACTACTTTAATGTTGTAAGCCGGGCCGCGTTCTCCGAGGACGCGGTTCGCGCCTGCAAAAACCTCAAGTGGACCGACCAGATCTAGCTCCTCCGTGGGAGGCACCGCAAGAATAACTACTGATAGTGAAGATCGCGTGCTTGGCAGCTTTGGTTTCATTGTCAGCCCGGGATGATTTTCACAATGGCCGGAAAAGTGGATGATATGTCATTGCGGCCACGGCGGCCAACCCCTACGTTCAGTGCGACAGAAGGAAGGTGAACATGAGATCGCACCCAGCGGCTGATTCAACTGCGGAACGAGCGCGCCAACGGTTGCTCTCAGGGGACATGGAAATCTCTCGGAATGAAATGGCGGCCCGGCGTGTTCACCACACTCGTCGAGACACAGTAAGTCTTTAGCCGTACTTACCGTCAATCACGCGGTTGCGGCCTGTTTAAGCAATAAACGACAAAACCAGCAAGATTCTGCAAGAGGGCAGCCAGCCTTGAGTATAGGGTCAGCGGGAAACGTTCCATGTCCGGTTCGGTCGAAGCCGGAATGTGTGACGGCCAACCAAGGAGAGCAAAATGACTCAAGCAAAACCAAGCATCGTCTTCTGTCACGGACTTTGGGCGGACGGTTCCTGCTTCAGCAAACTAATCGGTCCCTTGCAGGCCGAAGGGTATGAGTGCATTGCGGCGCAGTACGGCCTCAACTCAACCGAAGAAGACGTCGCTCTCACGAAAGCAACGATCGGACGGGTCAGCAGCCCGGTTATCCTCGTCGGCCATTCCTACGGCGGAAGCGTCATCACCGGAGCCGGAACCGACGATCGCGTCGTCGGCCTGGTTTACATCTGCGCGCTTGCTCCGGACGCCGAAGAGTCTTCGCAGATGCAGCAGTCCAAATTCCCGAGGACCGCAGTCTTTTCCCACATCGACGTCAAAGACGGACGCATCTGGTTGCTTCCAGACGGCATTGATGATTTCGCCGGCGATTTGAGCGAACAGGAGAAAAAGCTGGTTTTGGCAACGCAGGGCGTTCCGAAGCCCGATCTGTTCGAGGCAAAGGCCGGAGGAACCGCCTGGAAATCAAAGCCCAGCTGGTACATCGTCGGCAAGAGTGACCGCACGGTTCATCCGGATCTGGAACGCTTCTTCGCCAAGCGTATGGGTGCAACCACTTACGAGCTCGACAGCAGCCATGTGCCGATGCTTTCGCAACCCGAACGCGTTCTTGAAGTAATCCGCACCGCCGCAAAAGCGGTTGGAGCACGATTCGCGGCCGCATCGCAATAGGCCTCGTGGATCGCGCCTAGAGTCAGTCGCCAACGGCGAATCAAGCTTACTGCTGTGGAGGTCCGGAACTCTGATGAAGAGGACTACTGAACAAAACAAAAAGCTCGTTTTGGAGGGATTCGAGACGCTGTTTAACAAGCGCGACTACGAGGCGGCAAAACGGTACTGGTCTCCCAGCTACATCCAGCACAGCGCTCACATCGAGCCAGGCCGTGATGGCTTGTTCAATCTAGTGCGGAACGCGCCACCAACTTTGAAGTACGAGCACGATCTGATCGTGGCCGACGGGGATTTTGTAATCGTTCACGGTCGATTCAGCGGTCGCGGCATGCCGGCAAATTGGATTGCCGCCGACATCCTGCGAATCGAAAACGGAGTTCTTCAAGAACACTGGGATGTCCTCCAAGACGAGGCCACGGAAGAGCAGTCCAAGAGCAAAGCACCGATGTTCGGGACGAGTTTCCCGAAATGAATAGAGTTGCCTGATATGAACGATCGTGCACCGCAAGCGGTTCCCGCGCAACTAAGCGAATCCAAAGGGACAAATCTTGCCCGAGAGCTGTTCACGAGCAACTTCTGGATGTCTGGCATCGCGATGCTGAAGTACATTCCGCGTTCTTTCCGTGTGAAGCAGGTAGACGGAAAGGCCTTCTTCACGGAATCGAAACACGATGAGTTTCGGAACAGAGTTCTCCGGATTGCTCCTGCTAACCGGCGGCAATGGGGAACGATGAACGTATCCCAGATGTTGCACCATCTCAATCTGGCATGCGGCAGTGCGCTGGGATTCTACAAACTTCCCGATGAGAGCTATCTCGTATCGCGAACACTGTTTCGATGGATTTTGGTGGATTGGTTCCCGGAGCAGCCTCTAGGTCTGCGCCTGCCGAAGGGCTTCAAGATACCCCACGGTGCGGTGTTCGACTTCGACTTTGAAAAGCAACAACTGCTCAAAATTGTGGATGCTGCATGGCAAGCAAGATCGCCCGACGACTGGGGACCGCACCCGATGTTCGGCTCAATGACACTCGAAGAGTGGGGCAAGCTCCTCCAAATCCACATCGACTATCACTTAAGACAATTCGCAGCGTAGCGCGAACAAGCGGGTGAAATGAAATGAGCGAAACGTACAAAGCGATCGAAGTTACCAAGCCGGGCGTATTAACTGAAGTCAACAAGCCACTCCAGAATCCCGGCCCCAATCAAGTTCGCATCCGGGTTGAGGCTTGCGGCGTTTGCCACACCGACAGCCTGCTGGTAGACGGCGCATTGCCTAACCTTACTTATCCTCGCGTCCCCGGGCACGAAGTCATCGGGCGCATCGACGCGGTGGGCGCGAATGTCACGACCCGTTCCGTTGGGCAGCGAGTGGGTGTTGGAATCTGCGGTGGATGGGATGACACCTGCCTTTCGTGCCTTCGAGGAGACTTTGTCAACTGCACGAACGGTGTGCTCACCGGCATCATGATCGACGGCGGATACGCCGAAGTCATGATCATTGAGGCGCGAACCACGGTTACGATTCCGGACGGTCTAGAATCTGTCAAGGCCGCACCACTCCTGTGTGCGGGTGTGACGACATACAACGCCCTGCGAAATGCCGGCTTGCGTGCCGGTGCCCTTGTCGCGATCCAAGGAATTGGCGGACTTGGACACCTCGGGATTCAGTACGCACGGCGGATGGGATTCAGGACTATCGCCATTGGTCTTGGTTCGGAGTCGGCGAAGCTCGCAAAAGAACTCGGCGCGCACCACTACATCGACAGCGGAGCGGAAGATGCAGGAGCCAGGCTACGAGCGCTGGGCGGAGCCGATGCCATCCTTGCCACAGCTCCAAGTGGCAAAGCAATGTCCGGCCTCGTAAACGGACTCGCCGTGAGGGGAAAACTGTTGGTGATCGGGATTGCCCCGGATCCCCTGGAAGTGGGTACCGGCTCCCTCATTTTCGGCATGCACTCCATCTCCGGATCGACCACCGGAAGCGTGCAGGACGAACAAGAAACAGTCGAGTTTTCTTTACTCGAAAATGTCGAGCCGATGATCGAAGTCATGCCTTTATCGAAGGCCCGCGAAGCATACGACCGAATGATGGCGGCAAAAGCACGATTTCGCATGGTTCTCGTCACAGAGGCGGGCGCTCGCAATAGTGCTTCGCTGAAGTAAGTTAAGACGAAAAACGCGCACGAGAAGAGTAAGAAGGAGAAGAACATGGCAACACAACCACAACCAAAAGCTCCTGCGGGGCCGGTTCAGTCGGCTACTCCGTGGGCCTCCGTTGAGGCGTTGTTCAGCAAGCAAAAGTCCTACTTCGCCTCGGACGCGACGAACAGTTACGAGTGGAGAGTTGATCAGCTGAATCGTCTTGGGCGAATGCTGAAGGAGAATTATCAACGCTTTGCCGATGCATCGTGCAAAGACTTCAAGACGGCCTCTCAGGAGAACGTATTCGAGGTGTCCGCATCCATCGCGACCGCTGAATACGCGAAGTCCCAGGTGAAGGAGTGGATGAAACCAGTCGAGGCTCCCCTCCCGAAGTTCCTAGCTGCATCGGGACACAAAGGAATGGTGTACCGCGAGCCGTACGGCGTGACGCTGATCATCTGTCCTTTCAATGGACCTCTTCTGCTGTCACTGCGTCCGGCGATTGCCGCTTTGTCGGCTGGCAATCCGTGCATCTTGAAACTCTCCGAAGCGCTTCTGGCGACGGACGAATTGCTTCAAGAACTGATTCCGAAATATTTCGAGCCAGAATCCCTAAGTGCGGTACTCGGCGCCAGAGAAACAGTAACAAACCTGTTGAAGCTTCCGTTCGATTTCATATTTCTTACGGGAAGTGTGGCAGTAGGCAAGGTGGTGATGCGCGCGGCTGCCGAGTACGTCACTCCCGTGTTGCTGGAGTTGGGAGGACAGAACCCGGCCATCGTCGATGAAACAGCCAACATTCCGGACGCCGCCAAGAAAATTGTGTGGGGCGCGATGGCATGGGGCGGACAGTGGTGCACATCGCCGGGCTACGCGGTCGTTCATGACTCTGTGGCAGCAGCGTTCGTAGCCGAGTGCAAGAAAGCTGTTGTGGAACTCTACGGTGCAGACCCTAAGAACAATCCGGACTACTCGCGTGTTATAAGCGCTGCGGCAGTAAACAGACTGGCGTCGTTGATCGATTCCGCCAAGGTGGTCTATGGCGGTAAGTCTGATGCGGCTGCTCGGTATCTCGACCCTACTATCCTTTACCCAATTTCCTGGTCCGACAAAATCATGGAGGATGAAATCTTCGGCCCGCTCCTCCCCATTCTTACGTATTCCGACATTGGCGCGCTAATCGCAAAGATCAAATCGATGCCGAAGCCGCTTGCCGGCTATGTTTTCAGCCGTGATCAAAAGGCAATTGACCGGGTGCTCCAGTCTGTTTCTTTCGGAGGCGGCGCAGTAAATCAGACCAATGTTTTCTTATTCATCGAGTCTATGCCATATGGAGGAGTTGGCACGGCAGGTATCGGAAATTACTACGGGAAGTACGGCTTCGACGCCCTCACTCACGCTAAATCTGTCTTGATATCTCCGCCGGACGTAGCCATTGATCACTTATACCCGCCTTATACCAAGGAAAAGGTTCAAGCGCTGAACCAGTGGTTCGACTACTAGGGCGGTGCCAAGAACTGACGCCGCGAAAAGGATGGTAATCGATGAGGCTTCTACTTCTCGGAGCGACGGGCTTGGTGGGGAGCAGCACTCTGAAGCTGGCTCTAGCTAACCCAGGAATCTCCGAAGTAGTCGCGATCACTCGTAGACCTTTGTCACCTCAGAACAAACTCTTAAATCCTGTCAGCGAACAAATCGAGGAACTCGCGAAGACGCCAGGAGTCTCGGTTGTGGATGCTGTCGTATGTGCACTAGGAACGACGGCAGCCAAGGCAGGAACAAAGGAATCCCTGCGCCGCGTGGACTATGACCTCCCGCTCTTCTTCGCGAAGGAATGCCACGCAGCAGGTGTAGAAACATTCGCCCTCGTATCTGCGATCGGAGCCTCTACCACCTCGATGTTTTTCTACGCCAGAACGAAAGGCGAGTTGGAGCGGGACATTCAGCAAATCGGCTTTCGATCCCTCACGATCTGCAGACCAAGTATTATCGCGGGCCTGAGGACTGAGGTGAGAAACGCTGAGAGAGCCGCGCTCTCGATATCCCGCCTACTCGCGCCCGTCCTGCCGAAAAAGTTTCACGTCAACCCGGCACCTGTCATTGCAGCGTCCCTGCTGAATTCGGTTCTTGCTGCGCGACCGGGTTCTCACTGGATTTTTGCCGAACTGATGAACTGAGTAATTAAGGATGTCCCCGTGCAGACAAATGCTCGTTGGGTGACCTGATCAGAAATAGAGGAACGTGAAAATGATCCTAGCCGGCATCAACGTAGTTGATACGCCATTGGTTCACGATGCGATGGAGCTAACGCGGAGTTTGTCAGAACCGTACCTCTACAACCATGTGATGCGCTCATGGCTTTTCGCCGTCCTGATTGCCGCGGGGGCCAAACCCGCTCCAGATCCCGAACTCTTGGCGGTCTCGGCGATTCTGCACGATCTGGGACTGACTGATCGCTACTCCGCACAGGAGCGCTTCGAGGTTGATGGGGCCAACGCGGCGCGTTCCTTTTTGAAAGAACGTGGCATTCCGGCACATCAGCTCCAATTGGTGTGGGACGCGATTGCGCTCCACACGACTCGTTCCATTGCGCTTCACAAAGAGCCAGAGGTCGCGATGACCCATTCAGGAGTGTTCGTGGACGTGCTTGGGGCGGGATTGGAGTTGATTCCTCAAGACAAGCTTCGCGCAATTCTCGCCGAGTTCCCTCGGTTATCGATGAAAAAACAATTCCAAGACGCGCTGTGCGGTGTCGTTCGCCAGAAGCCGGCCACCAGCTTCGACAATAGCCTGCGGGACATAGGTACACTGGGGATTCCGATGAAGTCGATCAGCATTCCGCTGTGATGCCGATCAATGTTCCGGGACGATCCGATCAGTCCTCGGAGCGAAGCGACGCTGGTTTTTGCATTTTGTTGAAAGTGATCGCGATCGTC
>Ga0307474_10000283_pt1 | contig 37510 bp, 58 predicted proteins | sample atmos_gasesECM1C_2_FD_203312 | JGI IMG/M metagenome (GOLD analysis project Ga0307474, IMG submission 203312) | Hardwood forest soil microbial communities from Morgan-Monroe State Forest, Indiana, United States - atmos_gasesECM1C_05 | ecosystem: Environmental > Terrestrial > Soil > Temperate... | reverse complement strand
CACAGCGACGCCCACCGCGTCCCCCACAGCGCCGCCCACAGCGCCGCGCACAGCGCCGCGCACAGCGTCGCCCACAGCGTCGCGCACAGCGCCGCCCACAGCGCCGCCCACAGCGCCGCGCACAGCGTCACCCACAGCGACGCCCACAGCGTCGTCCACAGCGCCGCGCACAGCGTCGTCCACAGCGCCGCCCACAGCGTCACCCACAGCGACGCCCACAGCGTCGTCCACAGCGCCGCGCACAGCGCCGCCCACAGCGACGCCCACAGCGTCGCGCACAGCGCCGCCCACAGCGCCGCGCACAGCGCCGCGCACAGCGTCGCCCACAGCGTCGCGCACAGCGCCGCGCACAGCGTCGTCCACAGCGTCGCGCACAGCGCCGCGCACAGCGCCGCGCACAGCGTCGTCCACAGCGCCGCCCACAGCGTCGCGCACAGCGTCGTCCACAGCGCCGCCGTTCTTCAACAAGAACGAAGCAGTAGGTGCGGCAAACGCGAGGACGATGGGAGAATCTACCCACACCACCCGCTTGGGAGGCGCAAGGCCAGCCTTCTTGTAGCAGACCTTTACGGCTTGCTCTAACTTCTGGCGATCCGCCGGGTCAGTGCATAGGCCCGTGCGTATCCACTTGTCACGCCACTCCGCAAACCGGCCTTCCTGTTCGGGAGTGAGCTTGTCGATGCGTTTAACTGATTTCATGGCTCTAGTCTCTCCTTGCCGCATTGCAGACAGGCTTGTTCGTATATGCCTATCGAAATCCAGCGGCGGTGTGGACACCACAGACGTATCCACCATGTCCGCCAGAATCCTGTACTTAATGTTTGCCCCCAGCGCATCTAGTCAGCGACCCGACGCAGTTCGTTCAACTCGTCGCCTTCGTGCTGCTGGATGACCACGTAATCGCCGGCCGGGAAGCTGTGGATGGTGTGTTCCTCGTGACGCAGGAACGCCCGGACCTTGAGACGCAGCGCCCGAGCTTCCTTGAAGGCCGTCGGCGCGTACTTGTCGGCGTTGTGGAGCGGGAACAGGCGCACCGGGGACACGACCGGCTCGGCCAACCCTTCCGCCACGTCCTGCTCGGGGTAAAACGCATGGGCGTGCCCCGTGACTTCGCCGTGGGCCAGGACGACCCGGTTCCCGGACTGCTCCAAGATGGGCTCGCCCAGGTCGGAATCCTCGAACGGCCGGGAAGCGGGGACCACGAATACGTCGCCCTGGCGACCCTGGCCAGCTTTTATATGCAGCTTGATTTCCACTGTCGGTACTCCTTGAGTTGTTGAACGGATCACTTGCTATTATCCGGGTTCAGCACGTCCCGCGCCCAGTCACCGATGCGACCGGCGCAGTCCAAGTCTGGCTGCTCGGTGACGTAGCGCACATGAAGGTCGCCACGGGACCGCTGGCCGATGACCCAGTTGGGCTCGGTGGGGTCGTTGTCACGCTGGGACTCGACTATCTCTGCGTAGGTACGGGGCTTCATGCTGCTGTCTCCGGTGTCATCGTTGGCTAGTGTGGTACAAGAATTTGAGCCTGTCAAGGGCTATCCCTATTGACAGCCGTATTTTAATAATGGCAGGCTGTCATCATGGCTACACCCCCCCTGCACCCAAAAGTCCTGGCTTGCATCGAAAAAGCCACCAAACGGCGCCAGACCATGCAGGCGCTACGCGCTCGCGGCTGGACCTTACAACGAATCGCTGACAGGTATGGCATCAGCCGGGAACGCGTCAGACAGGTGCTTCGTGGTCGCGGCATCGCGTCAGCGTAAGGAACGCAAGCGCCGGGGCGAGGACATCTCGCCCCATCCGGCCGTGATCCGCCTGGCGCGTGAACTGTGGGCCATGCCGCGTGATGCCTGTGAGTGCGGGGCGTCGGCCATCATCCAGGCGACCAACGGGCGCTGGTACTGCTCGAACCCTGCTCACCACAAGGAGCATCCCCATGCAACAGCTCACCTTGCTTTCTGACCAGCCCGCCAGCCGGCGCACGGATAATTCCGCCAGCAAGGCGGCGGAGGCCCGGCAGAACGCATCGGGACGGCGCGCCAGTGACCAGCGGAAGGTGCTGGAGGCCGTCAAGAAATATCCGGGGCGGACTAGCAAGGAGCTTGCCGAGATAGCGGGACTCGAACGCTACATGACCGCTCGCCGCCTTCCCGACTTGCTGGACGCCAAGCTGGTGACGCGCCTGAATGGCGAGAATGGGTGGCGCTGGTGGTAGGCCATAGCAAGTACCGTAATAAACGCACGATGGTTGACGGCCTGCTATTCGCCAGCAAGAAGGAGGCGAAGCGGTGGGGTGAACTGAAATTACTGGAGAAGGCCGGCGAGATAACCGGCCTACGTCGCCAGGTCATGTACCGGCTGGACTTCAACGGCGTTCATATCTGCAAATACTTTGCGGACTTCGTGTATGTCGAGCATTACTCCCTTAAATCAACCACGGTCGTCGAGGATGTAAAGGGCGTCAGGACCGATGTTTATAAGATCAAGAAGAAGCTGATGAAGGCTTGTTACGGCATCGAGATCCGAGAGATATGAACCTGCGCGGCTTGCTCGTAGGCGGCGTCATGTTGGCCTGTGGCGGCTTCGACCTGCTGCTGGACGTGCAGAGCCAGGGTCACCACTCGGTCGTGATTGTGCCTGGGTTCAGGACTTTCCAGAGCTGCAAGGCGGCGGGGATGCAGGCACAGGCCCGGTGGCAGCACTTGGGAGAGTCGGTTGACTTCGTGTGCGCGAGCAAAGCGCGCTGACTACGGCAACAGGTAGCCAGCCAGGGACATGACGTAGACGAACGCGGCGAACCCCAGCGCGCAGACACAGGCGGCCAGGAAGTCACCAAGCCAGGTATCGTGACTAGACTCCGCCCGGCCAAAGCCGGTGCGGGCCAACTTGGAGCAGTCGTGCATGTAGTATTTCACGGGTCACCTCCGGTTGAGTTCTCGGTTCAGGTCTCGCGCTTCTTGCAATTCAGCCTGTGACGGGGCGCTGTCATTGGTGAACATCGGCCTGTCGTCGGACCAGTCAGCCGGGGGGCTGGCGGGGACGGCGGCCTGATCTGCGCCGCTTGCTTTCGTGCCTGTCATGTCGTGAACCTCCTGGGCGGCCACAGGCACCGCCCTGGTTGAGTATAGGTCAGACCCCAAAGCCTTCCCCGTCCCCATTGGACGGCAGGCCGATGATGCACAAGCCGGTGTTCCCGAGTTTCGCGGTTAAGCCATAGGGCGCTAGTAGCTGGTCGCCTTGTCTCTCGATGCGCTCATGTTCTACCGATGCGCCCCAGTAGATGCCCTGGCGTGCGTCGCATTTCTCTATGTGACGCCGCGCACGTCTGCCAAGCCGTTGGAGCGTCATGGCGTCTTGGGCGAACTGACCCGCCTTGTTGTGGATCGTGGCGGGCCCAAGCGGTGCCAGCTTCGCATCCCGCAGGGCCAAATGCGCCGCAAGTTCGCAGACGGCGACTATCTCCCGGCGGCTCATATGTCACCTCGGGCGAGAGCGTGAACCGGACCGCTACGCCTCGTCACCTGTATCCCGGGGTTGTACCCATCATGCTCTACAAGGCTTTTATTCACGTCCTCGCAGCTTTCCCGCGTGTTGCTGGTGTAGAACACGGTGTCTATCAGTTTTCCGCGAAGATAGACGTTAAAGGCTTGGTGTTTGGTGTTGTCAGTCATGGCGGCGGGCCTCCTGTGCGGTCTCATAGCCACGCAGGAAGGCGTGCATCTTGTCCCACAGCTCGCGCTTGGTGCCGCGCCCGATGATGACAGACGCCCCGCCTCCGTCGTTAACCATGCGGTCAAGGGCATAGCCGCCGTAGGCGATGTCTAGGTGGTAATTGCCGATCCCAGCCTTATAGGTGCCGTCCGGCTGCTTGGTGTAAGGCTCCAGGGGTGAGCCGGTGGCCTCGTTGATGCGGCGCACTAGGGCCTTTAGGTTCGATTCTGTGATGCGTTCAGACATGGATAAATCCTCCACTGGTGTCCGCATTACCAGGCCGTGCGGGCGTCGGCACTTAACACTCATGGGAGCCCGCTCTGACGGGCTCGGGTGAGGGTTAGCGGCTGCGCTTCTTCGCTGTCTCCTTTTTGATGCGCTTCATGATGATGGCCGTCAGGCGCTTGTTCTGAGCGTCCCTGGCAGCGTCCCTGGCAGCGTCCCTGGCAGCGGCCCTGGCAGCGTCCCAGGCAGCGTCCCTGGCAGCGGCCCAGGCAGCGTCCCTGGCAGCGGCCCAGGCAGCGGCCAACTGGGCGTCCCAGGCAGCGTCCCTGGCAGCGGCCCTGGCAGCGGCCCAGGCAGCGGCCAACTGGGCGTCCGTGATCTTTCCAGCGAGCCAATCCCGCTTAGCCTTGATGGCCGCCGTGGAGCGCGGGTCTATGGTGTCGCCGGCCTTGCGCCGTGCTTCCAAGGCGCGCTCGGCTTCATCGCAGGCGAACTCGTGCAGGATGGTTGACACATCACCCATCCACAGCACCATGCGTTCGCTGCTGCACAGCTTGTCATCGCCGTGGATGATGGCGCCGGAATGGCGGACGCGGCAGAGCAGAGCGCCCGAGGCGTAGCTCAACGCGTCGATGAGGCGCACGGAGCCATGCAGGCCTAGGTTGCACAGCGATATATCGCCCTCGACGGTCAGTTTCTTGCCGACCGCGACGGCGCGTCCATCGCCATTCGCCAGCTTGGCTTCGGCGAGGAAATGCCACGCAAGGACGGTTTTCTTAGAGCGGTTCGGATGATTGGTCATGTGAACTCCAGCCCCTGAGATACCCCGAGGCGCGGGTAAGGTACATGCGGTCCCTCGTATTAGCCCCCTCTCGGGACAGGGGCTAAGGGGAGGGGCATATTAACCGTGATGTGGACCGACTTCGGCCCTCCAGATTTTTCTCCCCTCTTCCGTCAATATTGAATATCCGTAGGGATGATTGTTAGCATTTTTGAGTTTCCCATCTGGGAACCTAGCATACTCAATTAAGCCTAAGTTACGGAGTGAACGGAGAGTTTTCCCATGGATGGTGGTAGTATTATTTGCTCCGCGAGAAATACAATTAAGAGCGAAACATTGAATTCTAGTTAGTTTCATAATTATCTCCTGAATCATGAATGGAATCGCTAAACTGGATTTTATGATTTTGCACTTCTGTAATGAGTTAACCTTGACGCGATATAGGTTGGTCAGCGTCTCCGAATAAAGGAATATCATCAAGTCTCTCGCGGACCCCATGAAGTGTATCAGCAGCTTCCATAGCCATACCCCCTACACAATCCATTGCTTCTATTTCGTCGCTATCATTTACCAAATCCTGATATTCCTCATTGAGTCTTATTGCCGCATCCTGTAAGGTAAGAAACCTGTATTCAAGCGATTTAATATGGCGCTTGAGTATTCTGCGCCGCTTCAGTAGTGCCGTGCGGATTACTGGAATTTGACGCATCGCCGGGTCATTGCTCATTTGCGCTGCCCTTTAGTAGTGATTTCCGCGTAAGCCTGCTTGCTGGCCTCTTTCTGCGGCATACCGGCGGCGGTCAAAGCCAGGGTAAGCTCTGAATGTTCCATGAGATTGCGCTTGATATAATCAAGGCTGCGAATCTGGACTTTATTACTACCGAACGCCATAAATTTCTCCCTGGTAACTAGTGGTACAACTAACTTGTAAAGAATCACTCTAGCTAGTCTTGTAATCCTGAATCTCGGTCTCTCTTAGTTAGGCCGCCAGAACTTCGGCAGACAAACTATAGCCCATAGGGAGAGGAAAGCAAGTATTTCTTTGTTGTATCTTCGCAACAGGCTGTTGTGTGAACGCAACAGCAAAGGCAATGGGCAGACTGGTGCTTAAATCCAGCTATCACGCGGTATTGTCACAATGTGACCATTCATGTCAGTGTGTGACAGCAAGTGTCACAGCATGTAACAGCCGGGATCGGGACGAGCAGAGCGAAGTGGAGGACACAACTCCGCTTCCCCTCTTTTCCCTCTTGCTCTTCCAGCCTGTCAGCTACGTAGCCCATCGGCGTAGTGTAACCGGCTGCGTTTTAGGCTCACGCGATGGACGCTGGTGAGAGAAACTGTCTATCCAACTTCTCCCACCCCATAAAAATTCTCGTTTCTAGCCATCTAACCTACGTCAGCATCTTGTCGTAACCTACTGATATGTCAGCTACTACCGCCATCTGCCCTGTAGGCCGTAGCAGGCGGGTGGCCCTACCAACCCGCCGTTGCGTAGGCCGGTCTTGTATCTTTCATCTTGGGATCTGGAGGGGACTGGATCGCCTAGACGCCTTGGCGTAGGGCGCCGGCGGCCGGCTCGGGAGTGGAGGCTGGAAAAAGACAATAAGGGACCCGTGAAGAACGCGGGTCATCCGAAAAATCAGTTCCGCGTCTCGGTGCCGTATGCCCTCCAAGGGCTTGCGCTCTCCGGTCTCGTGGCTTTTCGGGCCCACCGGTGAAGGAGGATTTATTGCCGCTCGCCGATGCGAGTTGGGCAGGGACGGGTCAGCCCCGGCTGGGGGACACGGCTTGCAATCGGGAGAAGATGTGGTATTCTTTGATTGGGTGCCGTGAACACCTACCGGCAAGTTTAGCACCTGCCTGCTAACTTGCAAGGGCCTGGGAGAAATCTCGGGCCCTTTCCTTTTCCTCCCCATGTGCTACGCTGTCTGCATGTCCCGCTCCACCCGCAAGAACCCAGGTCAGCAGGCGCTACGCCGGCAGGTAGCCCGTCAGACCGATGCCAGGCGTGCCCGTGATACCTCCGACCGCACCGCGGTCCAGGCTGACCGCAACGTGAAGGCCCAGGCCCGGGATGACCAGGACCGCATGGGGCCCGATATGGGCACTGGCGGTACGATGTGATCGCAGTCGCGTTCGTCATCGGCTTCTTCCTCGGATGGATCTTAGCCATCTGGCTTATCGGCCGCATCCAGGAGACCGCCGCTGGACAACCCGGCGAGAATTGACTAGACTATCCCTGATGTTTCCGTAGACCCTGCCCAGCCGGTAACCCCAACCGGCATTGAGCCCCAGCCTAACCTGGGGCTTTCTTTTTGCCCGCGTCTGTACTACGCTGATTGGGCCTACCACATCTTGAGGACTGCCATGATGCTCGCCATCAATGACTACGTGATTTCTCCCCACGTGAAGTACGGCAAGGACAAGGAATCCGCCGCCCCCATGCGCGTCCTGAAAGTCTCGGTCCAGAGCGATGTCACGGTCTCCGGCGTCGTCGGGTTCGTGGAGTCCGTGAACGGCAATCCCCCGAAGGATGATGCCCTGCTCAAGTGGGCCGGCATGGATCTGACCATGGGCGAACGCACCATCCCTGGCGGCACGACTGCCTGGCTGGGCGTCCTGGAATACCGGGCCGACGGCATCTACCTACACAACGTCTCGGACTACGAGCCCAGGGAACCCATCATCACTGATCCCGGCGACTACACGATCAAGATCGCCGTCTGCGCGCCCGGTGAGACCGCGGCCCTGGCGACCTTGCAAGTGTCCTACCTCGAGGCTACACTCAGTTCACCATGAGGAAATCCCAGCCCATAACCGTGTTCGGCACCACCCGCCAGGGTGTAGCCGCCGGGAATCCCCGCGGCAAGCGCACCAAGCGCGATACCCGAAAGTCGTCCAAGAGGTGACCCCATGTTGAAACAACGCCCGAGTCCCCGCGCCGGCTACAAGCGGAAACCACGCTGATGCCCGGCCGTACCGTAGACCATAGCAAGACCAAGATCGGGGAACGCAACACCCGCGGTCAGTCCTACAACCCGCCGAACCAGAACCAGAAGGGTGATAGCGGTATGCAGCCCACCAAGACCTACGGGTTAGGCTCCCGCCCGAACGGCACCCTGAAAGGCGCCTGCTGATGGGTATATTCCACATACAGCGCCGGACCTACCCCAAGTGAAAGCCGTCACGACCGACTGGGGGCTGGTATTCAACCCATCCCGCAGTTCAGACCTAGACGTGACCTACCTGGAAGTGGGGCGCCTGCGCATGGTGTTCCACGTGGAACCGCTCATCATCGGCCTGTTCTGGCGCAAGCCTGGCAGGATGTTCACGATCAAGACTTGATTTCTCCACAACAACGAGGAGGCAACCCGGTCGGAAGCTCAATAGTGTTTAGGGTGGCCCCGGTCGGTAACACGCCGGGGCCTTTTAATTCCAAGGCAGGACACGGGGCATCAGGAATCGTAGCCATTTAGCCCCGTACCCGGCCGCCCAGGGGCGCTAACCCGGGCGATGTAAAGTTTACTGAACTTGTGGTATCTCTGTAAATAGGCTGGGGACCGGACCTTCAGCATGGCAGTATCGGCCGGCATATTTCCCGCGGCCCTTTTCGGTGACGGGAATTGCACGTTTCTCTATATCTTCCAACACGTTATATGGCTTCAATGCGGCCTCCTGGTATTAGAAGGCCCCCTTTCGGGGGCCGGGTGGCACTTGGGCTCATACGTTGTCCACCACACCCATCCAGTATACACGCCTTGCAAGATGTGGTATTTCTGCTACTGTTAGCCCACCACCACAGGAGACCGCGATGGCAGACGTACCCGTTGGAGATATGGCCCGGGAGGCCGAGCGTAAGCAGGCTCAGGGCACCGTTGAACGCAGTCCGAACAGGATGCGATCCGTGGCAAAGCGCAGCGGCAACGCGACCCGCACCGTCCGGCCACAGCGCGACTACAATCGGTCATGATGACGCCGAGAGTCCTGTCTAGGAAACTCAAGGACTCCGCCCCCCTCCTCGCCTGGGCCAAACGCTCAGGCTATACCCGCTTCACCGTCCAGGCCATCGTCGCCATGCAGCAGCAGTACACCGGCAAGAACGGCAACCCGTCGCCGTCGTTCAAGCACATGTGCGCCCTGGTCGAGTCCCTGGAGTCCGGCGAGTGGCACTGGGTCATCCAGGGGCCGCGTCACAAGTCCGCCTCCTGGTCCTGGAGCGGCAAGGCCAGCTTCGAGAAGGTCGAGGGTCACGTCATGCAGGTCGGACGCGCCAACGACGGCAGTTTCAGGATATTAATGTGAGAGACGAGGGCACCACCGCCACACTCATCCGCAGCCATCAGGTGCCGGTGCCCATGCAGGTCGTCATCACCGGGCGCGACGGCACCATGTACCACGTCAAGCCGACCGATGCCGAGCTGGCGAAGCCAGAGAACGCCAATCTACGCGACTACTTCGGCTGGGCCAGCAAGCGCGGCCACCATGTCCTCACCGCCACCGAGAGCGACCTTGAGCCAACCCCAGGTTGATACCATGGGCTCCCCGCACTCCCTGGTGGACATCGGCACCATTACGGAGATGTTGAAGCTCGCGGAAGTGACGCCCGCGCACGGCTGCTTCCTGGAGGTCGGCGTCTACAAGGGCGGAACCGCCTGGCACCTGGACAAGCTCGCCACCCAGCAGGGCCGGTGGTTCATCTGCTACGACACCTTCGAGGGGATGCCGAACCAGCATCCGCTGTGGGACCGGCACAAGATCGGAGAGTTCGCGGACACCAGCTACGAGGAAGTGCAGCGCGCCATCCCCGACGCCATCGTGGTCAAGGGCGTGTTCCCCGACTGCGCCTCCAAGGAGTTCACTGGGAAGTATATCGCGTTCGCTCACGTTGACTGCGACCAGTACGAGAGCGTACACAAGAGCATCTGGTATCTGTTGCCGCGCATGTTGAAGGGCGGCGTCATCTGGTTCGATGATTCACCTAACCTGGAGGGCGCCAAGCGCGCCGTGCGAGAGTGGTTCACGGCCGAGCAGATAAAGCAGTCGTCAACCGGCAACCAGGAATACGTGGTCCTCTGATGTCAGTCACCAAGTTGCGCACCCCGAAGGAACGAGACCTGGACGCGCTCATCGCGCATCTGTCCCGTGACAAGCCCGACACCGGCATCCTCATCACGCGCTATGGCGATACATGGTCGTGGAAGTTCTATGGGGACGCCACCGTCATGGAGATGATAGGCGCCATGGAGACCGCCCAACAGGACATCCTCGACCAACACCGGGCGCACGATGAAATTCCCGCGTGAGAAGTTCTACGAGTTCTGCCGTCACCTGACCATCGAGTCCAAGGAGCAGGGGCTCATCAAGCTGTGGCCGCTGATGGGCTCGCAGCAGTATTTCGTGGATGAGGTCATCGCCGGGCTCGAACAGGACATCCACACGTTCATCGCCCTCAAGTTCCGCCAGGGCGGCATGTCCACCATCTGTCTCGCGCTGGACCTGTTCTGGCAGATGAACTACCGCGGTATGCAGGGCAGCATCATCACGGACGACGAGAGCAACCGCGACTACTTCAAGTCCACGCTCGAAGGCTATCTCAAGTACCTGCCGAACAGCTATAAGATCAAGGTCGTCAACCACAACCGCAACCAACTGGTGTTCGCCAACCGCAGCCGCGTGAACTACATCATCGCCGGCACGCGCAAGAAGGGCACCATGGCGCAGGGCAAGGGTATCAACTTCGTGCATGGCACCGAGACCTCCACTTGGGCCGACGAGGATGGGCTACGCTCGCTCATGTCCGCGCTGGCCGAACAGAACCCGCGTCGTCTCTATTTATTCGAGTCCACGGCCAAGGGCTTCAACATGTTCCACGACATGTACCAGGACGCTAAGCGCAGCAAGACCCAGAAGGCCATCTTCATCGGCTGGTGGCGCAAGGAGGCGCTGTCCATCCCCAAGGACGACAAGCTGTTTAAGTTCTACTGGGACGGCGTGATACTGCCGGAGGAGCGCGCCTGGATACGGGACGTGAAGCGGCTCTACGACTTCGACATCACGCCCGAGCAGATCGCCTGGTGGCGCTGGAAGCTGGAGACTGAGATACGCGACATCAAGCTGATGATGCAGAATTTCCCGCCGACTGAGGACCATGCGTTCATCCTGACGGGAGACCAGTTCTTCTCCACCGACAGCATCTACGCCATCAAGAAGAAGGCTGCCAAGCGCCCGTATCAGGCGTATCGTTACGAGGTGGGCGCGGATTTCTCGGAGATGCGGATACACGCGACCCAAGAGGGAGAATTGAAGGTATGGGAAGAACCTGTACCGGAGGCACACTATGTCATCGGAGCTGACCCCGCTTACGGTTCATCGGACTGGGCCGACCAGTTCGTCATCCAGGTATGCCGCTGCTATGCGGACCACATCGAGCAGGTGGCTGAGTACAGCAGCCGCGTGGGCACGATGTATGGTTTCGCGTGGATCATCTGCCATCTGGCGGGCGCTTACATGCTGGAGAACAAGTCCCGCTGTACCTGCATTCTTGAAATCAACGGCCCCGGCCGTGGGGTCCTCCAGGAACTCCAGCGCCTACCCTCCCTCCTCTCCGGCAAGTCCTTCCGCGGAAGTGACGCAGCCGGGAAGAAGCTCATGGCCCTTTTCTCGTCCATCGAGCATTACATCTACCGACGGCCGGATAGCATGGGGTCGGGGCAGGTATGGCAGTGGCAGACGACGCCCTCCACGAAGCCCATTATGATGAACAATCTACGCGACGCCATCGAACGCAAGTACCTGACCATCAACAGCGAGGACTGGGCCGAGGAGGCCCGGTTCGTGGTCCAGGAGGGCTCAAGCATCGGCGGCCAGGGTCGCAGCAAGGACGACCGTGTGATAGCCTTGGCCCTGTGCGTACAGGCATGGATGGAGCAGATTCAGCCGACCCTCATCGGCAACGAACGCTACGTCCACCGGGAGATACTGGATGACGGTCCGCAGCCTAATGCGATGGATGGCACGGTCAATTCCGTGGTCAACAACTATCTCCGTGGAATCCTCAGTGGGAGGCCCAACTGACATGGCGAACTACGATTTCCAATGCGAACCCTGCCTGAAACGCGGTATCGTCTCCATTTGGGAGATGTCGTTCGGTATCCACGAGGAACCCAAGATCGCGTTCTGCCCCAAGTGCGGCAAGCAGGGCAAGCAGGTCATCCTCCAGGCGCCCTCCCTTAACTTCAAGTCCACCAGCATGAAGCGCATCGACACGCTCATCAAGGATGGGTTGGAGGAGCGCGGTCAGACCGACATCCGGCCGCCCAGGCAGCGCGAGGAGCCGGAAGTGACAGAGCTGCGCCAGCACATCGCCGGTAACTTCGCCGGCATGAACGGGGCCGACGCGGTGTCCAAGGCCCGCAACATGCAGGCTCAGAGTGGCATCCCGCGTGAATCCCGCGACACCCTGGGGTTCGGCCAGGTGCAGAAGGTGTTTCACCGGCCGCGGCCGTCCTCCAAGGTCATCCATCCCGAGGACGCTAAGACCTAATGCGTGTCCCCGAGGATCTGCGCGAGCGAGCGGCGTTCTACCAGGACGTGCTGAACCGCTGCCTGGTGTCCCGCCAGGACCGCAGGGCGTGGTACGACTCGCTGCGCAAGTTCTACCTCTACGCCTCCGACACCGCGACGCCGGCCCGGTACAACCGCATCTATCCCCAGATTTCCCTGAAAGCCTCCTACCTCTACTCACAGGAGACCATGCGGTTCAGCGTCGAGCCGGACGACATGACCGACAGCAAGGATGTGGAACGCGGCGCCGCCATGGGCCGCCGGGCCCAGCAGCACTGGCATGGCAGCAAGGCCGACGAGAAGTACCAGGAGAAGCTGAAATGGTCCCTGGTGTTCGGCTGCATGTTGTCCAAGCACATCTGGGTCAACGGCCACCTGAACTACTACCTCCAGGAGCCGGGCAACTTCGGGGTGTTGCGCGAGGACATCACCAACCTGGACGACCAGGAGGCCGTGGTCCAGATATACACCATCAGCAAGTCCGAGCTGGACCGGTTGCTTAAGGACCACCCGGCCCGGGAGGAGATAATCGGCCGGGTTAGTACCCGCGGCAAGCAGGATGAGACCGCGTTCCCCACCAACGTCGGCCGTCTCATCCTCACCAATTCCACGGCCCCCAGCGTCGCCGGCACCATGACCGGCGTGGTATCGGGTGGGCCGTTCCAGCAGTTCGATTACGTCGCCAAGGTCAATCAGGACTTGGTGCAGATGTTTGAGCTGTGGGTCTGGGACGACGACCTATCCGACTACCGCACCGTCACCCTGGCCGACCCCGACATCGTGATCTACGACCGAGCCAATATCTACGTCGAGGGGGAGCTGCCGTTCGAGGCCCTGGTCCCGTCCCCCATGTACGACTACTTCTGGGGCATCTCCGAGTGCGCCCTGATCGTGCCTCTCCAGATGTGGCGCGAGAAGCGCATGAACGAGGTGGATCAGTTGTTCGCCCGCCAGCTCAAGCCGCCGGTAAGCCTGTCCGGGTTCATGGGCATCACCGACGAGAAGGCCGCGGCGTTCATGCGCCCGGGCGGCGCCATCAGCGCCCAGTCCCCATCCGCCAAGGTCGAAGTATTCGAGCCCAAGCTGCCGGACGACGCCATGTTCATCCTGGACCGCTTCGATACCATGATGGACGACGTGTCCGGCATGTCCCCTATCCTCCAGGGCAAGGGCGAGCAGGGGGTACGGGCCGGCCAGCACGGCGACCTACTAGCTCAGATGTCCGGCGCCCGCTTGAAGCAGACCGGCATGATCGTGCGCGGCGACCTGGAGAAAGAAGGGCGGATGATCCTCATGGGGCTCCAGCAGGAGGACGACACCGCCCTGACTACCGAATCTGGCGAGCTGTTCGTGGCCGGGCAGTTCAGCAAGAACTTCACCGTCCGGGTATCTCCTCACACCAGCAGCCCCATATTCAGCGGGGATATGAAGTCCACCGCTATGGAACTGTATAAGGAAGGCGTTATCGACGGGGATACCCTGGTCGAGATGGTGGACCCGCCCATGGCCGATACCATCCGGGAACGGCTCAAGAAGAACCAGGCCCGTGCCAAGCAGGAGCAGGACGCCAAGGAGCAACAGGCCATCGAGCTGGCCGCCCGTATGCCGCCTAAGGAGTCCGCTGGGTTCCTAGGCCGGTTCTTCGCTATGATGAGGCCCGCAAAGAAGTAGTCCCAAGCCGTTGACTTGTGGTATAGAAACAACCTATACCATCCTCGTTGTTGCAATTATGCAACTCCAACCACCACGAGGAGTTCAGTCACATGACCCGTAAGCGTAAGCACAAGCGCTAATGAAGCGCACCGCCCGTCAACGTATGGCTGCGCGGAGCAATCTGCGTAAAGCCCGTCGTAAACGGTAGGTTGCACCGCCCCGCACCCCGGGGCGGACTTATCCATGTCAGCCACCGCCGATGACGTTAGCCAGCAGCTCCAGGGAGGCAATCAGCCTCCCCAGGGCGCGCCTATGTCCAACCCCACCGAAAAGGCCGGGGACAGGATGGTGTCTGATGCCAGCATCCAGACCGCGATGATGCTCCTCCAGAGCGCCCTGCCTGCCTATGGCATGGGCAGCCGGGAAGGGAAAGCAGTCTTGGATGTCCTCAAGAAGCTAGCCATGGTGTTCGGGCAACCCGCCCCCCAGAGCCAGCTCGTCCCGGCCCAGATCCAAGCCCTCGCCCGCCAGGCTGCACAAGGCGGCGCCAATGCTCAGCAAGGAGTCCAGTGATGGCCAAGAAAAATTCCCTTGAACCCGGTAGCGCTCCCTTGCGCAATCCGACCTCCAACGCCAAGGAGAACGGACGGATCATGAATCCACCCCGTTACCCGGACTTCGGCGGTGCCTACGACGCCTCCATGGTGCGGAAAAACAACTTCGACGTGAAGAAGCCCGGAGGCGAGAAGTAATGCCTCGTGACCCGTCATTCTTTTCGGGCCTCGTCAACACTGGCGATGACCAGCAGGCGTCCCGGTCGAGCGGCGGCGGCGGGAACTCTGCGCCAGGAAGTCAGTATTCAATCTCTCCATCAAACGCCACTCAAAACCCCGGGTATACCGCACCAGCTCCGTCGGCGACCCCCAATCCCACTACGCAACCGACAGTCACTGCTGCGGTTGCCAACACACTGGCCTCCACCAACACCCAGGATTCCGCCAGTGGCGGAGCCTATAACTTATCCACTATTGCGCAGCCATCAGGCTCGTCTTTCAGTGGCTTCGGTGGCGTCAAACCTCCTGTGACTACGGGCGGAGGTGGCGGAGGTACTGGTGGCAAGGGAGGCGGTGGCGGAGGTGGTGGCCGCGGGAAGAAGGGCGCCTCGGCCAGCCCAATCCCGACATCTGGCGGACAAACGCCGACATCATCCCCGACACTTGTCGGGAAACTATCTACCTTCGGACCACAACCACCCAAGGCCCCGGTGACGTCTGGGAGCAACAATCCAGTGAATTTCAAGGGCAAAACGCCTTCGGGCGGCGGCGTAATTGGTGGCCCCGTGAAGGCCAAGAATCCTTCTTACATCTAGGAGAGCGACATGGCTGACGACAATCTGGAAGGCAAGAGCGCGAACGAGGCGCTGCTCAACGAAATCCTGAGCGACCCCGAGCTACGCCCGGCTGTCCTCAAGAAGCTCCAAGCGAAAGACCCGAGCAAGTATTTCCCGGAGGTAGCCATCGACAACCGGATGGACCAGCGGTTCACCGACTTCGACAAGGCTGTTAAGGCCGAGGTCAAGTCGCAGTTGGACGAGTTCAAGTTCAACGCCAACTTGGAGGCCAGCAAAACCAAGCTGGTCGAGAAGCATGGCGCAGACAAGGTCGCCAAGGTCGAGGAGTTCATGAAGGAGAACGGCATCGGCAAGTACGAGGCCGCACTCAAGCTGTACGACCAAACCCAGGTAGCGGCGGCCCCGACGCCTTCCCTGGAGCGGACGCGTCTCACGCTTCCGCAGCACGAGAAGAACATGGAGCGCCTTGGCCAAGATCCCAATGGCTGGTCGCGAGATGCCGCCTATGAAGCGGTCAACGAACTTTTGCGCAACAAACAGAACTAGGAGCTGAATCATGAGCGTCCTCGGCCAAGGCATTGTCCCCTCTGGCAATATAGGCACCGAGCTGACCTACGTCACTCGGCGCGCGTTCATCCCCAAGATGATCGTGCAGATCTACAACGCCTCGCCGCTGATGGCCGCGCTGCTCGCCAACGCGCAGACCGCATCCGGCGGCGTGTCCTCGGTGTCGGTGCCCGTCCAGGGTGCCAGCTTCGTGACCGCCCAGTGGTCCGACTATTCCGGGTCGTTCACCGGTCCGGCGGTCCAGCAGGGCGCATCCCTGGCGGAATTTGACCTGAAACTCGCCATCACCCCCGTGCCCTTCCTGGGCATGGAAGGCGCGGTGCAGGTCAATCATGCGGTCGTGCCGCTCATCGAAGCGCGCATGAACGATGCGACCAACAACACCATCGACCTCATGTCCACGGCGTTGTACAACAACACGTCCAACAACCAGCAGTTCATCGGCCTGCCGGGCGCCATCGACAACGGCGCGACGCTGAACGTGTACGGCAATTTCAACCGCACAAGTTCGACGTTCTGGAAGGCGAACCTGTACACCCCGGCGTCCACCACCACGCCGACCCGCAACCTGATCCTGCAGTACATCGTAGGCACCGTGAAAGCCTGCGGCGAGAAGCCTACCTTCGGCATCACCGGACCCGGCACCTGGGCGCTCTTGGCTGAGGACTTCACCGGCCTGGAGCGGTATCTGGTCACCCCGAAAGAGGCGTTCTCTGACAGCGCCTTCGGCGTCAAGGGCGCGTTCCAGGCGCTCATGGTCGCGGGGGTGCCCATCTACTTCGATCAGTACGCCACGGAGGGTACGCTGTACCTGTTCAACGACAACTACGGCGCGCTATACGTCCATGAGGACGCGGCGTTCGCCTTCACTGGCTTCGCGAGTACGCTACCCAACTTCCAGGTGGGCTTCGTGGGCGCGGTGCTGACCGTCGCGGAGCTGGTCGTGGCGAAGCCCAAGGCCATGACGCAGATTCAAAACCTCGGCTACCTGACCGTATAGGAGATTCGCAATGGCAATCGGATTTGGTCGTCAAAAGATACTGGTTAACACCGGTAGCATCCTCGCCTTCGGCAACCCGGTCAGCCTGTACGCCAGCGAGACCAGCGTCAGCATCGCCTCGGCCGGAAACTGGCAGGTCCCCATCGGAGCCGTGTACATTACCGGCGACGGCACGGCGGCGCAGCTCCAGTACACGCCGAACCAGACCACGACCTACCGCCAGTTCGCGCCCACAGGCTACTGCGGCATCGTGGAATCGGATGGTCAGGCGTGGCGCGTCCACAACAGCGCGACCACTGGCATCACCATCTGGTACTTCAACCTGAATTGAGATGAGGCGTGGCCGACCGCATAACGGACTATCTGGTACAAGTCCGGCGGCTACTCCGTGACCCACAAGGCAACTTCTGGTCTGACGGCCAACTGACAGACTACATCAACGAAGCCAGGGGCCACGTCGCCGTGGACTCTGGCTGCCTGCGCACGCTATCGACGATTTACCTGGAGACCGGCGTCGAGTTCTACTCGTTCGGCTGCGTCACGGGTATCCAGGTCACAGCGGGGGGCTCAGGGTACGCCAGTGCTCCTACGGTCACGATCAACTCTGGTTCGGGCGCTGTTGCGGGCACCGTCACGGTTACCAATGGTGCCGTAGCTTCTATCGCCGTCAGTGCGGGCGGCACTCTCTATACCACCGCTCCCGATGTCGTCATATCAGGCGGGGGTGGTTTTGGAGCCACAGCCTACGCCACGCTATCTGCTGGTGCGGTCAACGCCATAGTCGTCTTAGATGGTGGGGCTGGATACACCAGCACGCCCACCGTCACCTTGGTCACAAAGGGCTCGGGCGCTACTGCTACGGCCACGGTGTCAGGTGGGAAGGTCATAAGCATCACTGTGACGGCTCAAGGCTCTGGCTACGAAGATCCTCCGACAGTATCTTTTAGCAGCGGCGCGGCTACCGCGACAGCTTATATCCTGCCGCTAAATGCCGTAGACCTCATCAACGGCACTATCTTCTGGGGCAATCTTCGGGTCCAGTTACGTAACCGGGCGTTCAGTGACCAGTCGGCGCTGGAACGCGCTTGGACGGTGTATAAGTACACGCCTTATGCCTACGCCCGTTACGGCCAGGGTCTCTATATAGACCCACCTTGCGATCAGCAGTATCAGATGGAAATGGACACCATGACCATCGCCCGTAAGATTTACGGAACCACGCTCGGCCCCATCAATGGCCCGTACACCGAGGCCGTCAAGGCGTGGGCGGCATATCTAGCTCAGGAGAACGAGCAGAACACAGACAAGGCACAGCATTTCATCCAGTTGTACGCCAGCTACGCTACTTGGACAAATCAGATGTACACAAGGAGTTTGCAGTCGGCGTACTACGATAACGCGAACATCGACTGATGCCGTCCTCAAAACCAGACGCCTCTACGCAGTCCCTGATATTCAGGGACTTCGGCGCCATGAACACCACGTCAAGCCGCCAGGGCTTAGCGGAAGGTGGTAGCCTGCTTTCCACCGGAAGCGTGGCGGGCGCCACGGACTTTGCTTGGCTTGAAAATGTCATCCCCATCGGACCCGCGAATCTCACGGTGGTCCCGAATAAAACATCCAAGTTCTCATTTTCAGGTGAGACCTGCTACGCCTCATCTTCCGTCACGATCCTTGGAATTGAGTACACCATCCATGCTACCAGTGCCGGGAATGTCTATGCCTCGGTAGCTGGCAGCACCAGCACGACATTAGTCAAAGCCGGGCTTTCTACCTCCGGACTTACGTTCGCCCCGTGGCAGAATACGTACCTACTTATACTTGACCCGACTAATGGTCTGTCGAAGTGGGACGGCACCACGTGGACGCTTATCAGCGCATCTCTCATCGGCCTATGGGTGGCGGTGTATGCGGGTTCAGTGTGGATCGCCAACGGCAGGACCATCACGTTCAGCGCGCCCAATAGCGTCAGCGATTACACCGTGGCAGATGGCGGTGGCAGTATCGTCATAACAGATCAGGGGATGCGCGGAAGTATCACGGCGATGGTGGCGTGCGTGGACTGGCTATACATCATCGGTCCGTCCTGCATTGTCGCCATCAACAACGTAACGCTGGGGACCGCCAATGTCCGCTTGACTCCGGTGACGAATATCAGTAGCACCAATGGATCAAATTATCCCTACGGATGTTTCGCATGGAACGGAGCCCTCGTAGTGGTCAACGGCCACGGCGCGTGGGCTTATCAAGGGTCCACTCCGCAGCAGCTTTCTGCGCCGATGAACGGGTTCTTTTCAAATATCGACTTCACCCAGCCTATCGCGGCTGCGGTGGGCGCTGTGTATAACGTTCTGTGCCTGCTGATTCTATGTACCTACAAACCCACCAGCACTATATACCTTATGTGCTGGATGGATGCTGGCGGGTGGTTTCTGGCAAATCTTGGTTCATTGACCTCTGTCACGTTCACCATACTGTCAAACGTAGCGACCGCGTTTGGTTCAGACGGGACAAACGTCTATGAGCTATTCAACGACACATCTACGCCCATTAGCGGCAAGATCATCACCAAGTTTTGGGATGGGGGAGACCCGACCACTACAAAGCGCGTCAAAAAGTATGGTGTAGAAGTCCAGTGCCCGACCGTTTCTGCACAAACCATAACCGTGAACCAGGACGTAGAGGGTCAGGCATCGAATACCTATGAGCCGTCACCCAAGGTTGGCTATAACTGGCTACGCCAATCCTGTTCAAATAGCGGGCAGTATTTTGGAGAGACGGTGACGTTCTCTGCGGCGAATTGGACGTTCGAGGGGTTCCAATTCCAGTTTGACTGGAGCACCACATGGCCTGGGTAGTCACGCAAGCTAGGGGGGCCTCTGGCCAACCCGTAGTACAGCCTGATTTGCCAGATCCATCCCAGATCGGGCAGCTAAGGTCAGCCGTCATCAAGACGCTTACTCTTGCGGACATCAAGGACAGCCCTAAGTCTGGACGTTACGCGGTCTCGTCGCTTAACCAGTCGCGCCAGAGTTCCATCAACTTCACGACTCCCAATACGGGAGCGCTAGATGCCAACCGCATCGACGCGGCGTATCTGTCCGCTATCGTTGCGTCTATCGGAAATCTGACCGTCGGTACGAGTGGAAGCCTGTCGTCAGGCCAGACCGCATACAACACCGGTACTGGATTCTGGCTGGAGAACAACGCTGGTACACCGCGAATGTCCCTGGGATCGCCTACACAGGGGTTCACCTGGGATGGGACTACGTTTACCGTGCAGGGAAGTATGACGGTGACTGGTGGAACGATTACCGGCGGTCTTACCATCAGCACGGGTGGCAACCTGCACTCCGGCCAAACTGCGTGGGAGACTGGAACGGGCTACTGGTTCGACTATAACGGCGGCACGCCAAGAATGTCCATAGGGAATGGTGCGACTAGTGGCGTCACGTGGAATGGCTCTACGTTCCGCATAGCGGGAAGCGCGTTGGTAGGAAATTTGCAAATTTCCTCAGGCGCCGGGGCCGGTGTCATCAGTTCAGGGCAGACAGCGTGGGAAACTGGTGCTGGCTATTGGCTTGAGTACAACTCTGGAACTCCCCGCCTATCTATCGGAAACGGTACGACATCAGGCATCACATGGGATGGCACCAACTTCAATGTCTATGGATCTGTCGTGGCAGGTGCTGTCGCTGTCTCTACTGGCGGAAATATCCATTCCGGGCAAACTGCCTATAACACAGGTACTGGATATTGGCTCGAATATAACTCCGGCACACCGAGGATGTCGGTGGGCTCCTCTACCGCTGGCTTCACGTGGAGCGGCGCCGCGTTCTCTGTCACGGGAGCGGTCACTGCTACATCCGGAAGTTTCACGGGGGGTGTGACTATCGGCACAGGCGGAAGCCTGTCGTCAGGGCAGACAGCGTGGGAGACGGGGGCTGGTTATTGGCTTGAATACAATGCAGGCACGCCACGCCTTTCTATTGGAAACGGCACCACCAGTGGCATCACTTGGGACGGCACCACATTCAGGGTGTACGGAAATACCTTGATTGGGGCCCTGGCTTTATCCACTGGTGGCAACATTCATGCGGGGCAAACAGCTTACAACACTGGCACGGGATACTGGCTTGAGTACAACGCTGGCACTCCGAGAATGTCCATCGGCTCATCCACCGCCGGATTTACTTGGGATGGCGCAACGTTTACTGTCAACGGCACGGTCAATATCACTGGCGCTTCGACATTCACCGCGGGTATAGCCGTAGGTACGGGTGGCAATATCCACAGTGGGCAAACAGCTTACAACACTGGCACGGGATACTGGCTTGAGTACAACGCTGGCACTCCGAGAATGTCCCTTGGATCGTCCACAAAGGGATTTACCTGGGATGGCACCACCTTCACAGTTAATGGAGTCATCAATGCGCTCTCTGGTAACTTCACGGGCGGGGTGACCCTAGGTAATGGAGGCGCAGTCTCATCCGGCGAGACAGCCTATGCGACCGGGACGGGGTTCTGGTTAGGAACGACGGCGGGAGGGGTTCCGCAATTTTCCTTGCAGGATGGCAAGGGGAATTTCTTCAACATCAGCGCTAACGGCACAAACGCGCTAGCGCTATCTAGTAGCGGGGTATCTGGGGTACTCACATCCAAGCAGATTGACGATCAGGGCTGGAGCCAGACAGCATCGTGGTTAAATATCACACAAACTCCGACGACGCTTGCGGGATATGGCATAACCAATGCGCAGACAACTCTCCCCAATGCGACCGCGGTAGGCCAGGTTTTACAGCGCGATAATAGCGGTGCACCATACTTCAACACCAAGTATGGCCCCGAGTTAAATGTTTTTACCGCTATATTTGGTGGTGGAACCTTTACAGCGGCATCTCTGGTACAGCTTGGCAATACGTTTGGCGTGCCCGCTCCAGCCATAGCGACTACTTATAACGCTATTCTACAGTTCAGCTATAGCACAAATGCGGGCACGCCCAGTTTGTTGCTACATTTCGACTATAGCACCAATAGCGGGTCAACATGGACTACCGCCCAACCACTCACACTGGTAACAAGTACTGGCGGGGCTGTTGGGGTAGCCAATGTCTCAAACATTGCAAGTGGAACCGGAGACTTCCAGATACGCGTGATGTGTGAAAACACCAGCGCGGTTGACACGATAAGCGTCAATGGACGTGCATTGGTATATAGCTGCACCAACAATAACTCGTATTCCATTACCGGAGCTGTGACCTCCGCTGTTCCTTCTACAGCCACAGGAAACTGCGTTGCCACCTATACCGCCACCACATGCGCAGCTTCTGAGAATGTAACTTGCACTCCTGGTGGCGGTACGCCGCCTTATACGTTTCTGTGGTCCGTGGTGTCCGGAGCCGGCACAATCACGGCGGGCTCTACCGCCCAAACCTGCACGGTCTCGGATACCGAGACCGCTACTACCGGCGGCGCTACATTCAACACGGTCATTAAGTGCAAGGTGACGGATAGCGCATCGGGGAATGCAACTAGCTCAAACTGCACGATCACCAACACCTACACACTTGTATATCCATCTATCACGGCAACTACGTCAGTTACCAACGGCATTTGCTCGGCTTCAACGTGCGGCAATACTTGTACTGCTACTGGCACAGCGACCGCTAATGCCACGGGTGGTAATGGCAGTTACACGTATTCTTGGTCCGTCACATCGGGGACGGGAACTATTTCGTCGGGCTCTACTTCCCAGACTTGCACGGTCTCCGACACAGAGGCCACCACGACAGCCCCGGGCACGCGCTACCCCACTACCGTACAATGCGCCGTGAACGACAGCCGGAGCACGGGATCTGTCAACACAAGCGGTACGGTTGGTCTAAAATTCAGTTGTCCTTCAAATTGAGGTGAAGTATGGAAGTCCAGATACGGCATAGCGATTCCCCCATCCAGGGGCATTTCATCATCAACGACTCCGAGCGGAGTCGGCAACACACAGTCCAGCCCACGGCAGACGGCCCTGAATACGTGGCCTTTGGCTGGAAGCATGTGGCGACCATTATCGTGGCCCTGATGCAGCGTATTGAGGCCCCCAAGAACGATATGGATAAAGCCATGGCCGAGGCCCAGTTGGACGCCATCTGCGCCTTGGTGGGGAGCCACGGGGTTATCACGAATCTTCCGAAAATCAGGGTCGATTTGTGCTCAGATTGCGCTGGGCTGGGCGCCCCGAGTCAGGCTATAATCAATGCGGATGTCGTGGCGAAGGCCGACGCCGGTGGCGCTTCGGTAGGTAAACATCCTGTAACAACTGGAGTATGAGCATGAAAAGGAATCCTCTCGTCGCTCTACTGGCGCTCTCGGCAGCGTTGTTTCTGTGGGCCTGCGGCGGATCAAGCTCCGCCGGACCAAGTGGCGATACAGACGCCCAGGTGCTAGCTGACATCGCGTCAGCGGTGGCGCCCTTAAACGCCAAGATCGCGTCCCTATCTTCTGCCGTGTCGACACTACAGGCGGAAGTCCCCCATAACCTCATCATCACAAGTAGTGGTGTCGTTGCGCACTCAGTTGGAATGCGGACCTATGGCGTTACGCTAGCGGCGACCCCCGCTACGAGTACCGCACCAACAATAGTGGGGACGTTCCTTGGCCCCACAAGTGGATCGGTCATTGGCATGACCCAGCAGGTTGGCATCTCGTCGACAAACTATCTGTTCATTTCCGCAGCAGATGGTTCCGGAAACAACTCCGCTGGGTTCCCATCGGCGATATTCTTCGAGAGTTCTGACTGCTCTGGGCCGGCGTTCACCGTGCTTGCCGCCGGACTATCTCAGGCCAATGTAACACAGGGCGTCGTATTTGGTGTCGGGGCTATAGGCGACACCGATGCGTCAGACTATCTCATGTTACCAGCGGGTGAAACTTCAGTTGCGGAGTTCGCAAATTCAGAAGTGGACGCGCCTTCCTCGGCCATAGGTTCGCCACCCCCCTGTGTAAAAATCGTCGGGGGTCCGAACAATTATCCCGCGGCGTTCGAGCTGACACAAAATGTTCAGGCCACATCCGGCATCCCGTCTGGGCCGTTTTCTTCAACCTCAATAGGACCGTAACATGAAATTCAAAGTCGTCCACATCGAAGCTCCGCTCAATGGTGGCAAACCGCTTTACACCATGACCGCAGCCCGCATCAAGGATGATGGAACGCTGTGCGGTGACGACGAGCTGCTGCGCATCACTAGCCGTGACGTCGCCACGCTGCCGTTCTCCAACCTTGCTGACAGCGGCAAGAACTTCACCATCTCCATCACGCCGGAGGCCTCATGAGCATCAAGATAGTCACGGAAATAGAGATGGAACTGGAAGATGCCCTGGCGCATATCCGCGCCATGTTGGAGAAAAATCCGAAGGCCCCCATCACTATAAATCCTCCGGCCGACCCGACAATCAAGGTGGGTACGGATCGCCCGGCGTCAGGAACGCCTACGAACGGCAAACCGAAGTGACATACGCAGAGTTCGGCATCTACCTGTTCTTAGGATGCTGGGCAGGATGTTGGCTGGCGTACTGGCTATCGCGCAACAACAACCGCGACACACGAATGATACCTATGTTATTTGGGATCACGTTAGCCTCGTTCTACGTGTTCTTCCACGGAAGGGCGCAGCACTGGCATTACTGGTGGTATGCGTGGAACGCGATACCTAATGCCGCGTTGCTTGCTGTCGCCTGGTACGCTCCCACAGCGCGTGCACGTTGGTATCTCATTTGTTTGTCGTCCGCTGGTCTAGTAGTAGACGCAACCTATTTCGGTTTCGCGGCTAGCGGCAACAAACTCCCTGGGATCTGCTATTTCTGCCTAGCCGCCACAATCGAGACACTACAGGTGGCTACTATGATCTATTTCAGTGGCCCCGTCGAACCGCAGGTGAAGCGGGCGTGGACGTTCATTCGCACAAGGAACTGGCCGTGGACGCATCACAGGTTTCAGAGGGCCTGACCAGTGGAGACTGGCTCGGAATCATCGGCGTACTCCTTACGCTCGCTGGAGTGTTGGGCATGATTATATTCAATATAGTTATGAAACGTCTGGATAAGATAGACGGGAAGCAAGATAAGCAGGGTCGCAACATCACCCGCATCTGCACGAAGCTGGGCATAGAGGAGGATACGTGAGGCTGGATGAGAGAGATGTTGAGCTTATCGAGATGCGGGTCACCAAGTCTATAGAAGAGTCTCGCCCTAGATTTGCAGATGCCTTGGCGAAGGTATTAGTTCCCCTGATAACCACGGCTGTTGTTGCCGTGCTTACTCAGCAATACCCACCAGACCAATACGGAGAAAAGGCTAAGGGAGGCATAGACTGGCAATTATTTTGGACGACAGTTTTGAGTTGGGCCTCTATTGGAGTGATTGGGTTTATTCTTCTGACTGTTTTTTTCTATGTCAAGGCTCATCTGTGAAGGAGGAATTGCCGTGGCTGACATACAACGCCTGACGACAGAATTGAACGTTGAGGAAAACATGAAGTTCATGCCGTACACCGACACGGTGGGCAAGCTGACCATAGGCGTCGGCCGGAACCTGACCGACAACGGCATCAGCCGTGACGAGGCCATGCTGATGTTGAGCAACGACATCAACAAGGTCGTCGCGGCGATGTCCGAGAATCCAATCTACGTGAGGTTGGACGCCGTGCGCCAGAACGTCCTCCTGGACATGGCGTTCAACATGGGCGTAAATGCCCTCTCGGGCTTCCACCAGATGTGGTTCAGGCTCCAGCAGAGCGACTACGCGGGCGCCGCAGACGCCATGCTGGATAGCCAATGGGCCAAGCAGGTAGGTATCCGATCTGCTAGACTGTCACAGATGATGCGTACCGGCCAGTGGCCGGAAGGAATATGACATGAGTTTCAGTCTTGGCGGCTTGCTAGACCCGCTAGATCTGACTGGTAGCGGCGGGCTCGGCCTCAAGCCGACCCCATCAAGTCCGACGGCCGGCTTGACCAATAAGTCGGCTGGACCGGCATCGCAGACATTCAATGCCGCCCAGGGGTTGTCGACGCAGCTCATCAATGAATGGACATCCGGGAAACTATCTGCTGGCGAACAAGCGCAAGTGGATGCGCTGACCAAAGCGAATCAGGCTGCCGTAAATGATTACGTCTCAAAAACCGGGCAGAGCGCGTCCACCGCAAATCTCGGCCTGGATGAGAACGTGAATATGCAAACCGAGGAAGCCACGCAGGCCATCTTGAACAACGATTTGGCTGCCGGAATGCAGGCGCTTGGTATACAAGATACGGCTTCGGCAGCCATCGACAATTATGCCCTGGGGCAGCAAACTAACCTGATAGGCGCGTTTTCTGGGCTAGGTAATGCTATTGGCAGTCTCATCTAGGAGCATGTATGGCTGACGCATCCACCCTCGCTGATCCGTTCGCTACCCCCGCCGCGATGCCTGCTCCCGCCGCCAAACCGGCTGCCAAGGGCGCTACGCCCGCCAAACCCGCCAAGACCCAGGACACGCTCGACGACAAGGTGAACGCGCTACTGAGCAAGGCCCAGAAGTCTATCGACCAGGGCGATGAGATGACTCAGCAGGAGCGCGATGACTTGCAGGCGCAGCGTAAGTCGATAAGCGATCAACAGGCAAACATCGACGCTACGAACGACGAAATCAACAAGACCATCCTCAACATGCAGAACGTGTCATCGTTCCCGCGTGAGGATGCCCAGGCCAAGGCGCGGGAGATAAAGAAGTTTGCGCCGCTGCTGCTGGCCTTCACCGCGCTTGCGTCCTTCGCTGGGGGAGGTGTGGCGACCGGCGTGACTGCGCTGGCGAGCGGGCTCAAGGCTTACGGCCAGGGCAAGAAGGACCAGTACGCCGCCGGGTATCAGGTCTGGAAGGATAAGACTGATGAGGCGCTGAAACTCAACCAAGAGAAGTTGCAATCCTACCACGACATCATCAACAACCAGCAGTTGAGTCTGGATCGCAAGACCGCGCTAATGCAGGCTACGGCAAAGTATTACCAGGATGCCCGTATGCAGCGCGCCACGGACGCCAAGGACTACGCGGCCATGGCGACCACGCTCACGCAGTTGTCCAAAGCGCACAACACTTTCGCCCGGGAATACTACTCGTTCCAGGGCAAGATCAAACCCGTCACCGTGTCCAAGCCGGTGCGCGACAGTGTGTCATCGCTATTCACCACTCTGGCCGGTAAAGATAAGTTGCTGTCCGGCATGAGCGACGACGACAAGGCCGCGTTCCAAGACTACTGGGCGTCCCTGACTGCCGGGTACATGCAGGCTAACCCCAAGACGCCCCCGCATGACGCCGCGGTGGCGACCTATAACACGGCCAAGTCCAAGGGGCTGCTGCCGGTCACCGAGACCGGGTTCCTGGGTCTGGGAGGCGGTGACACTTACCAAGTTGGCGGTGACGCCTCGCCGCAGCCGTGAACCTTGACGAGTACAAGAAAGCCTATCCCGCTGTAGCCAACGTCCCCGACGACGTGCTGGTCGGCAGACTGTACGACCAGTACGGCAAGGGCATGGACAAGGACACGTTCAACGCCAAGCTGGGCTATAAGCCCACCTACGTCAGCGAGACCAAGGGGGCGGCGTCCGAACTCAAGGATCTGTACACCGAACACCCCATCAAGTCCGTCGCCACTACGGGCGTCGGTATGGCGGAGAACGCCCTGTCCATGCTCACCGGCTACGGAGCGACCGCTTTGTCCGGGCTCGCCAACGTGGTCGTGACCGACGAGAGCGCCCAGGCCATCCGGGACAAGCTGACCTACCTGCCTCACACCGACACCGGCAAGGCCATGGCGAAGCTCATGGCGGTGCCCTTCTCGGCTCTGGAGCGCACTAGTGAGGGGGCCGGCGAGGCTGTCCGGGCGGACACCAAGGGCGCTGGGGCGGACGTGTCGGGGTTCCTGGGCGCCGCGGCCAAGATGGGCGTCTGGGCGCCAGCCATCCTCTTGGGGCGGTCTACGGGCAAGCCTGTGGAGTTCATGCGGGATGAGGTCAGTAAACCCGTCAGGGCAGCCGCGGGAGAAGCGGTAAAGAAGGCCACCGAGGGCCCTGAGCGCCAGGCCGCCAGGAACGTCGAGGAGCGGGCCTACCAGGCTGACGGTGAGCATAAGGCTCTCCTGGACAACCTGACGCGGGTCCAGCAAGGCTGGGACCGGCACCCCAAGACCCCCGAGGAGGTAGACCATATCCGGGAGTACATGGAGGACGAGACCGGCAACTACCCCCTGACGCCCCATGAGGAGTTGTTGTATAAAAACTACATCGAGCCCTACCGGCAGGAGATGGGGCACCCGCCGGGCTACTTCCCCCGCATCTCCAAGGAACACGAGAGCCCGGTGACGGCCTATATCGCCAAGCACGGCCAGCCGTCCATCACCGCCAAGCTGTCCACCAAGGTCCAGTCCGAGAAGGGCCGGGCCATGTTCAAGCTGGTCCCGGTGGGGCATGACGCGCCCGAGATGGTGGTCCATTTCGAGCCCAAGCCCTTCACCGAGCGCACCTTCAAGATGACGGGGTTCCGGGACAAGCAGCCCTTCGAGATGGGCGACGCCCGGATCATCAACAAGGACAACCCGGTGGGCGCAGTCGTGCGCGGACCGGATGGCAAGCAATGGGAGGTCAAGCAGGCGACCGTGGGCGAGATTGAGCGCCACAGCGCCTCCACCTACATCCACAACCCCATGGTGGCGATAGCTGAGACCTACCGACAGGTCAAGACCAAGGAGTTGACCCAGCGGTTCCTAGCGGACGTGAAGAACGAGAACAAGGCGCTATTCCGTGACAGCGATGACGTGAGCCGGCCGGCGGATTACAAGCCGCTGACCTCGCCGTTCTTCAAGGACAAGAACGGCCAGCCCGTGTACGCCCACCCGCTCATGGCCCGGGTCATCAACGCGTTCACCGGGGAGCGCGGCAAGGGCGCTCAGGCGCTGCACGCCATGTCCTCGGCCATCCTGAACGTCACCTTCGCCATCCCGCTGTGGCACCAGTTGAACGAGTTGAACTTCTGGCTGACCGAGCGCACGCCCCGGCTGGGCCACCCCGAGGTCTGGGCCGGACTCCCTAAGAACTTCGGCAAGGCGTTCAAGGAGGTCACGCAGTCAGGCGATGACTACCTGCATCTGGTCAAGGCCGGCTACCCCATGATGAAGGCGCGGGTGGTCACGCCCGAAGCCTACCGTGCCGTGGTCGAATCGCTGCTCAAGGAAGTGGACACGCCCGCGGCCCGCACGGCGCTGGAAAAGGCCAAGCTGCCTATCGGCGTGGTCAAGTCCGGCGTCAACTGGTATCTCAAGAACGTGGTGCACAGCGTGTGGCCGGCCCAGGACATGCTCACCATGGAGGCCATCTATGAGCGGATGCAGGCCAAGAAGATCCCGCTGGAGCAGGCCGCCGACGAGGTGTTCACCGCGTTCCCGCAGTACCGCATCAGCTATAGCGGCCGGGTGTCACACATCTTCGCCAACGCTTCGGACCTGGGACTGACGTGGTTCATGCCCTACCACGTTGACCGGGTGCGGGTGCTGTGGGACCGGGTGGCGGGCACCGTCACGGGTGACCCGGAGAAGGCGTCACAGCTCATGGGGACCATGTTCATGGCGTTCGTGGTCTACCCGCAGATAGACCAGGCGTTGCGTAAGGCCAGTGGAAACGACCAGGCGCGCATCGAACGCTTCGGTGAAGCCCGCGTGTTGCAGGGCGCCAAGGATGTGGCGGAGCGCAAGAAGCCCATGAGCAGCCTCATCAGCCTCATGGTGACCATCAACCCGGTACTCACGTCAGGCGTGGACGTGGAGCAGAGCTACCGCGAGATGCGCAAGAAGGGCGGGAAGTACCCGCCGGTCAAGGAGCAGGCCAAGATCATTGGCAAGGACGTAGGGAGCAATCTGTTCTACCCGTTCGCTAACTACCAGGAGGTCGGCGGCAACCTGGAGGACACGGCGCTGGCGCAGGCGGGCGTGTTCCTGCCGAAGAAAAAGAAGAAGCCCTAGTTCGTCAGCTTCCCGCCATCCGGCGCCAGTATCGGGTGGTCCTTGTCGTGTTCCTGTTCCTGCTCGACCGCTGCTTTCAGCACAGCCTTGGCCGTGTCCGGCATCAGAGCAATACCGATCATGATGTCACCGAAGTTCGACTTCATCATCATGGCGTAGCGTAGCTGGGGCTCGACGGTCTGAAGGATGGTGGTGTGCTTGTTGGCGAGTACCCACTCGACCAGCAGTATTTCCATGGCCTCCATCACCATCTTGGCGTCCTTGGCCTTGAGGGTCACGTCTCAGCTCTCTTGTACGTGAACGCGAACACGGCCACCCCGAAGGCGACGGCCGCACCGAAGCGCACCCAGTCGGGGTACGCGCAGACCCAGGCGAACAGGGCGAAGTCCAGCACCATGCCGATGAGGGTCAGCAGCCGGCGGGCGAACAGGTGGGCCGAAAGCTTGATGCCTTCGGCCAGGGCAGCGGACATGTCGTCGGTCATTGCTGGTCCTCTTCGTTGAAGAACTTGCCGGCCTCCCCGGACTCGTCAATCTTGTGCTTGATCTTCACCCAGTCCTGGGCCAGCCGGACGGCCATCAGGCGGTCCTTGAAGGTGGGGCCGGTCAAGACCATGGTCTCCTTGGCGGTGTCGTATACGGCCTTCTGCTCCTCCTTGGAGGCTTCCAGGCACTCCCGGACAGCCTCCTCGACTACCGATTCCAGCTTCGGCGGACGGCCTTTACGCGGCTTTTTGTCATCATTTTGCGTACTTGTTTCGCCGTCCACTCACATAACTCCTTGATTCGTCATTACCACAAGTTCAGGAAACGGTCTGCGCGCTCACTTGTGCTTTCAGACTAGCATAGGGAAAGTAAATTAGCTATACTGTGCCCATGAACTTTTCCGACTGGTGGCGCCACAAGAGCGCGGTGTCCAAGAAAGCTGTGGCGGAATCGCTACAGAAGGCCGGCTACCGCTGCACCATCCAGCACCTGCGCAGCATTGCCCAGGGCAAGTGGCCGCCGGGGGCCAAACTCGCGGTCGCCATCGAGAAGCTGAGTGAGGGCGCCGTGACCCGTCACGACCTGCGTCCCGACCTGTTCCCCATGGCTGGATGTCAGTGTGAGTTCTGTCTCAAAAAAGCAACACAACCGGAGGCTCTTTGAAGCGAGAAGTTTATGAGTACGCCCTGCGCCTGGGAGCGGAGGCATACCAGCTCCACCAGTCCCACCTCACCTTCGCCCGCGGCTTCAAGGACAGCTTCGATTACAAAAAGGCCATCGAACACTACGAGGCCGCCATCAAGCACAACCCCAACGTGCCCGAGGCATGGGCCCAGTTGGCCGACTGCTGGATGAACGTAGACCAGTTCGACAATGCCCAGGCGTGCTACAAGCAGGCGCTACGGCTCAACCCGACGCTGATCGGCGCCATGCTGGGCTACGCCGACACCATGTCCTACAACGAGCGTCCCCAGGACGCCTTGAAGGTGCTGGAGCGCGCCCGGGCCCTCATCAAGCCGGGCACCCAGGAAGCCAAGCTCTACCCCATAGCCCGGGGAAACGCCTGTTTCATCGCGGGTGACCTCAAGGGCGCCGAGCGGGCGTTCCGGGACACGATAGCCCAAGATCCCGCCTTCGGGGCGGGCTACGGCTCCCTCGCCAACGTGCTGAACGAACAGGGCCGGCACGAGGAAGCCTGGGCTTGCTACGTCAAAGCCTACCAACTGGTCCCGGAGCCCCGTTACGGCATGAACATCGCTCTCCACGGCCTCTTGACCGGACGGTACGAGGAGGGCTGGAAGCATTGGGAGTGCCGCCTGGAGAGCCTGCACCGGGACGACTACGCCCGGTTCAAGGGCAAGCCCCGCTGGGACGGCGAGGCGCCAGGGGCACTGTACGTGTGGACCGAGCAGGGACTGGGCGACCTCATCCAGTTTAGCCGCTACCTGCCGCTGCTCAAGGCCCGCGGGAACAGGGTGATCCTGGAGGTCTACCCAAACTTCATGAGCTATGCGCTCACGCTCCCCGGCGTTGACGAGGTGGTCCCGCGCACCCCGGACCTACGGGTGTTGCATAAATACGACCACCAGCAGCCCCTCATGAGCCTGCCGTTGACACTGAAACTATGGAGTCCAGAGCAGTCGCCTGGATACGGTGTTGCAGAAAAGCAACTAACTGAGGCCAGGTCAGTGGCATTGAGTTGGTACGGGAACCCGGACCACGAAAACGACCGCAACCGCTCCATGAAGCTCAAGGAGCTAGCCGGCCTGGTGCGGCAGTTCCCGGGCATCCACTGGTTCACGGTCCTGCCGGAGCCACGGGCGGCCGAGGACATCGCCAAGCTGGGGTTACCCATAGAGCAGCGCAAGGGCACCATTGTGGAGGCCGAGGGCTGGCTACGGGACGCGGATCTGCTCATCACCGTGGACACCAGTCACGCCCACCTGGCGGGCAAGGCTGGGACGCCGACGTGGCTCCTGTTGCCCTTCAACCCGGACTGGCGCTGGGGGGTGACCGGCGAGCGCACGGCTTGGTATCCATCGCTACGCATCCTCCGGCAGACGAAGCGCGGGAGATGGACTACGGTGGTGGACGAGGTGTCAAAGAGACTCGAAGCGGCGAAAGCGTAAGCACAGGCGGTAGATCAGCCCTCCCGGCGCTAAGGCGGCGTATTGAATACATTGATTCCGGAATAGTTCTTAAATTGATCTTGGCTGTACGGCGGAACGTGAAGTCCTTCTGGAGATACGTCTCGTGTCCTGTGTATGAATTCAGGGAACGTCACATACTTCACCAGCAACGCTATATCCAGAGCAGCGGCAACTTCTAAAAGCGTTTGGACATTAAGTTTCCCGTAGTCGGGATCTTCAAGCCTTGAAACAACGCTTTGAGGCTTGCCGATCTTCTTTCCGAATTCGGCTTGAGACATTTGGCCGCGCAGATTTCGAATCTGGTAGGCAATGCCAGTCTTTACGTTCTGTTCAACGTAGGCACTCCGGTACTTCTTATTCGAGAGCCTTTCGAGAAGGCGCTTACTCCATGTCACAATCACAGGCTCTGCTCCTATCTGCTTCGATTTCCGCTTTCCTTCTCGAACTGTTCTCGTTCTGGCACGGCTAGGCGAGCGTCGGTGGTCATGGCGCTTTATCCGGGGTTACATTGCAGCTGATGCTCAGGCTATCGGGCATCGAGTTGGGCGCCAGCGCCTTATAATGCCCCGTGACTACCAAATTCACATGATGGTAAGCGGGAACTTCCAGGGCAAGCACCATTTGTGTGGCGCCGTGAATGGCCGCTCTGACCTGATGGCCGGGGGCCATTTGATACTTGCCGCTGTTAATTTCTGCGAGCGGCATTATGTTCCGCTCAATCTCGCGGTAAATATCCCTTGGGTTTGAATCCGGGAGCTGATGCAGTTCAAAACTAGTTGACCAACTCATTTGCGTTTCTCCCATGGATATTTCTTCTGGCACTTGCAGCACTTAGGAAGACCGGCGCATGGACTAGCCGGATACCAGCAGCAACGCTTTTTCAGCCTCGATGCTCCAGGCTTATAGCGATTATTCATGGTGTTGCTCCTCAGTTTATCCGCGCTCATGGGGATTCCTTGAAGAAACGATAATCTGTGTCACGATAGTAGCCATCACCAAACGCGAGATATTCAAATCTGCGCTGAATCACTTCAAGCCACACAACCACACTACCTATTCGTATAGGGCGCCATGCAAACCATGGATGCCACTCACGTCCTTTAGGCGGCCCAACTCGTAATTCAAATCTCATTGTTCCTCCGTAGCATCAGGGGGTTACCGCTTCCACACCACTATTTCGCAAGCCACTTCCACGTCGCTGTCGCCGGCCGACTGATCCACGTCCGGCCCTTTCGTCCAGTCGTAGTTCGTATCTACCAGCGCTAGGCGCATCAGCTCGCCACCCGGACAGAGCTTGATGAGATCCGTCAGATTGATGTGCCGCGGGTGCATGACCGGCCGGTTGACGCTGAACATCCATTTGTGGTCGCTGCTGAACTTGCTCGGGAACTGGCTGTGTTCGTACAGCACTACGTCCGGCACGATGACCCAGAGCCAGCCACCCGGGGCTACCAGTTGCCACCAGCGCCCGAAGGCGTCCAGGGGGAACACCATGTGTTCCAGACAGTGCGAGGACCACACCAGCCCGTAGGCGCCGTCCGGGCGATTGTCGATGTAGTTGGCGTTGCCCTGCTGCATGTCATAGCCTTCGGCTCCCGGTATCGGATCGCCGCCAGCCCCGATGTCGATGTAGGGCTTCGGGGCACGTTGCACCCGAGCCCACAGCGGGTCTATCTGGAGGCGTTTCAAGGCTTTGCTGGATTCGTTGCTCATGACAGAGCCGCCTGCGCGAGTGCGTCATCCTTCTTCTGGCTGCCGTGACTGCTGCCGAACCAGAAGTTGAGTATCTGCGGGATACCGGCGGTCAGCACGCCGATGAGGGTCAGCAGCAGGTCCTTGTACGACGGGTCCAGGTGGGTGTAGCCCAGGATGAATTGCGCCAGCAGGACGAAGTAGCCGCCGACGAACAGGGCGCTCAAGGCGACCTGGGGCGTGAAGCCCTTGGCGATGGCGAGCCCGCGGGCGCTCTGCCTATCGGCAGTATCGGTTTGAGCTAGCGCTACGGCTGCCTGATGGTCCGCCACGGCTTGATTAGCGACGATGGCCTTGAGCTGCACCTGATAGGCCATGATCTTGTCCGCCGCTTGCGGGTCGGCCTGGATAGCTTGTTGTACGCTGTCGGGGTCGTTCTTGGTCCCTAATGCCATGGATAGGATGCCGCCGACCACCGGACCGGCGCCCGGGAGCGCGCTCAAGGCGTAGGGGGCGACTTTCTCGATGGTGTCACGTATGTCTGTCCAAGTGCTCATGGTGATAGTCCTTTAGCTTTTAGCTCTGCATGACGTTGTTTGTGATGAACCGCGCATAAAAAGATAACATCCAGCGGAAAATCATAGTTGTCGTGATGAGCGTGAGACTTTTGTGAGCCACACACCTGACATGGCTTCCTCTGCATCTTCCCGCTCCTTATAGACAGGATAACCATGTTGTGAGCCCTATCCCGTCGCCTATCGGCCTTCCTCCATTTGCTCGCTACTATCTGAGAGAGCTTCCGCCTATGCGGCAATGCCGCTCTCTTTCTGTCGTACTCACGAATCTTCTCTATGTTCTTTAAACGATGTGCGCTAACGTCTGCCTTCGTACATTCCTTGCACTTACCCAGGTGACCATCGGCCATAGCTGAGTGTTTGTAAAAGTCAGACAATGGCCGAAGTCGCCGGCACTTAAAGCATCGTTTGTTCACGCCTCCATTCTAACATATCCGTTTTAAAAGGGCACATCCCCTAAGGTATCGTCAACGAAGTCGGGCTGCGCTGCGGGAGCTGGCGTAGTCGCCGGCTGCTCCAGCTTCTTCTCCTGCGGCTCCCGCTTAAAGCCCCCAACGCGGATGCGTAGGTATTTTTCGCCCGATGTTTGGGATTCGTTCCACCAGCCCGCCAGCTTGTGCTGGGCTCCGTTTATCGTGATGCTTCCAGTCATGTCTGGTTGGCTGGACTTTTCCTTAAAACGGTTTGGGAAGATAGCTCCGGTGCCGTCGTGTTCCTGATATTCGCTCATGCCGCCGCTCCTGTCAGTTTAGCCTTGCACTCGTCCTTGACCTGCTCCAAGTCGGACCTCTGATCGTCGGTCATCAGATCCCAGGCGCGCTTGAGGTAGGACAGCGTGGTCGCCGCCCGTAACTGCGCCGCCAGCGTCTCGTTCTCCTTGGCCGCGTAGGCGCTGCCGAAGTCTGGGGTACTAGCCGCCGCGGGCTCCGCGCCGCTCTCCAGCCACGCCTTGAGCTTCTTGCCGGTATCCTCGGTGATGACGAAGTGCTGGCTGTCGAACAGGCCGGTGCGGTCCTTGTTGCTGGTCGCCACATGCCGGTCCAAGGACACGTCGAGGACGCAGGTGAACTCGTACTCCATGCCGTCGCGGGTGATGGGTGCCATGCCCAGCTTCTTCACTTCCTTGCCGCCGCCGTCCTTCTCGACCAGGGCGAAGTCCTGCTTGCTGCGGACCGTGCAGATGATGTTGATGGATGAACGCAGGATGGCGTCGATGAAGGCGTTGTGTCGCGGGGTGGCCGCGGCCCATGCCTTGAACTTGCCGCCGGGTCCACCGCCAGCCAGGTCCACGGACTCCAACAGGCCGCCGGCCCCGGTCCACTCGTGGGTGATGCTGTCGATGATGAGAGTGGCGTAACCCGCTTCCTCGGCCGCCTTGATGGCCTTGACGTAGTTCTCGGGCGAGAACGGCGGACCCAGCTCGGCCACGTCGTAGTCCATGATGTCGGCGTACAGGCTGCCGGAGCCGTGTTCGGTGTCCAGCATGGCGGTACGGCCGCCCAGGCCCTTGGCGATCAGCAGCGCGCCCTTGGTCTTGCCAGCCCCGCTAGGGCCGTCGATGAGGACGCGGGCTTTGGCACGGCGGCGTTCTGCTTTTGTGAACAGGCTCATGGTTGCTTCCTCGGGAAGTGTTTGGATAGGATGAAATTCACGTCATCTAATGCGGTGTGATAGCCCTTAGCTTCCGCCGCGAGAAGCTGCTCCTTGACGTATGCCGCGTCCTTCCCGTCGGTCTCGCCGCGGGCGATACGGCCCAGCACGAGGTCCAAGTCTGACAAGTCGGCGCGGTCTAGAGTGATGTCCTGCTCGGCGCTCATGACTCATGCACCGGCTGGTACTGCTCCGCCGTCATCCCGAAGGTACTGGCGACGGCTTCATGGGCGGTCCGCACGTCGGCACGAGTGGCGGTCAGGGTATAACGCTTGAACGTCCCGTCCGGCTCCGCCGTGGAATTGGTCACCAGGACCACAGGCAGTTGTGCGTTGGGGAGCTGGTACAGCTTACCGTACATGTCCTCATGGACGGCCTTCATGCCGGAATCGGTGATGTACCGTTCCAGGCCATAACGTTCCATCATCACTCGGCGAAGTTCGGCGTTCTTCTCCTGGTTAATCATCTGGACGGTGATCTGCTCGGGATGTTCGATGATGAGCGCATTGGCGCGGATACCGTGCCAGAAATGCAGGCCCCAGCCGTCACGCGCCAAGAACGCGGGGCCGGAAGCGTTGTGCAAGCGGCCACGGTCGTCTCGATGGATAGCGGCCGGACGCTCGCAGACCATCACAAAGTCTTTATGAGGCCACCACCAGCAGGCGCTGGAAGCGGTATCGGCGTAGGCTTGGGCACGTTCGTTCATGTCTTTGCCAAAGTCCAGGCTACATACATCGCGGAAAAATGAAGTCATAGACGGCGATGCGTACCAACCCCAGCTTCCCACCCAAAGTTGCCCTCCGATTAGGTTGTACCAGTTGACTTGGATGTAATCCAACGCTTCTTTGACTCTTTTCTCTTTTGATTTTTTCTCAGCGCCGCCCACAGCGTCGTCCACAGCGCCGCGCACAGCGTCGTCCACAGCGCCGCCCACAGCGTCGCGCACAGCGTCGTCCACAGCGCCGCCCACAGCGCCGCCCACAGCGCCGCGCACAGCGTCACCCACAGCGTCGCGCACAGCGCCGCCCACAGCGCCGCCCACAGCGACGCCCACAGCGT
>Ga0307474_10000281_pt1 | contig 37573 bp, 28 predicted proteins | sample atmos_gasesECM1C_2_FD_203312 | JGI IMG/M metagenome (GOLD analysis project Ga0307474, IMG submission 203312) | Hardwood forest soil microbial communities from Morgan-Monroe State Forest, Indiana, United States - atmos_gasesECM1C_05 | ecosystem: Environmental > Terrestrial > Soil > Temperate... | reverse complement strand
CCGCTGTTTCCAGCAAGAACGCTGGAAGCGACCGTCCGGTCCAGCTGCCAACCTGATCATTATATAGGACTGGTTTCGGCGCACAGTGGTGGCCGCCCCTCATACGGAGGAAACCTGGGAGCGTTGAGTTCGCTGTTAGACTGATACCGCACGCGGACCAGAGGTCTGACGCTTCGGTTGAAACCGGAGGGCCAAGGTCTGAAGTCCGAGGGGCAAGTTCATGCACCTTGTTGAAGCCATCCGAATTGCATTTCAGTCGCTCTGGGTGAACAAACTTCGCTCCGTGTTGACGCTGCTAGGGGTGGTGATCGGCGTCGGTGCCGTCATCGCTGTGGTGACGTTCGTTTCGGGCATCAACGATTACGTGGCGCAGAAGATCTTCAATCTGGGCGCGGACGTTTTCTTCATTTTCAAAGTTTCCCCCGCGGTCACGAACGTCGATCACTTTCTTGAAGCCGAAAAACGTAAAGACCTGACCATGGAGGACTACCAGGCGGTAGCCGCGGCCTGCCGGCACTGCGAACTGGTGGGCGCTACGACGCGCAACGAGAGCGGCCATGTGAAGTATGCCGAGCAATCCATCAGCGACACGCTGGTGCGCGGCATTACTCCTTCGATGGCTACGATCCTCGATACCGATCTGAGCGCTGGCCGCATGCTGAATGAGACGGACGTAAGCAATCGGTCGCCCGTTGCGGTGATAGGGAATGACATCGTCGAACATCTCATGCCGGGGATCGATCCGCTGGGCAAAGAGATTCGGCTCGATGGTTGGACGTATCAGGTCATTGGCGTGGCAAAGAAGAAGGGCACGACTTTGGGGCAGAGTGCCGACAATTTCGTGATGATTCCTATCACCGCCTGCCTCAAGCAATATGGAACGCACAACAATAGCTTACGGATTTCAGGAAAAGCTGCCAGCGGAGGCGTTCCGCTCGATGAGGCGATCGGCGAGTCTCGTGCGGCGCTGCGCGCCAGGCGTCATGACCAGCCGGGGGGCGACGACAGTTTCGATATTGAAACCAACTCCAGCCTTCTTGGAATTTGGACCGGATTCAGTCAGACCTTTTTTATCGCCACCATCGGCATTGCCTGTATCTCGTTGGTAGTTGGCGGCATTGTGATCATGAATATCATGCTCGTGGCAGTGACCGAGCGCACGCGCGAGATCGGTATCCGCAAGGCTCTGGGGGCCCGGCGAGAGGATGTTTTGCTGCAGTTCCTGATCGAGTCGGTTACTCTTTCGCTAACCGGCGGAGCCCTGGGCGTATTGTTTGGTGTGGCGTTCGCGCTGACTGTAACTTTACTGATCGGCATGCCCTCTGCAATCAAGCTCTGGGCTGTGGCCGCTGGATTAATCGTCTCCGCCAGCGTGGGAGTTTTCTTTGGAGTTTATCCGGCGCAAAAAGCGGCGAAGCTTGATCCGATTGTGGCGTTGAGGTTTGAAACCTAGGAAGAAATTTGCAATTTGGTAATTGGGTAATTTTGTAAAGTAAAATCTCGCCGCGCCAATGCTGTATTGCCAAATTACGAAATTACCACCTTACCAAATTACGCAATGCTTTTATGATCCACAAAGACGAATTCGGCGAGATCGTGCAGATGGCGACCGATACCATCCGCACCAACAAGATGCGCTCGTCGCTGACCGTGCTGGGAATCGTGATTGGAGTCGCGATGGTGATTGGTGTTTCTGCCATCGGACGCGGTCTTGACGACAACGTACGGGACGTGGTCGCAAGCGTCGGCTCCGACATAATTTTCGCCTATCATCTCGACCCGCTTACTTTCACCCGGCCGACCGAAGAAATGCGGACGCGGAAGAAATTGACCTTTGAAGATGCCGAAGCCATCCGGCAATTGCCGCATGTAAAGGCCGTATCGGCGGGGCTTCGCTTCTTCCGTCCCGAGCTGGGCGTCGGAACGTTCGCGGTAAAGTATCAGGATCGCAAGGTCAAGAACACCATCCTCGAAGGCGATACCGCTTCGGTGAAAGACGTCTACGATCTGCCCATGGCCGCTGGAAGGTGGTTTACCGAGGGGGATGATGAACGCCGCTCCACAGTTATCGTCCTCGGCCACGACACTGCGGAAGAGCTTTTCCAGGCGGAAAATCCACTAGGCAAAGAAATCAACATCGACGGGCGATTGTTCGAAGTGATCGGAACAATTGCGAAACTGAAGTCGGTCTTTGGCGGCGGAAAAGACCCGAACGATAACCGCATATTTTTTCCGTTGACCACCTTCAAGACCCTGCACCCGGAATTAAAAGATCACTGGATCAGCGCCAAAGCCACCTCTCACGACGACCTGCCCAAAGCCATCGATGAGATTCGAGAGTTGCTGCGGCGGAGGCGAGGCGTCCCACAGAATAAGCCCGATAATTTTGCCGTGCTTACCACCGATTCGATTTCCGACGTCTGGAATCAGCTCACCGGCATGCTGTTCGTGGGAGTATTCGCAATCTCGAGCGTAGGGCTGATCGTTGGCGGTGTTGGGGTTATGAATATTATGCTGGTGAGCGTGACGGAGCGGACCCGAGAAATTGGGGTCCGCAAGGCGATTGGAGCACGCAAACGCGACATTCTCCTGCAATTTACTCTGGAGGCGATAATTCTCACCGCAGTCGGCGGCGTGATCGGCGTTCTTAAGGGCGCGCTCATAGTGTGGGTGATTCCTGTACTGTGGCCCTCGCTGCCCGCCCATATGTCGATGTTCTGGGTGGTCTTTGGCTTTACTTCCGCCGCGGGAGTGGGCTTGGTCTTCGGAATCTATCCCGCTTGGAAAGCGGCGAACCTCGATCCGATTGAGGCGTTGCGTTACGAATAGTCTGGTCCGCGCTTGCGCATGATGAATTCCATTCTCGGCGCAGTACAAATCGTCGCGGTATTTGGCATAGTTTCCAGTTCTCTCTATTACATCCTCTGCCTTTGGAGTGCAGCAAGGTTCTTGCGCGAGGGAAAAGCTAGGCATGCCGATGCTCGAATCGCACAACTCAGCTTCCAGCCACCAGTCTCGATTCTGAAGCCCCTCAAAGGCACCGACCCGGAGATCTATGAGAGTTTTCGCAGCCACTGCTTGCAGGATTACCCGGAGTACGAAATTGTCTTTGGCGTCAGCGATCCAGATGATCCTGCGATCGAATTCGTGAAGAAACTGCAGCAGGAATTTCCGAACCATAGAATTCAGCTGATTGTAAGCGAGAAGATTCTTGGCGCGAATGTGAAGGTCAGCAATCTTGCGCAGATGTTGCCCCTGGCTCGCTATGACCATCTCATCGTGAATGACAGCGACATTCGTGTGGAGCGCGACTATCTTCGTCGAGTAATCTCGCCTTTGACAGACCCGCAAACCGGAATGGTGACTTGCCTTTACCGTGGCGTTCCCGCGGCCACGCTGGGATCGCGTCTCGAGGCGCTCGGCATCAGTTCCGACTTTTGCCCGAGCGTTCTCGCCGCTCGCCAACTCGAAGGTGACGTCCGCTTCGGCCTGGGTTCAACGATCGCCTTTCGCCGTGCTGATTTGGAAAAGATTGGGGGCTTTCGTTCATTCGTCGAGTATCTTGCCGACGACTACGAGTTGGGCAAGCGAATCTCGGGGCTGGGTCTGGCAGTGAAACTCTCAGATGTTGTTGTCGAGACATTTCTCCCGCCTTACGACTTGGCCGATTTTTTTGCGCACCAACTTCGTTGGGCACGAGGAGTCCGCGACGCTCGTGCAGGCGGCTATTTGGGTTTGATCTTCACCTTTGGATTTCTGTGGGCATTCCTGGCTCTGGCTGCAAGTCGCGCGGCACTGTGGGCATGTGGCGCGATGGCCCTTGTGTTGCTGTTTCGACTTGCGGTTGCTTTATTGATAGGACGCAGAATTCTGAGTGACCGTCATGTACTGCAAGATGTCGGGCTGATTCCACTGAGAGATTTGGTCGCCGTTGGAGTCTGGATTGTAAGCCTGGGCGGCCATAGTGTCACTTGGCGCGGAGAACGCTTCTTCCTGAAGAATGGGAAACTGATCCGACTGTCGCCATAGAGACGTGTAGGTCTTCAACTTCGACGGAGGGAGCTTCGACGCCCGGCGAGGTTCTGGCCGTAAGATCAAGGTCGAGAACGCCTCGCACTTTTTTTGCTAGTTGTTTCAACGTAAACGGTTTTTGCAAGAAGTTCGTTTCTACATTGACGACCTTGTGATCCAGCACAGTTTGTCCGGGATAACCAGATACGAATAAAACTCTGGTTTCGGGACGCAGTTCTTCCAGTTCCCTCGCCAGTTGACCTCCGCTCATGTGGGGCATAACCACGTCGGTGACTGTGAGGTGGATCATCGATTCGTCATTCTTGACAAGGGATATGGCATCCTGACCGTTTGGCGCCTCGAACACCGTGTATCCCCGAAGCCGGAGATATTCGGCCGCCGCCTTGCGTAGTGCTTCCTCATCTTCGACCAGCAATATGGTCTCGGTTCCGCGAAGCGATATTCCCGAGATTTCATCGCCAGTGTCTATGGAAGACGTACGTTCCGGTACGCACGGAAGGTAGATCCTGAACGTGGTCCCCATGTCAGGCTCGCTGTATACCCAGACAAACCCGTGATTTTGCTTGACGATGCCGTACACAGTGGCCAGGCCGAGACCGGTGCCTTTGCCGGGAGGTTTCGTAGTGTAGAAAGGCTCGAAGATGTGCGATAAATGCTCAACCGGAATACCGCCGCCCGTATCGGTCACAGTGATGACGGCATACCGGCCGAGCGGAATGATCGCTCGTTTCTGCTCCACGTACTGTTCGTTGAGTTGTACATCGGCGGTTTCAATGGTGCAGCGTCCGCCCTGCGGCATGGCATCCCGCGCGTTCGCGGCCAGGTTCATCAGAATCTGCTCAATCTGTACCGGATCCAGACGAGCCCTTCCTAGTCCAAGGCCTGGCGCGAATGTGAGCTCGATATCTTCTCCGATGAGCCGGTGGAGTCCTTTCACAATGTCTGCAACAACCGGGTTCAACTCAGCCACCCGTAAGGCCTGTGGCTGCTTGCGGCCGAAGGCGAGCAACTGGCGCGTCAGTCCGGCAGCGCGGTGGGCGGCGGAGAGAATTTCCTGAATCCGCATTTGCGTCGTACTTCCAGTCGCGACCGAATCGAGTGCCAGCTCGGAGTAGCTGGTAATGATTGTGAGCAGATTGTTGAAGTCATGGGCAACTCCCCCAGCCAGTCGTCCGATGGCATCCATCTTTTGCGACTGGAGCAACTCGGCCTCAATGTGTAGTCGCTCCGTCAGATCGCGTTCATTCCAAACCAGGTGGGTGACCGTTCCTTCCGCGTTCCGAATGGGACTGACGCTTTCGTCCACATAGTAGACTTCGCCATTCTTCTTGCGGTTCACCACAATCCCGCGGCTAATATTGCCGGTTCGAATGGTCTCCCACAATTCGCGATATAACAGTGGCGCCTGGAACTCCGACTTGAGAATGATCTGACTCTTTCCGATCAGTTCCTTCTGCGAATACCCGGTCAGCGTTTCAAAGGCGGGGTTTACATATTCGATGATGCCATCGCTGTTTGTGACCAGGATCATGTCCGCCGAGTTCTCAACCGCACACGCGAGTTTGCTGAGGGCCTGCTCGGCCACTTGCCGCTCCTGTTGGATCAAGTGCAAATTGAGCGCGCAACGGATCGTGCGTACCAGGTTGACTCCGTTGAGCTGAGACTTCTCCATCAAGTCGTACGCGCCGGCCTGAATGATCTCGGCAACTGCCTTTTCGTCGGCGTGCTCCGTAAGCAGGATGAAGGGTATGGCGCCACGCGCTTGAAGAAGATCAGAGAGGAGCTTCGTTGCTGCGGTGTCAACCGTCTCGTGCTCGAACAGCACCAGACTGTAAACCCCGCGATGCAACATCACCTTGGCTTCCTCGATACCGACTGCGTGATCGAGTTCTGCGGTCAGGGAATTGCCGTTTCGGGCAAGCATGTCCCGGATCAGAAAAAACCTCCTCCTGGCTTCCGACCAGCAGCACACGCAGAGGAGATGGCGCAAGTTTGACAGAGGTGGACAAGAGATTTCTGCTCCTGCTGTCCACATCGGAAGCTGCCATGTTCGACTTGAACTTTATCCGCTGAATGAAGGAGTTCCAGTTTGGGGGACGGCCCGATCTGGGCCAAATTCGAGACCGTTCGAGCGATTCGTCGACCACGCTCAGAACCTTTTTTCCGTTTTGTTGTTTTTTTTGTTAACCGACTCATACTTCCAGCGTCTAATAAATAAATAAGGGGTCGGGGGGGCTTCCCTCGCTGGGATTAGAGATACGGAACATTGGTAGCTGTTCCCGCGTATCTGCTGGAAGAGCCGGGGTGTGCGTCAGCAATTTTTGGAGGATGTATGCAGGTCCAAGAGAGCTACAGCGCGATGAAGCCCATTTCGAGCGCCGGAAACGGTCACGTGCAAGAAGTTGTGCGCCAGGCCCATGACGAACTTCGGCAACTTCTGCAACAGCGATCCGAAGTCATGCGGCGGATCGGAACCATTAAGCAGACCATAGCTGGCTTGGCCAACCTCTTTGGCGAAGAAGTATTGAGCGACGAACTGCTCGAGCTTGTGGACCGAAAAAGCAGCGGCCGCCAGCCGGGCTTTACGAAAGCCTGCCGCATGATTCTGATGGATGCCAATCGAGCACTCAGTGCCCGCGATGTTTGCGACCGGCTGCAGGAAAAAGCTCCGCCGATGCTGGCGCGCCACAAAGACCCCATGGCCTCAGTGACCACAGTGCTCAATCGGCTGGTGGCCTACGGTGAGGCGCAGGCCGTGACTGTGGATAAAGGTCGTCGAGCATGGCAATGGGTAGCTGACGGCGATAAATCACTGGCCAGTGACCAATGATCAGCGGCTGTGCATGTCGTCCTTCGACAAGGTCGGCAGCACTGCGTCTGTGAAATCCCTTTATCATCCATGAGCAGGTACGTTTACCAGAACTAATCCCTGATCGGCGCCCCGTTCCGCTTACGGTACTTTCGTAATTCGAAGACCAATCTTTTCAGCGATATCCTACCTTCTAACTGCCCCGACTTTAGCCTTCGCAGCTCTTGAGTGAGAGCTGGATGGCGTTCCTGCGAGTGAGGCACAGAAAAAAATGTCCACGAAAATCGGCCACTTCGAAATCCTGAGCGAATTGTCCAAGTCCGCCACCGGTACGGTGTTCAAGGCAAACGATCCGCAAACCGGACAAACCGTTGCGCTCAAGACGATTCAACTCTCCGCTTTTGGTGCACGCGCTGCCGAGCTGGAGAAATGCCTGCTGGCGGAAGCCGAGACCACAAAGGTCCTCAGCCACTCCAACCTCATTACGGTTTATGGCGCGGGAGAGATCGAGGGCCAGTTCTGCGCCGCAATGGAGTACATCCAGGGCAACAGCATCGCCACGATGCTGGCGCGCAAGGAAGGGTTTTCCATCTGGGACCTGCTCGATATTGGCAGGCAGATGTGCGCCGGCCTCGATCATGCGCAGACGCACAATGCCGTTCATTTCAGCCTGGAGCCCGCCAAGATCATGTGCGGCTGGGACGGTATGGTCAGGATCCTAGGATACGGCGTCTCCAGCGTCGGCAAATTTACTGAGCAGATGCCGGGCGTGCCAGCCATCCTGCACTACATGTCGCCAGAGCAGGTTCGCGGTGAGAGCATCGATGCACGTTCGAATCTCTTTAGCGTGGGCGCCATGTTTTATGAAATGGTTACCGACCATCCAGCTTTTGAAGGAGCCGACGCTGAGTCGCTTCGACAGAGCATTCTCGAGAGCACTCCGCCTGCCCCAATAACGGTAAATCTTAAAATCAATCCTCTGCTCAGCGATCTGATCATGAAAGCGCTCGCGAAAGATCCTGCGGGACGCTACCAGAACGGCAGGGAACTGCTGGACGATCTGGAAAAGTGTAAGGAATCCAAAACGAAAGCGGCGAAGGAAGCAGCAGCGCCGGTTCAGGGTATCGTGATTCCGGATGCCGTTAAGGCAGCGAATCAAGCAAAATTCATCGCCGCCGCGCAAGCGGCTGCGCCAAGATCGGCCTCGGCTTCGGCGGCTGGCCAGGCAGTAGCGCCTGCGCCGGCCGTACCTGCAATCCAAACGCCCAAGACTCAAGCCTCCGCTACCGTCAGTGCTCCGTCGATGAAGCCGCCGGCGAAAGTGGCGCCTTCACCATCCGCCTCGATGTCTGCGCCAGTTCTGGATGCTCCCGCGCCCGCGCCGAGAATTACTGCTCCACCGACAGAAGCGCCGAAAATTGCGGTTGACCCAATGATGGCCGAGGATGGGCCGGCGCGCGGCGGTAGCGTGAGCTTTTCGGAAATGACGGAACTGCCTCCGCTGAAAGAAATCTATATTGCTCCGCCTCCGCCACCACCGACGTTCGAGCAGCAATCAACTCTATCGCCTGCTCACGCTCCGGGCGGCACGATGTTTGAAGGTGACCAGGAATCTGAGAAGCCGAAAACTCAGCCTCGCGAAGTCGCGGAAAAGGCGATCAAGGAAATCAAGAATGTTCCTCCCCGGCTTGTTATTTACTCCATAGCTGGCGCGGCAGTCTTGATTCTGATCATCGCCGTTGCCCTGGTCCTGCATGTTAACAGCTTAAATAGCGATGGCGACACGCCTCGACCGGTCACTGCCGATGCCACTCCGCAGCCGGCACCGGCCCAACCCGCGCCTCAAAGCCGGCCCGCGCCTACGCCGCCTCCGGTGGCCGAAGCGCAACCCGCTCCCGAAGTTCAGTCTCAACCGGAGCCAACTCGGGCGCCGGCTGTGGCTCCGAGAGGCAGGAAAAATAAAAAGATGGGCACCGTCCCGGCGGTTGCCGCAGTTGTACCCGGTCAGATGGAGATCGATTCCACTCCGCAGGGCGCGCAAATCCAGATCGACGGCAAATCCGATCCAGCGTGGGTCACCCCTGTTGTTCTCTCAGGTCTTGATCCTGGCCAGCATTCCGTAACTGTCAGCAAGACCGGTTACGTCACCGACACACGTACCGTCGCAGTGAATTCCGGCAGCAAAGCATCCTTCGTGACTCGCCTTACTTTGCTTACGGCCACTCTCGCCGTGACCAGCACTCCGGCGGGAGCGAACGTCTACATCGATGGCAAAGACACGGGCAAGGTCACACCGGCGCAAGTTCCCGTTGAGAAAGGCCAGCATGTAGTGCTGGTGCGGAAGTCCAGCTTTATTGATGAGACTACGAGCGCGCAGTTCGTCCTCGGCCAGACCGTCAGCTTCTCACCAACATTACGGTCGCTGGGCAATGTCGACGACATCAAGACCGTCGGAAAAATGAACAAGCTGTTCGGCGGCAAGGCCGCGGCAGGCATGGGCGCGGTCGTTGTCAGGACTCAGCCGAAAGGCGCGCAGATCGCAGTCAACCAGCACATGCTGGAAAAAAGCTCGCCTGTGGACTTCGTCGTCGACCCCGGAAACTACGTCGTCGATATCACCCTCACCGGCTACGCGTCTATCCACAAAGTCATCACTGTGGATAAAGGCGGCAAGGCCGTCATTGACGAGGTCCTGCAGCACGAATAAGACGATTAACCGGACCCGCACCGCCGTGGCTGATCGTAAGCCATGCTGTCCCCGATTCACCCTCATTTAACACTCGCGCAACCCCGCTGAAACATTCAGCCGCTATATTTTTCTTCGCCCCGGTCCAACCAAAGTCCGTCCCCTTCCGCCCTGAGGAGGAGCGGACATGCTCGCCAGGGGCGGAGGAAAATAATGTTCGACAATCCAATGTTTAAGAAACCCGAAGCCCCCAGGAAGACAATGGCGCTGCTGCTGGCATTGGCCACCGCCCTGGGACCGATCGCCACCCCGGCACTCGCCGCCTCCAAGCCCGCCACCAAATCCGCCAGGTTCGCGCCGGCCACGGCCACGCCGATTCAACACTTGGTTGTGATCTTCCAGGAGAATGTTTCCTTCGACCACTACTTCGGAACCTATCCCGTGGCGAAGAACCCCGCCGGCGAGCCGCACTTCACGGCATCGCCTGTGACTCCGACTGTGAACGGCCTCACCACCGCGCTTTTGACCAATAATCCGAACCTGAATCCGGCCAACGGCGCGGCTGCGTCGAACCCCTTCCGACTTGACCGCTCACAAGCGGTCACTACCGATCAGGATCACAGCTACACGGCCGAACAGCAGGCATTTGACGCTGGGCTCATGGACCTGTTCCCCGTGGACACAGGCTTCGCCGCCAATACCGTCATGGGCTACTTCGATGGCAATACCGTCACTGGCATGTGGAACTATGCCCAATTCTTCGCCATGAATGACAACTCTTTCGGCACCACCTTTGGCCCGTCCTCGCCAGGAGTGATCAACCTGGTATCCGGACAGACCAATGGCGTCATCGCTACCTTGAACGGAACCGGCGACGAAGTAGCTGGCGGTCCTGACGGATCACTGACGCTGATTGGCGACGCCGATCCCCTCGGTGACGTTTGTTCGAGTTCAACTCGCGCCCAGGCCACCATGGGCAGCAAGAACATTGGCGATCTTCTGACCGCCGCCGGCGTTACTTGGGGATCGTTCATGGGCGGCTTCAATCTGTCCATCGTCAATCCCAATGGCAGCACCGGATGTACTCGCAGCTCGACCGGCCTGGCCGGCACAACCGGCGACTACATCCCGCACCACTCTTTCTTCAACTACTACACGTCGACGGCCAACTACCAGCACACACCGCCTGCGTCTATCTCCGAAATCGGAGGCTCCGGCCCCGCAAATCATCAGTACGATGTGCAGGACTTTTTCGCCGCGGTTGCGGAAGGAAATTTTCCGGCCGTGAACTTCATCAAGGCCCCGGCCTATGAGGATGGCCACGCCGGATACTCCGATCCTCTGGATGAGCAGGTTTTTGTTGTAGATCTGATCAACTTCCTCGAGGCCCAGCCCACATGGAGCAGCACAGCCGTAGTTATCATGTACGACGACTCCGACGGATGGTACGACCACCAGATGGGTCCGATCGTTAACACTTCCACCGGTCCGGCGGACGCTCTGACTGCCCCGGGTTTCTGCGGCACGGCAGCTACCTCGCTTCCGGGGTACAATCCCGCGGCCAATCCGCACGCTCTGGGGCGCTGCGGCTACGGCCCAAGACTGCCTCTGCTGGTAGTTTCTCCATGGGCCAAGCAGAACTTCGTCGACCACACCGTGACCGACCAAAGTTCGATCATTCACTTCGTGGAAGACAATTGGCTGGGTGGACAGCGAATCGGGCAGGGCTCCTACGACGGTATCTCCAGCTCGATCGCGCAGATGTTCAACTTCACCAAGATTCGGACCAACGGAACGTTGTTCCTGAATCCCAACAGCGGCCAGCGCTAAGAAGATTGTCGAGTTGCCCCGTCTTGGCTTTACTTTTCAGAAGTCAAGACGGGATTCTTATTTTGTGTGCAAAGCGGAGGGGAGGGGTACAGCAGCCCTCCTGAGTAGCGTCACGTTGGCGGCGTCGCTCAAGCGATGCCCTGATACGAATCGTGCTGGTACGAATCTTGGAATCAGCGCGGCAGCTTGAAGTTCACGGTAATCTGAGTTTGGATCTCTACCGGCTCTCCGTTGAGGAGATACGGCTTATACTTCCACTGTTTCACTGCTGTGGTGGCGGCTTGTGCGAGCTGTTTGTCGCCATTGAGAGTCTTCACTGCGGTGATGTCGCCGTTCTTCGACAGGGTTGCCAGCAACTGAACTGGACCTTCAATGCGCGCCCTCAGCGCGCTCGGCGGATATATTGGCTGCACTTCCTTCACCAACAATCCTCTCGATACGCCCTGCGAAACGTTCAACCGCTGCAACACGGGAGCCGCTGTGCTGCTTGATCCGAGGTCCGGCATCGCCGCGACGCTCGTCGCTGGGGCGATATCAGTAATGCTGGGCGCCGGTGCATCGTTCGACGCCACTACCGCCGCTCCCGCGGGCTTGGCGACATTACTCTTGATCACGATGGGCTGCGCAGATTCTTTCGGCTGCGAAGGCTTGTTAGCGGCCACACTCGCCACAGCGGCTGAGGCCTTCGATGGTTCAATGCCAGCACTATCTTTGCTCGAACGAACGGGCGTTTTCGCCGCACTCGTGAGGGGCTGTGTATCAGATGATGATGATGCTACTGTCTGTTTTGCCACTGAAGAATCAGGATTCGACTGCACCGTCGCCGAAGACGCAGGCGTTGAAGAGGATGAAGTCGGCTTCGGCGCTACTGTCGGTGTTGCCGTTACCGGTTGCGCCGCAACACGAGCGGGAGCGCTGGCACTTGGGAGCGAGTGCCCGAATTGCATCCACGCTCCGTAGCAGCCTGCCAGAATCACCACAACCGCAGCACCCCAGAGCAGAGCTTTCTTGCTCCCGGAGCCGGACTTCGGTTCTGTGCCCGCATTGCCTCCGAATGTGAACTCAGACGCAACGGCGGGTCTTGTTTCACTTGCAGCCGCCTCGCTCTTCTCAGTCACGATTCCCAAAGCCGCGACGGGCGCGGACGATCCCTCGCCTGGAATGGCGGCGGGTTTGGCCTCGCGCGCCGGAGCTGGCGCACTCGCGGCACTTGCTCCAGAACTCTTGGGCGATACTCCGGCCTTTGGCGTCGCCTGGGCGACCGGAGGTTGGCTGGCCGCCGCCTCAACCTTGGCCTTTGTCTTGGACTCGATCACAGAGATCGGTTCAATCACGTCGGTGCCCGCTTCAGTGGCCGTAACCGGAGTGAAGGCCACAGCACTCGGCTGCGTCCTTGCCTTCTGCAGCGGAAGGCTAGCATCCGGCGTGTAAGGCACAACCGGTGCAACCGGGCGATCGGCGGGGATCGAAGCAACTTGGCTTCGTTGGGGTGACTTGACCACGGCCTGCGGGGTTGGCGCTGGCTTCGGTGCATCACCCGCCGCAGAGAGCGGTTTGGAGGTTTCATTCTTGCGCAGGAGTCCCCGCGCTACGCGCAGTGTGCCTTTTGCCTGCTCTACATTGATGGGCTTAGTCAAAACCAGATTTGCGCCGATGCGGAAAGCCTTTGCCACTCCGGCTTGGCCTTCCACGACCGCGACTGCCAGGGCCGATTGATTGTTAGCGGCGTTGCGGGCGCTCTTGAACAGCAAGGTCGCATTTTGTTCGTTGTCGCAGTCCACCACCACCGCGTCGAAATGCTCGGCCATTAATTTCTTAACGGCGCCGAATGGTTCGGTACAAGGCGTGACGGAAAAGTCCAACTCGCTCAGAACCTGCGTTACGGTGCGAGCCGTCTTCTCGTCGGGGCAGAACAGGAGTGCTTGGTAACCCATATTGTTGTCATCGTAGGTACACCTGTAAGCTGCATCAAGTTACGGTAGTAATTCGACAACAGCGCTTTTGGCCACACCAGCGCGGTTTTTGGGTCTCGCACTTCGGTTTTGCCGGTGCGAATACAATGCCGTTGATGCGAATTCCACTCTGGTTGAAAGTGGTTTGGACAGCATGGGTGGTCGTGTGGGCCCCGATTTACTGGCGGCAATATGGCCTCCAGAATTTTCTTTTTTTCTGCGATCTGGGGAATGTCTTCATCGCGATCGCCCTGTGGCTCGAAAGTCCGCTTGTCTTTTCAATGCAGGCCGTTTCTTTACTGCTGTTCCAGACTCTGTTCATCCTTGATCTGGTGGGCGCTCTTGTTAGCGGACGCCACTGGGTCGGCGGGACGGAGTACATGTTCGATTCACACATTTCGTTGTCGATTCGCCTCCTCAGCTTGTTTCACGTCGCGATGCCCCCGTTGTTGCTATGGGCGATTTACCGCTTGGGGTACGACAAACGAGGTTGGAGGTTGCAGGCGTTGACTGCGTGGGCGGTTGTGCCAATCAACTATTTCTGGCGTCCGGAATTCGACGTCAACTGGGCTCGCGGCCCTTTCTTTCGCGAGCAGCACTCGGTGCCGGGACTGGTTTATCTGCTGGGATATTTGATTGTTGTTCCGGGGCTTGTATATTTTCCGACGCACCGGCTTCTGTGGTGGCTTACGCAAAAATCACAGGCACGCGCTTGATTTTGCGTAGGACCTGCAAAAGCTTTTGAAACGCTAAGGCGTTATGACCGTCGAGAAGGACGCTAGGAAGACCTTTTTTAGTCTCGTTGCTTCGCTGGGTCTTTTTCTGTTCGAGTGTGATCTCTCTCGATCGAGTCGGCGAACTTCTGCGCCGCTTCCCGCGCACTGCTTTTATCGGTCGCCGAGTCTCCGCTGAATACCAGTTTCTGCGATGGGGAAGCTAGACTGGCCCCCGAGTCCTCCACGAACTTCATGATCTGGAGAAGCAAGTCTTCGCGAACTTCGGCGAACACGTTGAAATCCTGAGTGAGGATGTAACAAACCAATTCGACATTGATCGCTGCCGCCGCCAATTCAATCAGACGAACGCGGACGGAGGCGGTTTCGACCTTCGGATTTCCGCTTAACACTCGGCGGATTTCGGAGAGCACCATGCGAAGATGGTCTGAAGACGTGTCGAGGTGAAATCCCAGCGTCGTCTTAAAGAGCATCTTCTCGCGCCGGCTTAAATTCTCCACGTTGATCGTCGCCACCGTTCCGTTCGGAATCGCCAGCAGCGTGCGCTCCTCGGTCCGCACACGAGTAGAGCGCAACCCGATGTCCTCGACGGTTCCGGTACGGTCGCCAAAGCGGCAGACGTCGCCTACGCGAATGACTTCATCGCCCAGCACCGAAACTCCGCCGAACAGATTCGCGATGGTCTGCTGCGCGCCAAAGCCGATGGCGAGTCCTCCGATGCCTAGCCCGGCAAGAGCAGTGCTCATGTTGAAGCCGAGAATGCCGAGAATGGAAAATGTCGCCATGATAACGAGGACCGCTTTGACCATGCGCTCGCCAAGCAGCATCAGCGAGCCAGTGCCACCGTGTCCGCGGGCCAGGGCCCGGGAACGCACGCGCTGCAGGAACCATCGAATCACGCGCCACAGAATCCAGTTCGCGCCGATGATGACCGCAACGGTAGTGACTTGAACGTAGTAATGGCGTTGCAGAAGCGGCATGCCGAGGTAGGCGGCGAGGATACGATGAACGAGGGTTCCCGCGAGCAGCCATGCCGGACCGGAAACCGAGCGCCATTGCAGCAGCTCCGGTTGTCCATGTCTCCGCGCCCACCAAAGCAGCGGAATCTGGAACACGACCAGAAGCAGCCATCCCGCGCCCCCGGCCACAGGAATCAGCAGGATCAGTGCGAGCCACTGCCAGAGCGGCATTCCCTCAAACTGATGCTTCACGATCCATGCCGGCAATCGTGTTTCTACTTGCCGCGCTTCGACCTGATCATAGAGCTCAGGAATTTTCGTGAGCGTGTCGGAAGAGATCAGCCAGATCTTTCCCGCCGCGGGGTCAGAAACGCGGGCCAGTTGCAACTCTACGTCAACGTCGCCCGACGAAATGGTGCCCAGATTTTGCCGGTCGGAAGAGACTCCCTCCTGGGTCGTCCCCTCAGGCTGAGTGCTGACATGTTTCAGGCTCCCTGCAAAGGCGCGATCCATCACAACCTTCAACTTCTCCGCCATCGCTTCGCCCTCGGTCTGGCGTCGTGCTGCGCTCATCTGCAGATATTGGGCGGCGATGCCGTAGTGGCCTGACTGTGCTGCCTCGAGAAATCCGAAGACAGTTCCGTACGGAGTTTCGCGGCCGAAAGAATCGGTTGCGGTTTTCGCGGGAGCAGTGGCGGATGTTTTCTGTTGGGCGATTTGGGCTAGGGCCCCCTGTACAGGAGCAGCCAGGGAAATGGTAAGACTTACTGCAAAATAGATCGCTCGGGAAAGAGTTGACATGAATATGGGACGCAGCTTCCGAGTGTCTGCGAATAGAGTTTATTGTAGCGGAAAGATTTGCCCTCATCGGAGGAGTAAAGACCAATGGCAGGGCGCTGGTCGAACTTCACCCCCGCTTCGGACGGTATATGTGCGTGCTGGTGCCGAAGAAAACCTCCGCAGATTCCATCACCGTTTCAGAAAGCGTGGGATGGGGATGAATCGTCATGGCGATATCGCTGGCTAGCGCGGACATCTCGATGGCGAGGACACCCTCGGCAATGAGTTCACCGGCGCCGGCTCCGACGATGCCGACGCCAAGCACTCGTTCTGTTTTCGGGTCGATAACGAGCTTGGTCATGCCCTCCGGACGGTCGAGCGTGACGGCGCGCCCGGATGCGGCCCAGGGAAATTTCGCAACTTTGATTTCGCGGCCTTCCTTTTCCGCCAGCGTTTCGGTCAGGCCGCACCAGGCCACTTCGGGGTCGGTAAAGACCACTGCCGGAATCGCGTTGGGTTCGAAGGCAACTTTGTGGCCGGCGATGGCTTCAACAGCAGTACGTCCTTCATGCGACGCCTTGTGCGCCAGCATCGGCTCGCCGACTACGTCGCCGATAGCGTAGATGGAAGGGTCGGCGGTTTGGAGCTGCTTGTTGACTTCGATGAATCCGCGCGGGTTCACGCGCACTTGTGTTTTATCGAGTCCGGGCATTTCGGAGTTTGGCTTGCGCCCGACCGAGACCAGCACTCGATCGAAAACCTTTTCGCGCTGATCGTCTTTTATTGCCGCGCCTTCAAACGTGGCCTGAATTCCGGTCGCTTCTTCCTTTAGCGAGGCGACGGTGGTATTTAACAGAATCGCTTCGAACATCTTTTCCAGACGCTTGTGTAAAGGAAGCACCAGGTCGCGGTCCGCACCGGGAAGCAAGCCGGACAGCATTTCAACTACAGTCACGCGCGTGCCGAGCGCCGCGTAGACGGAGCCCAGTTCGAGGCCGATGTATCCCCCGCCAACGACCAGAAGACTACCCGGAATCTCGGCAAGGTCGAGCGCTCCGGTGGAATCCATCAAGCGCGGAGAATCGAGTTTGAACGCTGGAATGATCGCGGGACGCGAACCGGTCGCGAGGATGATTCGATCGAAGCTCAAAGGCGTTTCAGTGCCATCCGCTCGGCTGATTCGCAATGTATTTGAATTGTCGAAGGCGGCGCGGCCGCGGATGTATTCGACGTGACGCTGCTTGGAAAGTATTCCCAGGCCTCCCGTGAGTTTCTTCACGACGTTTTCTTTCCACGTTCGCAACCGCGCGAGATCGATACTAGGGCGGGGAAAATCGATGCCCCAATTTTTGGCCTGTTGCGATTCTTCAATCAGCTTGGCGACGTGGAGCAGCGCTTTGGAAGGAATGCAGCCGCGATAGAGGCAGACTCCGCCGGGATTCACCTCAGGATCGATCAGGGTTACCCGCATGCCGAGGTCGGCGGCCAGAAAGGCCGCAGCGTAGCCGCCGGGGCCGGCGCCTACTACAGCGATATGCGATTTATTGGCTGCTTCGGAATTTTGAGGTGCTTCGTTGGGAGCGTCGTTCATGAAGTGACTTTTCTTTGGGATATTTATCTGTTTCGCCGCGATTATCCTTGAACGGAAAGCAAGAACGGCTGCTCGAAGGCTTCCGCAACCCAGCGCAGAAAACGCGCAGCGTCGGCGCCGTCGATGAGGCGATGATCGTAGGAGAGCGAGAGCGGTAGAATCAGCCGCGGTTCAAACTTTCCGCCGATCCATTCTGGCTCCATCCGCGAGCGCGAAAGACCTAGAATGGCGACCTCGGGATGATTGACGATTGGCGTAAACGCCGTGCCGCCGATGCCGCCCAGATTCGTGATGGTGAAGGTGCCACCCTCCATATCCGCGAGCGTAATTTTTTTGTCGCGGGCTTTCTGTGACAAGTGCGACAACTCAACCGCGAGTTCGACGATATTCTTCTTGTCCACATCGCGAATCACCGGAACCAGCAATCCGCGGTCCGTATCGGCAGCGACCCCGATATTTATGTACTGCTTGTAGATAATCTCTTCCTTCTCCATGTCGATGGTCGCGTTGAACTGGGGAAACACCTTGAGAGCGGCGGCGCAAACTTTCAATGCGATCGCGGTGACGGTCATCTTGCCACCCGCCTGTTCGGCCTTGGGCGCGAAGCGCGCACGCAAGTGCTCGAGTTCGGTGATATCGGCGCGGTCGTGTTGCGTGACGTGCGGAATCGTGTTCCACGATTCCGCGAGGTGCTCGGCCGTCTTGCGGCGAATTCCACGCATGGAGACGCGTTCGATCTTTCCCCACTTGGCAAAGTCGGGTAACTGAGGGGCGACGAAGTGTCCGGCGCGCGCAGGAGCCTGCACGGCCACTGCGGCGGCTGCAAGCGCGGCCTTGGCATGAGCCTTAACGTCTTCTTCGCTGATGCGTCCACCGGGACCAGTGCCGGTTACGTCATATATGTCCACACCGATCTCGCGCGCCAGGCGGCGTGTGCTCGGCGCGGCAGGGATGGCTTCGCGATGCTCGGTCCCGGCAACCTTGCCGAGTTGCGCGGGCATGGAAAAAGATGCGGGACGCGGTTGGGGCTGGTCCGGAGGCAGCGCCTGTTCTTCGGTTTTGCCTTCCGCGCGAATCGCAGCCTGGAAGGCGAGGCGCGCGCCGTGCTGGCCGGAAACATGCTCCACCGGTTGGCTTGCCGGGCGAACGGTTTCGGCCTGCGAGGACGCCGTGCCTTGCAACGTGAAGATTACTTGTCCGACCTTGATCTTCTCGCCTTCTTTGACCTTCAAGTCTTTTACAACACCGCTCACCGTAGAAGGAACTTCGACGACCGCTTTATCGGTTTCGAGTTCCATGACCGGTTGGCCTTCCGAGACCTTAGCGCCTGGGGCAATCATGAGACGCACAAGATCGCCTTCCGAAATGTTTTCACCGAGTTCTTGGAGGCGGAATTCGCCGGCGGCAGGGGAGTCGGTAGACCGGGTCCGTTGCGCCGCCGCTCGCGTTTCGGGCTGCGGCGGTTGCGATGGTGCGGGCGATTGAACCTGCCGCGACTTGGCTGCGGCAGCTGATTGCGCGCCCGATGCGGGAGGCGCGGTCGAACCCGCAGACGATGCGGCAGGCGCTGGAGCAGCTTCTGCAGCGGCGGACTTGCCATTCTTATCCGCTGTGAACACGATCTGTCCGACCTTGATTTTGTCGCCCTCTTTGACCAGAACGTCTTTGATCGTTCCGCTCACTGACGAAGGGACTTCCACAACAGCCTTGTCGGTTTCGAGTTCCATCACCGCCTGGCCTTCGCTAATGGTTGCGCCCGGTGCGATCATCAGACGCACCAGGTCACCCTGTTCAATATTTTCGCCAAGTGCGGGAAGTTTGAATTCGATCACTGACTCTTATCCTTAAGTTCTTAGCAATAATCCCGGAAAACGTACCGCCAGAAGGCGCCCACCGGTGCCAATCGCGCTAGCTCGTAGCGGGATTCAGCTTTTCCGGATCAATCCCGAGTTCGCGTACCGCATTTTTCACGACATCGAGGCTGATTTTCTTCTCCCCGGCCAGAGCTCCAAGCGTTGCCAGTACGATATGCTTCGCATCAACCTCGAAGAAATTGCGCAACGCGGCACGATTCTCGCTTCGGCCAAAACCATCGGTTCCGAGTGAGACAAGTTGTCCGGGCACCCACTTCGACAGCGACTCGGGCAAAACTTTCATGTAATCGGATGCGGCGATAAACGGCCCGGGCGCACCCTTCAAAGTCTGAGTGACAAACGGCGTCCTGGGCGATTCGCCGGGATGCAGCATGTTCCAGCGCTCACAGTCATTGGCATTTCGATAAAGCTCTTTGTAGCTGGTCACGCTCCACACATCCGCTGCCACGCCATATTTTTCCTTGAGAATCGTTTGCGCCTTCAGCACCTCGTACATGATCGTTCCGCTGCCCAGCAGTTGAGCCCGTAGCTTCGTATCGGGCGCGTCGGACGCTTTGAAGCGGTAGAGGCCGCGCAGCACGCCGTCTCGAACATTCGCGTCTTTCGGCATCTCCGGCATGGGCAGGGGTTCGTTCGTAACCGTGAGGTAATAGAAGATCGATTCCTGGTCGACGTACATGCGCTTGATGCCGTCTTGAATAATGATGGCGATCTCGTAGGCGAATGCCGGATCGTAGGCCATCAGGTTCGGAACCGGCAGCGCCAGCACGTGGCTGTGGCCGTCCTGATGCTGCAGGCCTTCACCCGCCAGCGTGGTGCGTCCCGCGGTTCCACCGACGAGAAATCCCCGGCAGCGCATATCGGCAGCAGCCCAGATCAGGTCGCCGATGCGCTGAAAGCCGAACATCGAGTAATAAATAAAGAACGGAATCGTGTTAATGCCGTGGTTCGCGTAGGCCGTGCCCGCGGCGATGAACGAGCACATCGAGCCCGCTTCGGTGATGCCTTCTTCGAGAATCTGTCCATCTTTCGCTTCCTTGTAATAAAGAAGCGTGTCCATATCGACGGGCTCATACAATTGTCCGACACTCGAGTAAATACCAACCTGGCGGAAGAGCGCTTCCATCCCGAAGGTACGGGCCTCGTCAGGAATGATGGGAACGATGAGTTTGCCGAGATCGGGATCGCGCAGCAGCTTTGCCAGCAGTCGCACGAAGACCATGGTGGTTGAGGCTTCGCGGCCGTCGGTGCCTTTGTAGAACTCTTCAAAGTGCGACTCTGGCACCGGCTTCAGCGGCGGCGCCGACACTTTGCGCTGCGGCATGTATCCGCCGAGTTGTTGCCGGCGCGCCTGCATATATTTGATTTCGGCGCTCTCGTCAGAAGGCCGGTAGAACGGCGCGTTGTGCAGTTCTGCATCGGGGATTGGAATTCCGAAGCGTGAACGGAACAGTTCCAACTCGTCCTCGTTGAGCTTCTTTTGCTGGTGCGTGATGTTCTTGCCTTCACCCGCCTCGCCGAGGCCGTAGCCTTTAATGGTTTTGGCGAGAATGATGGTGGGCGATCCCAGGTGGTCGACCGCGGCTCGATAGGCAGCATGTACTTTGATTGGGTCATGCCCGCCCAGACGCATGCGCGCCAGTTGCTCATCCGAGAGATGCTCCACCATTTTGAGCAGCCGTGGATCGGTCCCGAATAAATTCTGGCGGAAGTAGGCTCCGCTTTCGACGAAATATTTCTGGTACTGGCCGTCGCTGATCTCTCCCAGGCGGCGAACCAGTAATCCGTCGCGATCGGCGCGAATCAAACTGTCCCAATCAGAACCCCAGATGCACTTGATGACATTCCATCCTGCGCCGCGAAAGATCGCTTCGAGTTCTTGAATGATCTTGCCGTTGCCGCGAACCGGACCGTCGAGACGCTGCAAGTTGCAGTTCACGACGAAAATCAGGTTGTCGAGATTTTCGCGCGAAGCCAGGGTGATCGAACCGAGCGCCTCAGGTTCGTCCATTTCGCCATCGCCCATGAACGCCCACACTTTGCCGCCGGTTGATTCTTTCAGCCCGCGATTTTCGAGATAACGAATGAAACGCGCGTGGTAGATTGCCTGAATCGGCCCAAGGCCCATCGAAACCGTGGGAAACTCCCAGAAATTCGGCATCAACCACGGGTGCGGATACGAACTCAACCCTCCTCCCGGATTCAGTTCGCGGCGAAAATTCTCCAGCTTCTCTTTTGGAATGCGCCCCTCAAGATAGGCGCGCGCATAAATTCCGGGAGCAGCGTGGCCCTGAAAATAAACGAAATCCCGGTCGCCACTTTCGGTCTTTGCCTGAAAAAAATGATTGAAGGCAACTTCGTATAACGTGGCCGCGGAGGCAAACGTAGAGATGTGCCCGCCGATACCCTCCTGAATTTTGTTGGCGCGCACCACCATGGCCAGCGCGTTCCAGCGCACCAGGCTCTTGATGCGGCGTTCCATTTCCTGGCTTCCTGGGAACGGCGCTTGTTGCGGCGCGGCAATCGTATTCTGGTAAGGAGTTGTCGCCGAGAAGGGTAGATTTACCCCGGCCGCGCGGCGCGCATGCAGAGCAAGCTGCTGAAGCAGTCGTCCGGCGCGCACCGGGCCGCCGCCCTTGGAGAGAACATAGTCCAGCGAATCGACCCACTCCCGTGTTTCTAATACTTCCTGTCCGTCAGTTTCCGTCTGAGCCACGTCTGATATCTCCGTCGTAGAAAGGCGTGAACTTCCATCATAGTTCAGTCGCGGGTTTTTTTGCTGGGGACGACTGGGCGCGGGAAGGGACCAGCTGCACGTTTGTTCGTCTCCCTACGAATGACCTTGTCCGACAGCAGTGGTATACAATGTTCTACTTTTTGGAACTGAAACGAGACTTCGACAATTCGAGTGAGGAGAGTTCGATGTTGCGCCTCGTGCTGGCGTTAGTGGTGTTGATGGCGGCTGCGGTGCTGGTTCCATGGTTGTTGTCGCGATCGGCGACTCCGTCCGACGGCAGCGTCGCTCCTGGCTTCACCCTGATCTCGCAGGAAAGCGCATCCGTCAGTTTGAAGGATTACCTCGGAAGTTGGGTCGTTCTCTATTTTTATCCAAAAGACCAGACTCCCGGTTGCACGCGGGAAGCGCACAATTTTCAGATTGATCAGCCGAAGTATGCCGAGCGTCGCGCGGTTGTTCTGGGCGTCAGCGTCGACAGCGCGAATTCCCACAAAAAGTTCTGCGCCAAGGAGGGGCTCAATTTCAGGTTATTGGCAGATACCACAGGTAAAGTGAGCAGGGATTACGGTTCGCTCACAAATCTGGGCGTAGTCAAGTTTGCGGCACGGCACACCTTTCTCATTGACCCAACGGGCAACGTGGCGCAAGTATTTACCTCCGTCGATCCCGTCCGTCACAGCGACGAGGTTCTGGCTGCTATCGACCGCCTGCAAAGGCGGTAACCGCTTCACGGTAAACTAAGAGAATGGGTACCGCTGTGAGCCGGTCAGATGTGCGTGAGCCTTCGGGCAAAAACGCGACCTATCGCTTCCCGCCTGGTTTTCAGCGCAATCTTCTGTGGTTCGCACTTCGCAAGTTCCGTCCCGTAAATCCTATCGATCTGTTTCAGCATCTCGCTCAGACCTACGGCGATATTGCGCACTACAAGATCGGCTCTCACCACATCGTTTTCCTAAACCATCCCGAGTACATCCGCGAAGTGTTGGTAGTGCAGAACGACAACTTCATTAAAGAACGCACCGTGCAACGCACCAGGATGCTGCTGGGCGATGGGATGATTACCACTGAAGGAGCTGCGCATCGCGCCCAGCGACTGGCGGCGCAACCGGCTTTTCACCGGCAGCGCATTGTGGAATACGCCGGCAGCATCGTAGAGGAGGCGATACAAGCCCGCGATTCGTGGCGGGCTGGCGAACAGCGCGATATTGCCGCCGACATGATGCGCCTCACCCTGAATGTAGTGGCCCGAACTTTATTCGCCACCGATTTAAGCCAGGAAGTTTACGAGCTTGCAGCCGCGATCAACCGCATCATGGGACTCTACAATTTTCTGGTCATGCTGCCCGCGGCGGAATGGCTGGTGCACCTGCGTCCGCCGGGATTGGCCGCGTTCGTGCGGGCACGAAAACGCATTGACGCCGTGGTCTATCGCATGATCGACGCCCATCTTAAGAGCGGCCGCGACCAGGGAAGCTTGCTGGATATGATGATTGCCGCTTCTCCGGCGAACGACGTCGAGGCGCGGCGGTCGCTACGGGATCAAGTCATCACCATTTTTCTTGCCGGCTATGAAACCGTGGCCAATGCCTTGTCATGGACGTGGTACTTGCTTTCACAAAATCCGCGTTGCGAAAAGAAGTTTCATGAAGAAGTTGATAGCGTCCTCAAAGGTAGATTGCCCGGCTTTGAAGATGTTCCGCGCCTGCGCTATACGGAAAACGTAATAGCGGAATCACTCCGTCTTTTTCCGCCCGCGTGGGCCATGGGCCGTTATGCGCTCCACGATTTCTCTTTGGGAGAATTCTTCCTGCCGGCGCGAACCACCGTGTTGATCAGCCAATTCATCACCCACCGTGATCCCCGGTATTTCCCCGATCCGCTTCGCTTCGATCCCGAACGGTTTTCAGTTGAAGGCAAAGCGGGGCGGCCGAAATTTACGTATTTTCCTTTTGGCGCTGGACCGCGGCAGTGCATTGGCGAATCGTTTGCCTGGATGGAGGGAATGTTGATACTTGCCGCGCTGGCGCAGAAATGGAAACTAAAACTCGTTCCGGGACACAGAGTAGAGCCGCAGCCTCTGATCACACTGCGCCCGAAGTATGGGATGCAGATGCAACTGGAACCGCGTTAGTCGGCGTTGCTTTTCTCCGCTGCATTCGCGGCTGACAGATACATGCTCGCGACGTGCTCGGCGATTTTCTCTGTTTCTGCCTCCGCTAGATTGGCCAGCACGACCACTGTCAATTGATCATCCACATAGCGCGCGATCGCACTCCTAAAGCCTTGCCACGAGCCGCCATGGCTGATGATGCGGAGACCGTCCTTTTGCTCGATGAACCAGCCGAAACCGTAGCCACCTTTATTCGGCTCTCCGTTTTTCAATTTCGCGGGCGTCCACATCTGATCAAAGCTTGAACGCTTCAAGAGTTTTTCTGTGTAGAGCGCGGCATCCCACTTCGCCAGATCGAGGATGGAAAAATAAAGGCTCCCGTCAGCGGCGAGGTTTACCAGGGGCGCAACCCACTCCTGGTTTTTCAATTCGCCCTTCACCAGGCGGTAGCCGGAGGCGCGATTGGGAACAATGTCGGCTTCGCTGATGATGCGAGTTGTGTTCATTCCAAGGGGACGAAAAACCCGCTGCTGCAAGAAGTCGCCGTAGAATTCCCCAGTCACACGGCGAATAAGAATTCCCAGAGTCAAATAGCCGAGATTGCTGTATTCCCATTTCGTGCCGGGAGGATATGCCAGTGGAATGGCCTCTACCATCTTAAGCAGTTGTTCTTCGGTCCAGTCTTTGCGAAGGTCGAACTTCTCGGGATAGTCTCCGAATCCGGCAGTGTGACTCAGGAGCTCGCGAACCGTTACATCTTTCCAACCGAGCGGAGCATCGCGGAAATACTTTGTGAGAGGATCGTCCAACCCCACCTTGCCCTCTTCGACCAGCATCATGACGGCGGTCGCGGTGAATTGTTTCCCGACTGATCCCGACTGAAAGATAGTTTCTGGCTTCACCGGGGCTTGCAGCTCGACGTTCGCGAATCCGAATCCTTGCGCCTGAACAATCTTTCCGCCGCGCGAAACGAGAAGTGCGACGCCGGGAATACGCTCCCGCTGCATTTCGCTGCGCACGTAGTTCCGCACATCATCTGAAAGCGCGGGGGACGCCTGGGCGTTGACGGTCTGAATAACGAGTGGCGAGCAAGCCCCAAAAAACAGGAAACGATAAAACCATCTTCGCCGATGCCATCTTCTCCATTGCGATGAACGCCAGGATTTTGGAGTCATTGGGGAAGTCGAACTGCCGCATCAGTCTATGGTCTGGCCCCAGGCTTGGGCAAATTAGTGCTCGCGTCGAGAACTGGAGTTGTGGTGGGAATCTCGATCCGAAAGCTGGACCCCTTACCTGCTTCGCTTTTCACCGTGATCGCTCCCTGATGAAGTTGAACGATCCATTGGGCGATTGCGAGGCCCAGCCCCGCGCCACCGAGTTCACGGCTGCGCGCTTTGTCCACGCGGTAGAAACGTTCGAAAATTTTGGACTGTTCCTCGGGGGCAATGCCAATGCCGGTGTCTTCCACTGTTATCTCAATCCGTTCGCCGATCGGTTCGGCGGAGAGCGTAACTCTTCCCGGCGAGGGCGTGTACTTAAAGGCGTTATCGAGCAAAATGTCAATCATCCGGCGCAAGGCATTTGCGTCGCCCATCACCGGGAGGCTTTGCACGTTCAGCCGTTCCTCGAATTGCAAATCACGCAAGACCGCAACCTGGCTCCACTTCGCGCAAGACTCCCGCAGTGTCGCAAGAAGGTCGATGGAATGAATGTCCAGGGCTTCGCGGCCCGAGTCCGCGCGGGCCAGGGCCAGTAGCTCTTCCAGAAGTTTGGCGGTTCGATCGGCTTCGTGCAGAATGTGGCGCAGGGCTTCTTGGTATTCACCTTCATCGCGGGATCGCCGCAGGGCCAGTTCGGCCTCAGTATGAATAAGAGAAATGGGAGTCCGCAGTTCATGCGATGCGTCGGCGGTAAATTCCGTGATCCGCAGAAATGCGGACTCGATGCGCTCCAGCATTTCGTTGAGAGTATCGGAGAGGCGTTGCAGTTCATCTCCGGTGTGTAGCGGTTCGAGGCGGCTGCTGAGATTGTGCCCAGAAATCGTCCGTGCAGTCCGGGCGAGGGCATCGACCGGAGCCAGTGCTCGATGGCTCAGCCAATAACCTACAGCCGACGCTGTGAGCAACAAGAGCGGCGCGAACCACAGCAGGTATTGGCTGAAAGCATCGAGAGTCTCCATCTCTTCGTGCATGGGGTGTCCAATTTGGACAATGTAGACGCGACCACTGACATTCATCTTTAGAGTGACGAAACGAAACCGAATTCCTGACAGGCGAGGATTCTCGTGATGAGGTTTTTTTAACTGATCGACTGGAAGAGGAGTAAGGGGGTTCTGTTCCAGAAACCTCGAACGGTAAAGCGGGTTGCCACTCGCATCGATGATTTGTAAATAGTCTTCCGAGCGCTCGATCTTGTAGTCTTCGCTTAGCTCTGTCTGCAATTGCGCAATCGGAATATCTTTGCGGGTTTCCAAAAAACGTTGAAGATCGGCAGCTTGATTCTTCAACACGTCGTCGGCGATATCGTAAAGGTTTTGGCGCAGAATGAACCACATACCTACGCCAAAAATCAGTTCGGCAAGAAAGAAAATTGCCAGATACCATAACGTCAAGCGCGATCCGATGGAGAGCCGCTTCACTCCGCACTCTCCTCGCGGATCATGTACCCCACGCCTCTCACCGTAAGAATGAGCTTGGGCAGGCCTTCGCGATCCACCTTGTGACGCAGTAACCGCACAAAAGCGTCGAGCGTGTTTTCTTCAATTTCGCGGTCGAAGCCCCAGACCGATTCGATCAAGCTACGCCGCGGAACTACCTTGCCTGCCCGATACATCAGTCGCTCGAGCAGGCTGTACTCGGTGCGGGTCAGAATAATCGGAACTCCGGTGCGCGAAACCTCGCGCGACTCCGGATCGAGAATCAAATCTCCCACCTGGAGGCGGTTCTGGATTCGCGAAGTCGAGCGCCGTTGCAGTGCGCGCAATCGCGCCACCAGTTCATTGAAGCTGAAGGGTTTTGTAAGATAGTCATCCGCACCCGCATCGAGGCCTCGGACGACGTCTGGAACTGAGTCCTTGGCCGTAAGCATCAGCACGGGTGTGGCGATGCGTTGCTGGCGAAGTTTCTTCGCGAGTTCGAAGCCATTCATCTTGGGCAGCATCACGTCCAGGACGACAGCGTCAAATTCATATCCCTGTGCGATTTCCCACCCCTCGCTGCCATCGCTGGCACACGTCACGTTATGGCCTTCTTCGGTAAGGCCACGGCGCAGCAACTCCAGCATGCGAGGTTCGTCTTCGACTACTAGCAGCTTCACAGGGTCTGGTTGTACCACACTCCGGGCATCGAAAACTGCGCGGATTCTACAAGCCCTATTAATTCAGCCCAACCTGAAGATTGAGTGAAGGGAATAGGCAGGGAATGGTCAAAGCCTTCAGGAACGGCCAGGGTTTAACATACCGCGATGCCTATCTTGGTCTCTCAAGCGGAAGAAGCGCGTCACAACATCGAATCGGCTGCCTCTCGTACCCCACTCGTTCTTTGCAACACGGACGCTCCCGCCGGTTTGTACTTGAAGCTGGAGAATCTCCAACCGATTGGTTCGTTCAAAATTCGTGGAGCCGCGAACGTGATGGCGCATATTCCGCCCCAACAACTGGGGCGGGGAGTCCTCACCGCTTCGGCGGGAAACATGGCGCAAGGTGTGGCGTTCTGCGCGCGACGCTTGGGCATTCAAGCGACCATCATTGCTCCCGATACAGCTCCGGCAACCAAGATACTCGCGGTGGAACGGATGGGTGGGCGCGTTATTCAAGTTCCCTTCGCCAAATGGTGGCAAACCTTCGAGACCCGCTCCTACCCTGGCATCGACGCTACCTTCATCCACGCCTTCGATGATCCTTACGTCATGGCGGGCAACGGCACGATTGCACTGGAGTTGCTGGAAGATCTGCCAGACCTGAATGCAGTAGTGATCCCGTGGGGCGGGGGAGGGTTGTCGTGCGGCATTGCAGCAGTGTTGCGAGCACTCGCTCCCCAGGTGCGCATCTACGCGGCCGAGATTGAAACGGCCGCGCCGCTGGCGGCTTCCCTGGCAGCAAGGGTGCCGAGCACCGTCGAATACACGCCGTCTTTCGTCGATGGCATCGGCAGCAAAATGGTCTTCCCGAACATGTTTGAACACGCTCGTAAGCTTCTGGATGGATCTCTCGTCGTGACTCTGAACGAGGCGGCTCAGGCCATGAAGTTCGTGGCCGAGCGCAACCGCGTCATCATCGAGGGTGCGGCCGCATGCGCCGTAGCCGCTGCGCGGTCAGGACGCGCCGGTTCCGGGAAAGTAGTCGCGATCGTCTCCGGCGGGAATATCGACCTGGATAAGTTCGCCCAGCTCGTTGCCTAGGCCTACATCTTCATTCTTTGGTCTTGATTAATGAACGGCGAAGCGTTGCCGGACGTTCTAGAAACACATGAATGTCGGTCTCGTGCGTAGGACGGAAGCCGTGCCGGAGATAAAGGCGACCCACGGGATTCCACTTTAGGTACTCAAGCCGAACCGGCAGGTACAGTGCGTCGGCTTGCGCTAAGGCATGTTTAAGAATGCGCGTCCCTAATCCCTGTCCCTGATATGCCTTGAACAGGTAAAACTCCCCAAAGCGGGCGTGATCGGCACAGATCATCCACGATAGCGTGCCAATTGCGTGGCCGGCCTGCAAAATGGAAAAGAAGGGCTTCTCGGAAAACCTCGCATGATGCACTTCGCGTTGATATGCTTCGTCCCAAGGCCAACGCGCACAGATATGCGGCCCAAGTGCCTCCTTCTTCGCCGCAAAGGAGAACTCCAAAGAATGTTCGGAATCCGGCAGATTTTCGAAGCGTATGTCCGGTTCTAGTGCAGGCAGGGATGATGCGGCCATAGACCGATATTAACTTCGAGCCCCGTCGTTGTCACAAACTGTGCCTTTCATCGCGGCCGTCCTCTCCTGGGTCTGGGGAGAACTCACATTTTAGATGGTCCAGTTTTCGGTCGCTGGGTCCAATAGATTGAGGACGATATAGCTGTCGATAAAATCTCTATACACGCATTAACAGAAGGCAGCCAATTCTCGATGAGCTGCTACCGCCGTTCGCAATACTTACGCGACTGGAGAATAATGTCACTCTAAGGGTGTGGCATGACTTGGCTAACGCAAATCCTGCTTACGTTGGCGATCGTCGCTCAAACGGCGAGTGTCGACCGACACCGCCAAGAACGGCCTGTCTTGCTGGAGGAGGGAGATTTCGTCACCGAATCGGACCTGGCACACGAGCTTCCTGCGGATGAGGACCATCCCTTAACACGCAAGCTCATTGCAGCCGTGAAAGGAGAAATCAGCTGTGAGCCTACGCCTCAGAAAATCCTTGTCGTCCATTATCGAGCAGAACCGACAGCACAATTCAGCATGAAGGACGATCGCATCCTTATCGCGGTGAGACGGGACGATGGATTCGAAATTCTTAAGGTTCTGCAATCTGATACCGTCGTCGTCAACGGCACCCTCTCCTCCGAGGACGAATTCGAGGAAGAATTCGTCACCATCGAGGGAACGCATTTTCTCTACATCCGCACCCGAGTGTCGGGCTCGGGAGGAATGGTCGAACACGATGTGTATACGATATCCAGCGACCAGAAGCTCTCGATTGTTCCTTTTCAGGATATGACGAAGTCCACACTACTGAAGGAGGGCGAAGAGCTACGCAACGGCGGCTATCGGTTTGCCGAGGGTACCTTTACGTTCCAATCGGGCATTTATAAAACAAAAGACGCCGAATGTTGTCCTTCGCGGGGGAACTTTGATGCCGAGTTCAGATTGGAAGGAAAGTTCAATCGAGACGCGCACGGCCACGCTTTTGAGCCGGATTTCAGGTTTGTCGTCGCGAAGCAATGGCGAAGCACCGACCGTTAGCTTGATCCGTGGCACCCGGTGGCGGCAGCGGCCAGCGCTAAGATTTGGAGGCGCGGGTCGGAATCGAACTGTAGGCGGCTTTTTAGAATGTGTAACTTACAGATTCTTCAATGTCCTAGAAGTCCGAGAAGTCACAGAAGTAACAGGCGGCAGCACAAATTAGCACAAAATTTCTGGAGCCGAGTCTAGCACGGAGTGGGTGAGCGGGACCGATGCCCTTCTGTGTTCTTGTCACCATTGCGAAAGCGCGTAAGACTGGCGTTGTCCCGTCGTTCAATTGGATAGGGCACTCGGGATTGGCGCACTCTGTCAGGGGCGGGCCGATCAGACTAACCGAGGATGCAGGTTCGAATCCTGCCGGGACTCCCATCACCATAACGGATACTCCAGGTGATCGCAATAGCACAAGTGGACATGTCTAGAACGCGGCGTCTCCAGTCTTCACTCTCTACCGCATAGGTGCTTTTCTGTATGGACCCGATTGCCTTTGTTCGGCACACTCGGCAAAATGCCCGCCTGTACGGAATCTCCGATTCGCCAGCTTTGCGACGATGCGATTGCAGCCAAGACAGAAACCGATGTTGAGCGCATTCTCCCAGAACTCCGAGCGGCTCTTACCGAACACGTTCAACTGGCGCAAGATTCACTAGGGGTACAAGCCAGGACCCTTACTATGCTGAACGCCCGTCCCTCGCCAGATTGACCTATAGGATTTCTGCCCCTCACAATGCCGTTTCCCACGCATTAGAGCCGTTCCTACGAAAAATGAGGGGTTGAAGCTAGACCCCCTAGCCTGTTCGAACAATTCGGGCTGACTAGCCTTTATTTTCAGCAACTTGGCTGAATATTCGCCTAATTTTCGCTATGTGTATCACCTAAATAGCTGATTCTAAACGTCTCCCAACCCTACGCCAATTTTGACATTCAGATTTATTCTTGTTTGTGTGGCAAAATGGGATGCGGCGGGCTATAAGTCTTTAGCTGTCAACATTTTTGCGGTCACCCTCTGCCCGCCGCCACATATACCACCAATTCTTATACTTGGCGCGTGTCTGATCGCATGTAGCACCCACGGCTACCAGCTCGCCGTTGTGGTACCCGGCCCACACCGTTCGCCCGTTGCGGCTGATGGACTCACCAAACGGCACGCTGCTGGCTGGCACCTTGCGGATAGATAGCTCCGGCCATCGCTCAGTATCCGGGCGATGCTTCCACGATATTTTGCTGCCGTGAGCGGTGTCCGCCATTTGTTCTTTGATCCTTTATCCGCTGCCCATCTATACCACCACACACCACTACGTAGTGAAACGTAGTAGTGTGGGTGAGTGGGTAACGGTGACCACCACCAATAGATTCTCTATAGGGTGGTGGCCGGTCACGCTGAGCTTTTCACTCCCGCGTTTAACAGTTCAAAGCGCTTGTTCCCCACCCACGATTTGCTACGCTTAATTCCCATCTCTTCCAGCTTGAGCACAATCTTCGGTTGTGACAACGTGGGATTGTCCCGGATAACCTGCAACGCCTCTTCCTCACGTCCATCAGCGTTGCCGATAGGTCCTTTTTTCTTGCTTACCAGCGTCACGTTGGCGCTCGGTTGCTCTATGATGTGCAACCGGCCTAATCTATCGCTCTTAACCTCAAATGGGTCAGACTCAAAATCCCGTTGCTTAACGTTTTTCAAGTACGATGCGGACTCCCAGGGTGCATCAGGTTCCTGTAACCGCGTTGCCCAACACGAAGACACGAAAGCGCCAAGGTCACCGCTGCCACGCATACAATTTTCTAGGGTTAGCTCGCTTGCTTCCTTGGTTCCTTTCGGACTGTGAAACAAAACCAAAACGGAAGCGGCTCCGGCTTTCATAAGACCGAAACACTCATCTGCGAAAACCTTCATGTGTTCCGATGAGTTTTCGTCACCTTTGACAAAACGGACGGCAGTGTCCACAACTACCAATGCGCCGCGTAGCTCATCCGCTGTCAGATCCGCGATCGAAAGAGTGCCTTCGCTATTCATGGTTCTACAGAACAGCGTTTTTCCGACGTACTGCATTAATTCCAGATTCCTCATTCGTTTCGTAAACGAGAGCAGACCCATTTCCGGTCAAAGGTACAAAACCCTTGCTGGAGGATTGACCACGGCGAAGTGGTCAAACAACTGTTCCCCCGTGAGGCTCGCGTGTACCACGTTGGCCGCAATAATGGTCTTTCGCTGTCCGACCGGCGCGGCAATTGAGGAAATTACATCCTTCTGTAAAAACCCTTCAATGATGAATGTAGGCTCAGGCGCGTTATTCATCTCATCGAAAGTGTGATAGCGTTCCCGCCAATCTGTGACTTTCTCTTCTTCTTTCTTGCCGCCAATCGTGACCACGGGCCCCGGATCTGGCACGGGGAACTTGGCGCAATTCTCCGCCGTGCGCTCTAGCCGGTCATCATCCACCGGGTCCCCTATTATTTCGGGGTCTTCGTTTAGCTCTATCATCCGGGCGAGAATCGCATCCTTGCCGCATCCCAAGTTGCGCATTGCGCCCGTTTGCTCCATAAGAAACCCTGTGCGGTTTTCACCTTCATGGACCGGGAGACTCCAAGCGGTCTTGGGCACCTTGGAATTGTTCAATGTAGCGACGGCAGGCTTGCGAAGTTTACGGATCACATCCGGCGTATCGGCGAAGACACCAAGCATGCCGTCGATGACTTCATACGGCGCACCCGGTTTATCGTGCCTCTCACCGTGTAATGCTTGGCTGCCAGCGGCAAGAACGTAGCCGCCAAGACTCTTAACCTGCCCGCTGCATCCATCCAATTCCCACTTGCCTACGTCGCGCATCGCGCCCTTGAAGTACATATGAACCTTGAACTCGGGGCGGCTTCCGCTTCGGACCGTGTACGTTGCGGGAATACCGTTACGGTCACGCCACTCAATGAAAGACGCCATGTCCGTTAGTCCGTGGTCAATGTCCCATACGGCCACGTCACTTGCGCCCGGCGCAAAACCTGGATTACTGGACGGAAATTTCGTCCACCATGCACTGATCCGTTCTGGGTCAATGCTCGCGTCTTTATACCCGTGGGCGGTCAAGGTGCTTTTGTCACGCGCCACGGGAAAGACGTACAAACCAAGAGATGCGTGCTGAAGTGCGGCGTCTAGAAAGCTGCTCATCCGTGCCGCCCGCCTTTAGTGAGGAGCGCGCAAAGGTCCTCTGTAATTTTGCGAACCAACTGTAAGGCACAACCTGTGCAAAGATCGAAACTGCGTTCCGAATAACCGCTCATTGAGATTGCGGCGGCGGTCTGATGACAGTGGTCACAGTTTGGGATTTTCAATCCCGTCTTAGCTAACACGGTTGATAGCATTTTCTTTACTCCTTTGTTGATTTGTCATGCGCCCCGCTTTCCCCACTCCACGTTGCCCGGAGCCGGTATATTGGTTTGCGCGGCCATCTGCTGAAGTGTTTCTAAGCGTATCCTGAGTTTCGAGACCTCAGCCGTTTGCCGGTGCGGGATTACGCGGTTGTGCGCCCACACCATGAACCCGTGCCGCTGGACCAACTCACAGAAGTAAAAGTCCTTACTGAGGACGCCGTCCGTTTCGTGCAACTCGCCGGTTCCTTGTATCTGCGCCGCCCACGGTCAAGAACGCCTCGTTATTCATACTTGGAAATTCCTGGCCACAGGTGTACGATCTCACAAATGAGTAAGCGTGTAAAATACGATCTGCTTACATACCCAGAAAGTAATTTTGCGACATCGGTTGTAGCAAGCCACTATCAAATCACAGATGGCATGTTGCACCGCGTAGAGCCGGGGCGAGCGGCGCGGACCTACAACCCTTTTCAGGAAGTTAGTCTGCCGACCGCACTAGCCCGAATTTCAAGCGGGGAATTATCTTCTCTGGAGTTTGCCGCGCAGTTCGGAGAACTTGGATACTCGCGGATGATTCGGAACAGGCTGGCCCCGTCGTTTTCAGCGTCTTTCCTTAAGTCCGCCGAATGGAAAACCGCACACGTTGCCTATCAGAATTGGCAGAAGGCTTTCCATAGGGCCACGCGGGCCATGCCGACAGGTGACCCGGTGGATTGGATCTCAGCTCACTCCAAGACTGTTGCTCTTTGCCTGGAGTTCATTGGTTTGTTGACGGAGGGGGATGAGGAAGCAATTCGTGAGGCTCTTGAAGACGTGCCACGCGGCCCTTACGCTTGGGGAGTTCACCTTTGCACGCTGCCAGTGAAAGAATGGCGTCAAAGTTTGAGGACAGGTGTTCGGGCCTCCGCAATCATTCGACTGGCTCTTTGCCACTTAGTCAACGAGAATATTGCCGGAATCCGGCGGTGGCTCGTAACGAACCCACATGCCTCGCGTGCCGAGTCATTCTTTTTGTGCAGCGCAACGATTGAAGCTGTCTACTGGCAACTCGCAGACCGGATGGAAGCTAGAATGATTCAGCGTTGCGCGGAGTGTCAGAGATTCTTCGTTGCCCGAGACAAACGACAACAGTATTGCCCACCGTTGCCCGGCTCAACTCGTAGCCGCTGTTCGTCCCGGTTAAATGTCAGGAATCTCCGATTGCGCCAACGACTACCGCAAGTGCCACAGGTCCACACAAACTGACAGCGTCTCCACGCTCTCTCCGGTTTCTTCAGTTCGTCCTTGGAAACTGAAAGAATCCACCGTATCACGGCATCAACTTTCTGATGCCCTGAGGGAGTTTTCTGTATTATCGGTTTTTACTTTGTTGTCGATTTCCATGGTGATCCTGGACCAATCTCAATCCAAACAATCTCCTTCGTTGCCCATTGGTTGTAGGTGTTCAACTCTGGTGGAATAGTTGAAGAACTATAGGTCGTAAACCAAGCACCCAAAGCACTTGCGAAGGCGTACGCATCAGGTCCGTGTATCGTAATTCCCCGCCTGCCTGCATTTGGGACCCGAGGTCGGTCTAAATCAATTTCGTTGGCAGGTTGCGTAAACCAGCACTGCCTTGGTGTTGGGCGGCAGGCTGAGCCGAACACGTTGCTGACAAAAGCAAGATACTTGCTATCGTCACCGGGCCAACTCATAAGAAATGTAACAGTTTCATTTTTCCCGAGAACTTCAGCTACCGAATTCCTCATGCGGTTTACTGCCTCTACGGCTTTCTCTGGGTCTTCTGGGATTATGCCGGACGGGATCAGTCCCGTGGCCGTTGGTTGCTCTTGGCCCTGTGTTTTAGTCACGGTTGGGGCGGCAACCGGAGAGACGCTAATTGCACTTTCTTGGTCCCCGACAAACAATTTCAGGTCTACGGCACCAATGGTTGGATCCATCTCTGGCAGGTGGCAGTCTGTCCCTTTACTCCGAATAGTCTCCGCTACAAATGATGCAAGCCCGCTCTGCGCTGGCTTGTAATAAACGTGGATACCCTTTGGAATTTGGACAGGTGATCCATCCGGGCCAATATCGGTTCCACTTATCACCTTTCCTACCCCAATGGTTGACCACCTCGCTTTGTGAAACACGCTTAACCAACTATTCGCGTAGCTTTCCGTGTCGCCGCCGGGATTGTGAACGTCTATTGATATGGAACCATGACGCGCCGAGAGCACGTTGGCTAGTGCATCCTCGTCCCCGATACTTCGTAATTGAGAACCGACGTTTACAGTTCCAGTATTGACCCCAACCGCTGCACTGTTTGGCGCATTTGTAACCGCGGTTATCGTGGTGCTGGGAGGCCCGGATTGGGGTGCCGAATGTTTTGGCTTGAGCAGATTCGATGGTTTAACAGGTTTCGCTGCACCTTGGACGGGTTGCGTGGGCGATCCACTCGTCGCAGCAACGGAGTCTTGTGGCCTCGCGATACCTGGTCCGGTTGCTCGGGCGGATGCTGGCAGATTAACCAGAGACGGATAGTAGTGGCGATAGGCGCGGTAACCAATGCTTGCCAAGGTCGCAAGTATCATCAAAACGTAAATCGACCGGCGATATGGGCGATTACTTGTAATACGTTCCAGTGTTGAAGCGACGCGCGGTCCAATTACCGGTTTAATGCGCGGCCACTTTGTCCCTAGCAAGTGAAAGAATATCGACCCTCCCACGCCTAGCGCTACCCACCCCCAAGATTTTCCGAGGAATAAAGCTCCGCAAGCCTCCAACCCAAACCCTAGAGCATAGATATCGAGGAAATGGAAAAGCGAACCCTCGCCAGACGGAATTTCACCTGCCACAAACGGCCTCCTGAGGTGTGTCAACATAGTACCGCCTCAGGGTGGGCAAGGCGAGTATGTTCTTGCGAATCCGAGACTAGCAAAATCGCGCGTTTAGCCCTTCGCCAGCGACGCCGGGGCGGGGCGTCGGCCAGCGTCAAAATTCAGAGTCTGTGGTAGCCGGAGGGGTGAGGCGGCCCGTTCCTTCCGCCCCGTCAAGCCAAACGGGAGAATAGTTATAAGGCGGGAAAGCTGCTACACCCTGACGAGTTTTCGTTACGAGTGTTCCGAATGCCGACAGTCTATTCTTCAGTGTGATCCCGACTACGTTCTGCACGTTTTCTGTTGACATCCACATCTCTCGCAGATAATCTTGCGCGCAATCAGCGAACGGATTCGCCGGGGGCGACGGACTTTTCTGTCTGAGCGATCCTGATAGCTGCTTCCTCTGAAGTGGTAATGCCCTGCGCACGCAAGTCGTTGGGGTGTAATTTAGTGCGCACGAGAGTGCTATAAATTGCCCGAAGGTAGCCAGTGCATACCATTCTGTTGTTTCACTAGGAGCAAGACGCATGATGCCCTTTGTTCTGCTATTCTTTGATTCTTTTCTCACCCCAGTTCGGCACACAAGGATGGTCCGCCTCGCCCGTTATTGTATGTTCTTCCTCCTTCCGGGCATTGCTACGTGCATACCGACGCTTGCTCAGACAGATCCAATTTCGGAAGAAGGTCTGAAGCCGTTCGGTTCGTATCACGGCGGAGACATTGATGTTGTCAATCTAATGAACGGAAAACTTGATCTGCATGCCCCGGTCATTTCTTTCCCTCAACGGGGCGGCAAACTTAACATGGGTTTTACCTTACGCTATGACAACCCGATTCCTTTCGTAAACCAAATCTGTATTGAAGGGAAAAATTGCACGTATCAGGTCTTTTTCATCCCGAAAGGGGTTCAAGTTCTTCCAGACTTCAATATGTCGCTCTCAGGGTATGTGGTGAACAACGGAAAGAGCATAGACGTCACTCTGCTCAATCAGGTTGACGGCTCGGCTCATGAACTTGGTACGCTAGGCGGAACCGTCAGTGAGTCCCTAGATGATTCGGGCTTTCGATACGATAGCGCTTCCGACATTGCGACTGATCGTCGGGGAGTGCAATACAGCGGCGTAAGCTCGGGTGCAATTTCTCAAAAGGATCCGAATGGGAACCTGATTACAGCCACAAGTTCGGGATGGACAGATACCCTGGGACGTACTATTCCAGTGCCTCCGGGCACCAGCACCCCCGACTTTTCCAAATGCACAGGTACACAGCCGACCATTGCAGCCTACCAATGGAAGGTTCCTGGGCTTAATCTCT
>Ga0307474_10000279_pt1 | contig 37706 bp, 32 predicted proteins | sample atmos_gasesECM1C_2_FD_203312 | JGI IMG/M metagenome (GOLD analysis project Ga0307474, IMG submission 203312) | Hardwood forest soil microbial communities from Morgan-Monroe State Forest, Indiana, United States - atmos_gasesECM1C_05 | ecosystem: Environmental > Terrestrial > Soil > Temperate... | reverse complement strand
GTTGCAAGGCCTCGGGCCTCAACCCAAACGTCACAATCTCAACGCCATACCGCCCCCGCATGTAGTCCGCACAGCTGAACATCGCGCTCAGCAGAAATCCTGAGCGGCGCATTTGTGTCCGAGTCTATTCCCGCAGGCCGATTGATGCGTCTTTCACTCTGCAGCTGGCAGCTCTCGCAAATGAACGTTTTCCGACGCTCGATGGAGTGATACGTGGATACTTGGCACAAACCCGTTGCTAAGGTTTAGCGCGCTCTTGTCGATCAAGGGCTTGCCTCTCCATGCAAAGTGGCTTTCAGAAATGAACGTTTTCAATTCTGTCGTGCGATGGAAGATGTGATAATTCATCCCCTGCTCACACGGCGTTGAACTGGCGTGAACAAATGTTGCGTTCGTTCTGTCGCCAGTAGGCCGCATCTCCATTGAGAGCCAAATATCTTTGACTTGGCCAAACTAAAGGAGATACACGATGATCAACTCTAAACTCTTGTCCACTGGACTGATCGCTGTAGCGATGCTCGCAGCCCCCGCCATGGCTCGCGAGAGCCACGTTAAGTCGAGGCATGTTACCGAGAACGCCTACGCCGCCACGACCGATGGCTGCGTCAGGGCTCCGCGCGTTGGTGCGTTTGCCACTCAGCCCTGGACGAATCCTCCCTGCGAGCCCGGTACGGCTTACTGATACATCTGCGTCAGGCATCGGTCCGGCGGCTCACTGCCGCACGGCGGCGTCCCGCTGGACCATTTCTGCCCTCTCGCAGGGACCACATTAAAAAATAGACGCGCGTCATGCTCAGATGCAGCGAGAGATGATCGGCTTCCTCCAATCTAACTGATGTGATGTGACGGATCCGGCTTTCGCACCTTGTACCGGTGCTCGCGCACCGCACTAAACCAAATAGTACCGACAATCCGCTGCTCATTTCTTGGGGGCGGGAAAAGTGTCTCCGGCACGTGCCGCGGCATCGGCAGCGAGACCCTACTTCACGGCATCGGAGTTGCCGAGCACTCCCTAACAACTAGGGAGATAGAGATGAGTAAAGCATTAGCAATTCCAGTTCTAGTTGGACTTATTGGGTTCGGAGGTCAGGCCGCGTCGGCAACCACCCGTCACACCCGCGGACCCCTGATCCGCTCGCCGAGCACAACAAGTGAGCGGATCCGGGGAGCCTCTGCCTTCATCATGCCAAGACAGAATTCGACGAACCCGGTGTTTCGATACGACGAGGCTCTCTCGCCACCGGCCGATCACTAAACGGATTAGATCGCTGATTGTGACGAGACGGCATTGATTTATGGTTCGGGCCTGAGAAGCCAGCCGATGCCCCGGCGTCGAACTTCATCCAGACCGTCGGCGGCCGGAATTTCCTGGTGGCGCTACGCCTCTACGTTGCGGCTCTTGGCATTCTGCATGCGATGCATCGAAGGTGCTCTGCAGTGGCCAAGAGAGACCCATCTCGAAAGGACCTCCCAGCCCGTTCATCAAGAGACTTCTATTGCGGGATGTGACGGTCGGTCCGATCAGCCCAGAGGACTCGATCAATTTCTGCGGCGTATTAGATTCCGCCCAATACGCCTGTGGCGCCAGAAACAGGGCAGCGCCAGTAGGAAGCTGCACTCCCTTGCGCTTCGGGAATTTTGGTACAGCTCAATTCCGCGGTTGCCTACAGCCGTCCCAGCGAGAAATCGTGCCGTACATTGGATCGTAGCAGCGATCATTTTGGGGTAGAAAACGCTTGCGGAATCGATGCCGCTTCCCTAACTGCATAGACCTCCATCTCTCGAAGCGGTAACAAAAAACGTCGCCCAAGGTGAACGGTAGACCGTTCACGGACCTACTTAGGCGGTCGAGTTTCCCGATTATAATACGGCCTACACGCAGGCCGCGGAGGGCTGCCCTCGTTACTCGGAGGGCCACTCAATTGCTCCGCAGTTTTTGCGATGCGCCATCATACAGTTCTCCGCGCGCGAGTCGTCCTCCAGCTCGGCCATGAGTAAATAACCCAGCACGAGAATTGCGACCAGGACGGCGCAAAAAATGGCAAGGGCCCGGTCGGAGATCCGCCGCACGCTTTGGTTCAAACCGCGGTTTCGCGGCTCGTTCGATGCGGAAGAAGGGTGTTCGTTCGACACGATTTTCTTTCCCTTTTACGCTAGTAGGCACCCGCCATCGCGACAGCAGCTTCGAGAACCCGCGCTTCGCATGGGCCCTTGAATTCGGGGCCCGACAAGGCGTCTCGCCGGTGGCAGATACCCCTCCAAGCGACCGAATAAAGCATTCCGAGCGGCGATCGAGATCATCATCATTTTCTCCTGTGTTGACGCGTGCCAGAACATTCGCCCGCGCGTTGGCGCAGACGCGCCCTTAGCAGGCGCGTTTTTGGGGGGACCCGCATTTCTCGCCTTCGCGACATTCGAGGAAGCGGATGTGCCGACCTACACGTAAGCGAGCAGCGGCGTCGCGCAAATTAATTGCCGTTCACGAAAATCGCGTCGACTAGAGACTGAGCGCCCTAAATTGAAAACGCACATCAAGCGCGGCGGTACGTTCATTCCCACCCACAATTCAAATTGAATAACTGAAATGTCGTGGTGGTCTTGGCTCAACGTTTTACTAATACCGACCGAACGAAATCGCTTGGGGCGCTGACGAACCATCCCGCGCAGCGGTAGGTTGCCAACGCGGTCTTCGCAGTCACGGACGAGTGGTTGCGCTCGGTCCCGCTAACCGGCCACTGGAATTCGCCGGATCTGCACACCCGCAACCTTCGTATATTCACCTGATCCGTTCCGATGGCGAAGATCCTACCTCGGTACAATTCTTGCGCAAGCCTCCGCTCCTTAACTGTCCTTTCGATGGCACCGCGCATTCGTCATGGCTTTGAAAGGCATACGATCCATTCGGCGGTGCTGTCGCGCGAAATCCAAACACGTTTATTCGAGATCGCCAGTGAAACGCATCTTTCTGTTCTGTGAGGCACTCATGATTGCATTCATTGGCAACGCCGCTTTCGGGCACTCGTCTGGCGTTGAGAACGGAGGCCAGATGCCAGTTTCGCCCGCTATGGCGGAACGAATGGCTCTCCCGGACTGCGGCTTTAGGGCAACCGAGTGGTGGGGTCCGAATGGCTATCAACTGTGCGACCCTCAGAACGAGTATCCCAATCCATTCGACCGCCATGCCATACCCAAATTTCCGTCCAGTCGCCCTGAGTAACCGCCCTCTTTCCACGTAGCCCTAGGACCATCACGATGCTCATTACTCTCGTCGCAATTCTCTGCAACGGCCAGCTATGCCTGGAAAAGATCGTTACTACGAGTGAGCAGTCCGGCATCACAATGAGCGCCTGTCAGGTTGAGGGGCAAATCGGTATAGCCGACTGGCTCGCGAAGGGACCCTATCACGAGTGGAAGGTGCAGGGCTACAAGTGTGTCTTGGGCAAATACGCCCCTAAGCGCGACGCATGATTCCGTGAAGAAGCTGTACTCCAGATGAGGGTTCCCTTCCGACCGGTCTGACGCAAGCTGAGCCTGGTTCTATTCATACACCGCACGCACTACCCAGCTCGCACCTCGCTTTTGCATCGTCGCAGCAGGGCACAACACATCTAACACCATCAGATAGCGCCAAATGCCGGACCCAGATAGCGTTTTGACTCGAACTGCGGCAACTCTTCATCGCGAGATGAGGATAACCGCGGATTCGTTTGGGATATTGCTGGTCGACGGATTTCACTATTTAGCACTCTTCGCGATAGGCGCTTCGACGGTATGGTCGGCAATGGTCGCTTTCTTCAGCATGGTCGCCAAAGGGCGGGCCGAACTCTCGGACATCCTTCTATTGTTCATCTATCTTGAAATTGGCGCAATGGTCGGAATCTACTTCAAGACGACAAAGCTTCCGGTTCGTTACCTGATCTACATCGCGATGACAGCGCTGGGACGGGTTCTCATCGAGATCGGCGGCGCTGAACACCGAACAGGCGAAGACTTACTCATCGTAGCAGGAGCAATTCTGGTGTTGTCTTTTGCTGTGCTGTTGCTTCGGTTCGCCTCTAACAAGGACGATCCCTTCGACAGGTCTCGCTGCGACGCTTAGCTGCTGGCCATCGACATTCCCAAACCCCTCCATCAGATCATCCTTTCATTGTGTCTGACGATTTCTGTATCCGCATGATGCCCAAGCGTTGAGGTAAGAGTAATGGCGCAATCGAGAGGGACAAACGTTTCAGCGAGAGAGCTGTTAGTCATCGTTTCTATCGTACAGCCTGCAGTGGCAGATGAGCTCAAGAGCGCAGCAGCTGGAGATTTATGTTGATCCCGGCTACGAAGGTCGAGGTCGGGTGCCGCTCGGGCTGGACTCATTCCGCATTCAAGATGGCATTCTCTCGATCGTCGCCAGTCGGATCGCCCCCCGAATTGAGGCAGGTTTTGTACAACAGCGAGTAGTTCAGGGCACGAATAGCTATCAGTAACAATGACAGTCCCGCCAGGTTGTGGGAATTATGCGCTCTGCTCTGCGACAACGAAAGAAGGCCGACTGAGAAGTGAGCCATACAGGCGCGTCCCCAGCTATCGCGGCCGAAGTGACGTCCGGCTCTCGGCTGATGGGATACCCAACCCGCATGCACTTTCGTTGAGATCTCGCGGGCGGCGCGGAGGCTTTTTGACGAGCAAGACCTCCCACAGCGGTTCGGCTTCGCCGTGGCACGCGCATTAAGGCGATCCTCTCTATAACGAGATGGAACCCAATTGGCGGTCAAGGACGTTTGGGTCAACTATAGGTGCTTCATTACCCCGTTAAGAGATTGGACAAAGATCTGACTGCCAGCGATCCTTCCGCTCCAATCCGGGGCTTTTGCTTCGACAAAGCTGAGCCCGATCCATCTGACCGGGAGAGGTCGAGAAATTTGGAGCTTGTTAGATCGACTGTCTTGCAGCAGACCTCGTCGTATCCAACCAGCCATATCCTTGTTAAGATCGCCTGGCATCCGTGCAGGCTTCTGAATGACGGAAATCCATATCGGGTAGGTCGATCAGGGATAAGCTTGCGGGCGGCAGCGCCTATGATCGGTCCTTAAGTCTCAGAAAGAGATCTTGAGGCAACAGGGAGGGAAGAATGCGGAAGCTTCTGATCACCTGGGCCCTCGGTTGCGGATGCGGAGTGCTGGCCTTTATCAACGGCGGGTCTCGGGCCTTAGCCAAAGATACCATCATCATCGCAATACCGGGAACACCACAAGGCGTGGATGTTGACCGCCAATCAGGTCCGCAAACCTGGACGATGGCGGCACAACTCATGGAGCCGGGCGCAGAATGGAAACCGACCACCTATCCGTATGCGACGACGCCGGTAGCAGATCCGACCAAGATTCCAGGGTTCACCTACCCAGATTTCCGGACGCAGCAGATGGTTCAGGGAATCATCGAGAGTTGCGATTTAAGTCCGGACAACAAGACCGCCGTTTATCATCTGCGCAAAGGGGTGAAATCGGCTGCGGGAAATGAATTCACGGCGAAGGACGTGCTGTGGAAGGTCGAGCGCGCACATGCGCTCAAGGCGATTGGAACGTTCATGTTGAATGTCGTGAACGCGCCCGACCCAAAGCAGTGGCAGGAGGTCGACGATCACACTGTGCGGATCAGTTCCGACACGCCAATGCCGCTCGTCTGTAAGATCCTCACGAATCTCTACTGGTATTGGTACGACAGCACGGAAGCGAAGAAACATTCAACTTCCGACGACCCATGGGCAACCAAATGGGCCTCGACGAGCGTTGTTGCCTTCGGACCCTATGTGATCCGCAGTTGGGAAGCGGGCAATCGCGTCATCATGGATGCCAACCCGAACTATTGGCAGGGTCCACCGAAGATCAGGCATATCATCTATCAGGTTGTTCCGGAATCGGCGAGCCGAGTGGCCCTTCTTAGGGAGGGCAAGGTCGATTTGATCGAAGGCGTTTCGCCCGACGAGGCGATCAGCCTTACGGCCGCTTCCAATGTGCGCGTCGCCGCGGTTCGCGGTAACGAATCAATCTATCTGGTGATGAACAACATCAAGGCGCCGTTTGACAAGATGCAGGTTCGCCAGGCCATCAATCATCTGCTCCCGCGGGACCAGATCGTCAAAGATATCTATCGCGGGCTGGCCGTCACCTGGGAAGGCGCGATGCCCAGTGTCTATCCTGGTTATGTGGAATTCAATAACTACAGGTATGACATGGCCGAAGCCAAGCGCCTGCTCGCTGAGGCAGGCTATGCGAATGGCTTTGAGACCACACTGACTTACAGCGCAGGCGATCCGGTGGAAGAGAACATAGCCGTGCTTTTGAAGTCGACATTATCTCAAGTCGGCATAAACATCGATCTGCGCAAGCAGCCCGTTTCGGCTCATTCTGACGTGGTTCAATCGAAGAAAGCCGATTTTGCGCTCTGGATCGATTACCCGATTCAGCCGGACCCCAACTACGCGCTCAGGCTGCTTTATCAGACAGGCAACGCTGTCAATTACCAGAATTACAGCGACAAGCAGGTCGACGGCTTGCTCGAACAGGGCGCTTCGATCGTCGAGTCCGCGGAGCGGAACGCCTTCCACCGGCCTGCCGAAGAACGCATTCACGAGGCAGCAACACTGGGTTGGATTGCAGAACCGTCGTACATCGGCGCCATGAGCGCCAACCTGGCGGGCTGGAAGTGGTTCCCCACCCAAGACTATAAGGTCAACGAGATGTCCTTCGCGAAGTAGGACGCGGCACTTGGATCATCTTATTCGATCATGCCGCCTCGCAATTCGTTCGTCGGGGTCATCCGCCCGGACGGCTACGCGAGCAGGCGCTTCAGGCAGGCGGCACGTTAAAGTGGAGGTTTAGGAACCATGCGGTTGCTCAAGTACATCGGCCGGCGCTTGTTGATTCTTATCCCGCAACTGTTCCTGATCTCGATCATTACCTTCACTCTTGTACGCATGCTGCCGGGCGATCCTGCCCGCCTGGAATTGGGGCCTCTTGCCCCGGAGGAGGGAGTAGAGCTGCTTCGCCACCAGCTTCGCCTTGACCAGCCACTGCCGCAGCAATACATGGCCTATCTCCAGCGTCTCATTCACGGTGACTTCGGCAGATCCTGGGTCAATTCGAGCTCGGTTGCTCAAGATCTTCTCGTCCGCGCGCCAGCGACCCTTGAGCTGATGATTGCGGGAATGCTCATCGTGCTGGTGGTTTTGGTGCCGATCGCCCTTCTCTCGGCAAGTCCATCGCGCGGCTGGCTGGACCGCGTGATGCGGCGCATTAGTTTCGGCTATGGCCTGCTCGCTGGAGCCTTGCCGGATTTCTGGCTTAGCCTGGTCCTTATCTTTGTCTTCTTCAGCGTGCTGGGGTGGGCGCCTGGTCCGGAGGGCAGGCTCGCCATCGTTGAGCTTCCACCGGAGCGGGTCACGGGTTTCTACACTATAGATACATTGCTTGCCGGAGATTTCGATACCTTTGAGTCGGCTTTGGCTCATCTCGCTCTACCAGCCGTCACGCTTGCTTTCGTTTATGGAGCCCCGATCTTCAAGATGGTGAGAGCGAGCATGGAAGCAGCACTTCGCAGCGACTACACGATGTATGCGGAGGGCCTGGGCCTGCCGCGCAGAACGGTCCTGCTGTGGGCGATGCGCAACGCGGCTCCTCCAACAGTGGTGATCACAGGCGTCGTTGCCGGATATCTGCTCGGCGGCGCAGTTCTAATCGAAACAGTTTTCAATCTGAACGGAATTGGCCAGTACGCCGTACAATCGATCACAACAGCAGACTATGCGCCGATACAGGGCTTTGTGCTGGTCGCTGCGGTCTTCACGATGATGGTGTATCTGATTGTCGACCTGCTCCAGTTCTTGATCGATCCGCGTCTCTCGGCGAGGGCCTCTTGAACGCACACAAGGTTGACGACGACAGGCGCCAGCGGCATACGTCTGCAAGCGCAGGAAGGCATTCGGCGAACCGAAGCGTCACCGGACTGTGGTCACGCCTTAGCCGTTTCGAGCAGGTGGTTTTGATCCTCTTTGCTTTCGTTCTGCTTATGACAGCAATCGGCCCCTCGGTTGCGCCGTACCCGCCGACCTTTGCTGATCCGCTGCAGCGGCTGGTGCCTCCGAATGGCGCGCACCCTTTCGGGACCGATGAGAATGGCATCGATGTCCTGTCTCGGCTCATCGCAGCTCCTCGCACTGACGTGCTTATCGCCGTTATTGCTACCACTCTCTCGCTTGCGATCGGCGCACCGCTTGGTGTTGTCGCCGGTTATTTCGAGGGAGCAGATCGGCGAGCGATGCGATGGATATCGGAGGGGACATTGCGTCTTCTCGACGTCATTCAGGCGTTTCCGGTTTTCATTTTAGCAATGGTTCTGGTGGCGATTCGCGGCACCGGACCGGTTAACGTGATTTTCGCAGTCGCTTTTGTCAACTTTCCGGTATTTCTCCGTCTGGTGCGATCTGAAGTACTTTCCCTGCGCGAGCATCCTTATGCCGAGGCAGCGTTGGCGCTCGGCAACTCCGAACTTGGCGTCGGTTTTAAGCATCTGCTTCCGAACGCCTGGCCGACAGTCTTGGTTCAGATGTCGGTTACGATAGGTTTCGCTGTGCTATTGACCGCCGGACTGAGTTTTGTGGGTGCTGGTGTTAGCCCGCCTACTCCCGAACTCGGGGCGATGATCGCAAGCGGCGCCAAGTTCATGGTCATCGGACATTGGTGGGTAGCGATGTTTCCAGGTCTTTTGTTGGGCCTGATCGTCTTTACATTTGCCGTCATGGGCGACATCGCGGGTAAGCTGATGGAGCCGCGGCAACAAACCATAGCTTCGCAGCGTCTTTCAGCGAACGACCGCATCGCGCCTGCGGCCGAAGCCGCCGGACCTTCCGCACAGGGTGGGGTCCTTTCGGTCCGTGGACTCACGATCGAGGCTGATAGTCGCCCTGCCGTCCTCAACGACGTGAGCTTTGATCTCATGCCGGGCGAGATTCTTGGTGTAGTCGGCCTCCCTGGTTCCGGTAAGTCCACACTCGTTCGCGCCATCGTTAGGCTGCTCGGCTCCGGTTTGCGGCAGCAGGCGGGTCATGTCTTTTTCCGCGGCAAGGATCTGGCCGAGCTCGACGAAAAGGTACTGCGCGCCATTCGCGGCTATGAGATCCTGCCTCTGCTCGCCAACGCCAAGAGCCAGCTCAATCCGTTGGTGCGAGTTGGCGATCTCATGGTGGCGCATATTCGCGCCCACCATCGATGTTCCCGTCGAGAGGCACACGCGCGCGCCGCGAGGATGCTGAGCATGATCGGGATCGCTGACGCGGAGCACTGGCTCGCGGCCTATCCGCACGAGTTGAGCGGCGGCATGGCGCAGCGCGTCTGCCTCGCAATCGCACTGGTGCATCGGCCGCCGCTCATCGTCGCCGACGAGCCCACGGCTGGCCTTGATGTGACCGTGCAACGACAGGTGCTCGACCTGATGACAGAGCTTTGTCGCCAAAGTGGCGCCGCCCAGGTGTTGGCCACTCGGGAACTCGGAATTGTCGCCCATTATTGCGACCGCGTTGTGGTTCTGAACGAAGGCCTGATCGTCGAAACGGGGCCGATTCGAGATGTGCTGCTGGCCCCTCGCCACGCCGTTACTCGCAGGCTGATTGCAGCTGCCGACTTGCGCGTCGTCAGCGCCGCAGCGAGAACCAACATGTCGCTGAAGATCGTCCGATGACAGATCCCGTTGTGAGTGTCGAAGGCCTGGTCAAGCGATTTTACCTTAAGGGACAAAACTATGTCGGTGCTGTCAATGGGATCAGCTTTAAGATTGGGCGGGGAGAGACTCTCGGGCTCGTTGGGGAAAGTGGATCGGGCAAGACGACGGTCGGTCGATGTCTGCTCCGCCTCGTTGAACCAACGAGCGGGCGTATTCGCTTCGAGGGCTCCGACATCACGCGGCTCACCATTCGCGAACTCAAGCCGTTGCGATCGCGCTTGCAGATGGTGTTCCAGGATCCATTCGGCTCCTTGAACCCGCGCCGGACAGTGCGACAGTCCGTTGAGGAGCCGCTCGCCTTGCAGCGCCATTCACCGGCCCGGACTTGGCTTGGCATTGCAAACGAGATGCTGGAGCAAGTGGGTCTCGGGCCGCAATACCTAAATCGTTTGCCGATCGAATTGACGGCAAGCGAACAGCAGCGAGTGGGTATTGCGCGAGCGCTGATCACCCGCCCAAAACTTGTCGTCCTTGACGAACCGACCTCGACGCTTGACCCCACGGCGCGCGAGGACATCTTGGGTCTCTTGAGCTCGCTTCAAAGCAGCATGTCAGTGGCGTACCTTTTCATTTCGCACGACATCATGGCGGTGGAACGTCTGAGCCACCGCGTTGCGGTCATGTATCTCGGCCACATCGTGGAACAAGCGCCGACGGCGGCCATCATGTCAGACCCGCGCCACCCCTACACGCGTGCCCTGATGTCAGCCGTTTTATCGCCAGACCCGACCCACCGACTGCCCCGCAACCTCGTGTTCGGTGAGATTCCGAGCGCGATCAATCCCCGCCGGGAATGCCCCTTCTACACGCGGTGTCCCATCAGGATGGACCGTTGCCTCGACGATGTACCAGCGATGGCTGCCGTGGGTCCTGAACATGGCGCAGCCTGCTTACGTTGGCGCGACACGCCCAAACTGCTCGCCGAGGTCGCTCGGGAATAGTCGGATGAGCCAGATCGGACCTGGTATCATAACACCTCGATATTCTGCCGAGTCGTGTCGGTGTCGCAGCTGGATTATGTGGCAGTAACGCCATAGAGTTGTGCCGGCCGAGAGGCGGGTATAGCTCGATCGAATTTCCAAATTTTAGCGGCTGCGGCCGCTAAGGAAGTGCAGCGAGGGCGTGCCAGCATGAGGCTGCGGCCCATCGCTTTCACTCGTGCTCATCACTGCGCTCCCACCATGCAATCCGGCGGCTGCGGCACCCCGTGGAGGTGACCTCGATGCGGAAGCTGATCTACGAGGCAGGCCAAAATGAGCGTACTCCTTGACGGCCGACCTTGCGCCGTCGGCGTGAACCCTGAGCCCGCCAAATGAACCTGTCCCCGTCACTCGGAGCGGGCGGGGTTAGTCGCCTCACGGTTTTGCTGCAGGATGGTGAGCGCGTCCTCTGCCGAGGATGGCGCGATAATGGTGATGGCGACGGATCCGCCGTCCTGGCCGTGCTCTCTGCTTCGGAACGACCTGCGCCGGCCTTCATTGATCAACTGGCTCATGAATACGCACTGAAGGATGAACTGGACGCTCGGTCAACGGCGCGGCCGCTGGAGCTTGTGCGCGAACATGGGCGGACCATGCTGCTGCTTGAAGACCCCGGAGCCGGGCCTCTCGCCGGGCTACTCGGCCGCCCCATGGAGATGGGACGGTTCTTACGGTTCGCCATCGGTCTATCAGCAGCGCTTCATCAGTTGCACGAACGCGGCCTCATTCATAAGGACCTCAAGCCGGCCAATGCCCTCGTTGATTCCGCGACCGGCCGCGTCTGGCTAACAGGCTTTGGTATTGCTGCGCGTCTTCCGCGCGAGCGTCAGTCGGCGGGCCCCCCCGAGCTCGTCGCCGGGACGCTTGCCTACATGGCGCCCGAACAAACCGGACGAATGAACCGTTCGATCGATTCCCGAAGCGACCTCTATTCACTCGGAGTCACCCTGTACGAAATGCTCACCGGCACCCTACCCTTTATGGCCTCGGATCCGATGGAATGGGTCCACTGCCATATTGCGAGACAACCGCTGCCGCCCAAAGAGCGCTTGAAGGACGTGCCGGTACCTGTCTCCGCGATCGTGTCGAAGCTGCTCGCGAAGACCGCCGAGGAGCGCTACCAGACTGCGGCCGGCGTGGAGCGCGATCTCCGGCGCTGCCTTGCCGAATGGGAAACTCAGCACAGAATTCGCACCTTCCCACTGGGCCAACAGGACACGCCCGACCGGCTTTTGATTCCCGAGAAACTGTACGGGCGAGAGCGGGAGATCGAGACCCTGCTCGACGCCTTCGAGCAAGTCGTCACCAGCGGCCGACCGAAGCTGGTGCTGGTCTCCGGCTATTCCGGCATCGGCAAGTCCGCCGTTGTCAATGAGCTGCACAAGGCACTGGTGCCGCCGCGCGGCCTTTTTGCCTCCGGCAAGTTCGATCAGTACAAGCGCGACATCCCTTATGCCACGCTGGCGCAAGCCTTTCGGAGCCTGATCCGCTCCATACTGGGCAAGAGCGACGCCGAACTGGCCGGTTGGCGCGACGCCCTGCGCGAGGCGCTGGACCCAAACGGGCGGCTCATGGTTGACGTTGTTCCCGAACTGAAACTCCTCATCGGTGAGCATCCGCCGGTCCAGGAGCTTTCGCCTCAGCAGGCACAAGGCCGTCTCCAGCTGGTCTTCCGGCGCTTCCTCGGCGTCTTCGCGCGGCCTGAGCATCCGCTCGCGCTCTTTCTGGACGATCTGCAATGGCTCGACGCGGCGACGCTCGACCTGCTCGTCGATCTATTGACCCAGGGGGACGTGCAGCAGTTGCTCGTAATCGGCGCCTATCGGAACAACGAAGTCGATTCCGCTCATCCGCTGATGCAGAGGCTCGATACCATAAGCAAGAAGGGGGCGTGCGTGCAGGAGATCAGCCTTGCGCCGCTCGCCCGAAAAGACTTGAAGCGGCTCATTGTGGATACGCTGAGCTGTGATCCGACCCGTGCCGAGCCTCTGGCGCGACTGGTGCATGAGAAGACGGGTGGCAATCCGTTTTTCGCCATCCAGTTCATTTCCACGCTGGCCGAAGAAGGGTTGCTTCGCTTCGATCATGACGTGGCGCGCTGGCGCTGGAAGCTCGATCGCATTCAAAGCAAGGGATACACCGACAACGTTGTGGACCTCATGGTCGGGAGATTGACCCGCCTGCCTACTCAAACCCAGACGGCGTTGCGACAGCTTGCCTGCCTTGGCAACGTTGCAAAAATTACGACGCTTTCGATCGTGCTCGGGAAACCGGAGAACGACGTCCGGTCAGACCTCTGGGACGCCGTTCGTCTAGAGCTGGTTGAGCGACTGGAGAGCTCTTACAAGTTCACCCACGACCGCGTCCAAGAGGCCGCCTATTCACTCGTACCAGACTCGTCGCGCGCAAAGGCGCACCTCCGCATCGGCAGGCTGCTCGCAGAACATACGCCGGCGGAAAAACGCGAAGAGGACATCTTCGAAATCGTCAATCAGCTCAACCGCGGCGCCGCTTTGATCATGTCATCCGATGAACGTGAGCAGTTCGCAGAGCTCAATCTGCTCGCGGGCGTGCGCGCCAAGGCGACGACCGCCTACGCCTCTGCCCTCACCTATCTGGCTGCAGGTGACGCCATGTTGCCGGAGGACTCGTGGGAGCGCCGACACGACCTCACCTTCGCGCTGGCACTGCACCGGGCCGAATGCGAGTTCCTCACTGGCGCGCTGGCGGAGGCGGAGCAGCGGCTCGCCGCGCTGTCAGACCGCGCGACAACCACGGTGGAACGAGCGACGGTCACGTGCTTGTGCGCCGATCTGTACACGGCACTCGATCAGAGCAGCCGCGCCATCGCCGTAGGGCTCGACTACCTCCGGCATCTGGGTATCGAGTGGTCGCCGCATCCCACGCAAGAGGAAGCGCGACGCGAATACGAGCGGATATGGACGCAACTCGGAGGCCGCGCTATCGATTCTCTGATCGACCTGCCTGTAATGAACGATCCGGCTTCCCTCGTGACGATGGATGTTCTCGCCAAAATCGTACCACCGGCATTCTATACGGATGCCAACCTACTTGCCCTGATCACCTGCCGCGCGGTCAATCTCAGCATCGAGCGCGGCAACTGCGGCGCTTCGTGCAGCGCCTATGAATGGCTGACCATGCTCGCCGGTCCGCACTTCGGCGATCACCGGATGATCGTGTATCGTTTCGGCCAGCTCGGCTATGACCTGGTCGAAGAGCGCGGACTCACGCGTTTTCAGGCCAGAACCTATATGGACTTTGGTGGTAGCGTTCTGCCCTGGACGAGACATGTCCGGACCGGCCGCGATCTCGTGCGGCGTGCGTTCGAGGCGGCAAACAAGGTTGGCGATCTCAACTACGCCGCCTATTGTGGCAACCAGTTGAACACGAACCTGCTCGCGACTGGCGATCCCCTTGCCGAGGCGGAACGCGAAGCCCAGCGTGGCCTCGCCTTCGCGCAGAAGATGCAGTTCGGACTTGTCATTGACATGATCAGCTCGCAACTCGGACTGATCCGGACACTGCGCGGTCTGACGCCCACATTCGGCTGCTTCGACGATGAGCAATTCAACGAGACTCGGATCGAGCGCCGTTTTTCAGCAAATCCGGTTTTGGTGTTCGGCGAGTGCTTCTACTGGATCCGCAAGCTTCAGGCGCGTTTCTTCGCCGGCGACTACGCGTCAGCCCTCGAGGCCTCGTCCAGGGCCCAACGGTTGTTGTGGAGCTTGGGCTCGCAGTTTGAATTGGCGGAATATGAATTTTATGGCGCACTGTCTCACGCCACGTCTTGCGATTCTGCGACAGCCGGCGAGCGGCGGAAGCATCTGGACGCTCTCTCTGCACATCACGAGCAACTCCAGCTTTGGGCGGTGAATTGCTCAGCCAATTTCGAGAACCGCGTCGCGCTGGTCGGCGCCGAGATAGCGCGGATCGAAGGGCGGGAACTCGATGCCGAGCGACTCTACGAACACGCCATCCGCTCGGCTAGCGCCAACGGCTTTGTTCACAACGAGGCACTCGCTACTGAAGTCGCATCGCGCTTCTATGCGGCGCGCGGCTTCGACAAGATTGCCCGCGTCTATTTGCAGGATGCCCGCTACGGCTATATCCGCTGGGGAGCCGACGGCAAGGTGAGGCAGCTTGATCGGCTTCATCCGGGTTTGGCCGCCCCGGAGGCACACGATCGCAGGGCAAATATTGGCTCATCGGTCCAGCAGCTCGACGCAGCGACCGTCGTCAAGGCCTCTCAGGCCGTCTCCAGTGAGATCGTCTTGTCCAAGCTGACCGAGCGGCTGATGACGATCGTGCTCGAAAATGCAGGCGCGGATCGCGGCCTTCTGATGCTGCCGGCAGAGGATGACTACTTGATTCAGGCGGAGGCCAAGGCCACAGGCGATGGGATCGAAGTGGTGCTGTGCGAAAAGTCAATTACCGGCGCCGTTTGCTCCGAATCTATCGTCCGCTACGTCATCCGCGCGCGCGAGAGCGTGATTCTGGATGATGCATCCAAGCCCCCCAACATTTTCTCCCAAGACATGTATCTACACAGCCGACCGGCCAAGTCGATCCTCTGCTTGCCGCTGATCAAACAAGGACGGTTGACGGCGCTGCTCTACCTCGAAAACACGCTGAGCTCGTACGCGTTTCCTCCTGACCGGATCGCGATCCTGGAACTACTGGCGGCGCAAGCGGCGATTTCCCTGGAGAACACTCGTCTCTTCGGTGATCTCCAAGAGCGTGAGGCGAAGGTGCGACGCCTGGTTGATTCCAACATTATCGGTATCTCCATTTTTGACTTTGATGGACGCATTATTGAGGCCAACGAAGCTTTTCTGAACATCTTGGGACATGGCCGCGAGGATATCAATTCAGGTCGTCTGCGCTGGACCGAGCTAACGCCGGCCGAATGGCAGGGCGCTGACGAACGATCCCTCGCAGATCTCAGGGCGACGGGAAGCTCCAAACCGTTCGAGAAAGAGTACTTGCGGAAAGACGGCAGCCGCGTACCCGTTCTTGTCGGTGCGGCGGCGTTCGGCAGCCCCCGCGAGCAGGGTGTTGCTTTCGTGCTCGATTTGACCGAGCGTAAAGAGGCCGAGCAGACCCTGCGGCAGACCCAGCAGCGATACCACGAAGCGCAAGCAGAACTTGCGCGCGTCACGCGCGTCACGACGCTGGGCGAACTGACAGCTTCGATCGCTCATGAAGTGAAGCAACCTATCGGCGCCACCGTCACCAACGCGCAAGCTGGGCTGCGCTTCCTCGACGCCGACGTCATTGATACGAACGAGTTGCGGGAAATCCTGCGCGATATCGTAAAAGACGGCAATCGCGCCGGCGAAGTCATCAACCGCATTAGCGACCTCACGAAAAAGGCATCGCCGCGAAGAGACAGGTTCGAAATCAATGGAACGATCCGGGACGTGGTCGAGTTCATTCGCGGTGAGGTCGTGAAGAATCGCGTCTCGATACGTCTCGAACTCGCGAGCGATCTGCCGATCGTTTGGGGAGATCGTGTCGAACTGCAGCAGGTGATTCTTAACCTAGTGATGAATGGCATTGAAGCCATGCAGTCGGTCGACGATCGGCCGTGCGAACTGGTCATCCGATCCGTTCAAGACGAGGCGCAACAAGTGCGCGTCAGCGTGACCGACTGTGGCCCCGGCTTCTCTGTCGAGAACACGGACCAATTATTCACGGCCTTCTTCACCACCAAACCCAACGGCATGGGCATGGGCCTGTCGATCTGCCGTTCGATCATCGAAGCCCACAATGGCCGCCTATGGGCCACGGCAAACGCTCCGCACGGTGCCACTTTTCAGTTTACCTTGCCGGTAGGTGCTTCTTCGCGAATGAGTGCGTGACACAACCGGGCTGGTGCACGAAGTGCGACGCCGGGATCATGCGCTTGGCGACCAACACCTCCGCCTGCCGGATTGCCGTGGTCGCCTCGACATCGACAATGATCGCGTTCTTTGACGTCGACCATGTAGTTCGTTGAAGGGGCAAAGAAGGCCTGGCCGCTGTGCGCCCCGTCCGGCGCGCCGCCGGGTCGGAGGGCGACACGAACTTCAGGGTGACCTCGGTCGCTGATCCGAAAGCGGCATCATCAGCATTGTTCGAAGGTCATATGCCGCGTGGAAGCCAAGCGTCGCGCGCGCAGTCACGCAGATCCTCTCGTGAGAGCCGCACCTAGAACGATGGTACAGAGACAGGGGTCGTCGATGATCACGGTTTCGCCGGACGTGCGTAGGCTCTGAAACTTGTTGATGTAGGCTGCCTCCGCGATCACCCGCGATACGGACTACCGCACGTCAAATGAAGACGTATGTTCATTGGAGCGAAATGCGATGCGTTCTCTCTTGGCCTTGGGCTTGTTGATCATCCAGTGCGCGTCTGCCGGTGCGGCGACAGTGGATTACCCGCGACACCACGTCATCGTTCGTCCCGGCGAAAGCTACGCCATACACAAGGCTGGGCTTATGCAGCGTCTCGACCGTAGGTCGACTATGATGATGTCCCAAAGTTACAACGACTCCTCCAGGTACGGTGGTGGTACGGCGTTGCCGGCGCCGCCCTAAGGCTTCAATCGGATGGGCGCGCGCCTTAAACCTTGGTATCGTTCCGTGCCTCCTTAGGATGCAAAGCAATCACCTATGTTCAATTGAGCCGCCGATAGCGATCATCTTAGGCTGCATGCGCTAAAGGAGCGCGCACACTCCCAGAAGTCCGTGGAAACGGAAGAATCGAGAGCAGCTTCGCCAATATCAAGAGGAAACTACAATGCTCAAAGGCTACGAAAGTCAGCGACCCGGCAGAACCGCGCGATGCGCAGTTTGTGATGGTAAGTTTGGTCTCATCCGGTACTACTCCTGGCGAACCCCCCTTTGTTCCAAGAAGTGCATCGATCGCCTAAGAGCTCGCCGGGCCGGTGACAACAATTGGCTGCCTTGGCTTCAAGTTGGCTTGGAACGGGCGCTTGAGAACCACCCGAGGGCTTTATGACGTTTCAGATGTCTCGACGAAGCAAGCAATACTTAGAAACAGCACGGACCTTGATCCGCGCTGCCCAAACCATGACCGATCGAGCAATTGCAGGTCAGCTTCGGGCTCTTGCCGAGGACCACGAGCGGCGAGCCGAAAAAGCCTCGCATATTGATGCGGCCAAGCATTCACTCGGTCGGCGGCCAGCGCCGAACGCAACTGAAGCACCTGACCTAACGGACAGCTTCACAGAGATTGCGTAGCGATGTTGATTTGCTCACGCCTGCGCCGGGCACCCTTAGAGTATCCTCTGTTTCGAGAGGGTCTCACGTCATCATGGCAACTCGATCTTTTTCGGCCGCGTGCGGCGGGCTGTGGAAGCAGCCGACGCGAATCTCGTCAATCTTTATCGGGCCCTCGGCGGAGGATGGGAGGTCGCGGACTTTCCGATTGCGGCGGATCCGACGGCAATGCAGACGTTTGGGACGCAGTAGAGCACCGCTGACCTTGCCCCGCACAGTGCCGCAAACGCACACCAAGTGCTTCCGCATCCTGTCCCGACGGGTACAGTTTCGCCGCTGATCCACAAGCGCGAAATGCTGTTCCGAAGTTCCGACTTGCCTAGTTCATCGACGACAGCTAGCGCTGACGAGTTTCGGACCCGTTCGCTCTCAAGCTGATTGAGATGCCGACGGATCAAGTCAAATCCTCGATTAAATACTGTCGAATCCCTTCAAACATGAACACCGAATTCATGGGCCGGCTGGTCTTGTCGGATTCTGAAGAAGACGCGCTGGTCGCTTTCATGCAGATACTGACCGACGGCTTCATGCCTCGCCGAGCCAGAGGACCGACGCCGTATGCATCCCGCGCCACCGCCGCTGTGCATCCGGCCTGGAAGAAATGACCTCGGCGCAAGGAAGCGCCGAGACCGCCTTTTTGCGGTCGCCGGTTGCCGGCTCTGGTCAAGTTGGACGTGCGCCAATTGCTCAGCCGCACACTTGACCCGGTCGCGTGCGCCAGCCATGCGCGGTGTATACGCGCCGGTTCACGACGTAGCAGCTGCCGTTGTCGTACTATGAATCGTAGTATGGATAGTCGTAATAGGCGTAGTCGTCCTCGTACGGCCAGTAGCCATAGCCCCATCCGTAGCGGTGGTGCCCGAAGTCGTGATCGTGACCTCCTCGAACGACGGGGCCGGGACCAAAACCGCGGAAGCCGCCATTATTGTGAACGACGGCAGGGCCGGGGCCAAAGCCATGGAAGCTGCCGCTAAATCCGCCGCTGTGGAAGCCACCGCCGCCAAGGCTGCCACCGCCAAAGCCGCCGCCATGGCCACCACCGCCTCCGCCGCCGCCACCACCACGTGCCAACGCCATCGTCGGCGTGGCCAAGCCAACGGCTGCAACAGCCAACGCGATCATTGCCTTTCGCAACATCTCATTATCCATTCAAGGTTTAGCGCCCAGCACGAATCCCAGGTAGCGATCGTAAGCGACGATTGCTATCGGCGAGGACGTCTTGGTCGCTCAACTCGGCGCGACCCCTGTCGAGAAACCTCTCACGCACGGCTCAAAACCTTTTGTAACGCGTTGCGTGAAACACGAGTTGGTTAGAGCGACACGGATCCCGTCGCCAGCATACGAGCGAGCGGCCGCCAGGCGAAGGCGATGCCGCCCGGCTTTCAAGCTTGATTTGACAAACCGAAACGCGCGGCCGCGCACGGCGAGCAGCACCATGTTAGCCAAAGGGATGAGGGATACCAGAACAAGCACTTGAATCTCCGTGCGATGGTGCGCTGATACGCGGCTGGAGCGCGAGAGGTGCCCAAATGATACGCGCGTTCGGCCCGGAGCTGAAATACATTTGGCAACGACTTTATATAGGCAACGTCTATAGATAGTTTGCTAGCGCACCCCGAAACCAGGACAGCGATCCAACAGCGCTCGCCGGAGCCTTTGATACGCCTGCGCCATGGGCCCGGCGGCGGTGACGATGCCGCCGCCGGCCCTAAACCGCGTGAAGGCGCATGCGTGAATTTAGCCTCCTTCGTGATGGGCGAGAAGCATGAGCGCGTGAGGCTCAAAGGCGGCTGCGTCATCACGCACGGCATCCCGCCGATTTGACCGATTGTGAGGCCGCTACACTCTTGGGGCCGCGCCCGCCCGAACCTATGTGCCCGAAGCGGGGCACCTTCAAGTTAGCAATCAGGAACTTCACATGCGTCAAGTACTGCTCGCAGGGCTGCTGTCTACTGCCGGCTTCCTTGCAACCGCCACCCCAAGCTGGTCAGCCTCCGCACAGGATCGCTATTGTCTGCAAGGAAGGGAGTGGGGCTATCCTGGCAACTGCCAGTTCTCAACCTACGATCAATGTATGGCCAGTGCTTCCGGTACAGCCGCCTTCTGCGGTGTCAATCCGCGATATGCATTTGCGCGCCAGCGGCCAGGGTATTCACCAGCCTATTGACTGTCGGCACTCATACGCGCGCGATGCGCGGCTAAAATCGGACCCTTTGAGGAAACTCAGAGGGTCTTTTTCTCTATCAGCACGCGGCTCGCACACGGGGCCTCGCAACTGACATCTAGGCGCTGGCGAGGTCGAGAGCGCGATTCGCCTCGCCGCACCTAATCCACCCGCCGCTCGAATTGACGCACAGCGCGCGACGGCTGCCACGGCGCGGGGCCTTCAACATTCCAACCCTCGGTGCAGAGAGACAAGCGCTCAGACGCTCAGATCCAAATCCAAATACCGCGAAGCTGGAGGACAAAGCCAGCGACCAGAAACCAAATCCAGTTTGGTGTTCAAAAAATAGTTGGTTGCTTACTGCGGTCCTGATGGGAGCTGCAGGATCATCGATAATTTGACGCGTGATCGATGACGTAGGGCCGCGCTCGTGCGCGTTCCCGTATTTGACCATCAGCTTCTCGAACGCCCCACTGAGGTCGAGCTGAATGATTCCTGCGATGTCCAGAAACAACCCGATCAGCTTAGAGACGCTGACATGCGACCATGTCGCCAGATGGATAAACGGCGCTATTGCCAGCAGCAGAAAGGCCAATGCACCGGGCAAATCAGAAGAAAGCGATTCCGACGTCCCACCCCGCCACTCCTCAATGCATCCTAATGGCCAAACTGGGGATCGCCCAAACCGCGGAATACGAGCTTGTGCCAGCGCCCCTATTATCCAGCACACCCAAGGTTACACGCAGGGGCGTTTTCCTACCTCCACCGCCTCCGGCCCCTTGGCCATCACCGACGCCAAGCATTCCCGGCGACTCCGAGCTTGCACCGAAAAAACGAAGCTGTAGTCGTTTGCCAGTGGATCTCGCGTTGCCACTGCCGTGGCGCCAGGTCGCGATCATCTTGCCGCCTGTCGATAGAAGTTCGATTAGCCCCATTGTCCCCGCTCCCTTACCATCGCTATGAGATACCAGCTTAGCGCGCGATTGCACCAATTCGGTGTATCTCTTCTTAGTTGATGCGAAGTTTCGCAGGCAGATGCTTGGCGCCGGCTTTCGCAGGGCCCGTCCCAAAGAGGAGACCGCAAAACCTCAAGGAGGAAAGTCATGGTCTCAACGGACGCTTCCAGCGTTCAGCAGAAGATGACAAGACATTCTTGTCGACGGCACGATGAATGCAAACTCGGCGACCAAACCAAGGATGATGCCGATAAAGAACCTCGCGAAGAACGGTCCTGTGGGCACGCATCGATCATTGGATAAACATGCACCGGTCTCTCGCCCGGTTCGGCGGGCCGGGGGCATCACATCGTTCCCGTCCTAGGCGGACTCCATCACCGCTACGCCCGGGTTTAGATTTTCGGTACACACAGAGCAATACAAATCGCCCGTCAGCCTTTGCCCTCAGATACCGCGGCAGTATCTGCGGGCTTCTACTGAGCTCCTCGAGCACCTTCAGCTTCCTGTCGCTGACCTCGGCGATATGCAGGTTGAGGACACAATGATGGCTCGGTGGGTTGATCGTAACCTTGCCGAAGGAGCATCGATGCTGATTCCGGTTTCCAGTGCCTCGATGACCTTGATTCGCTCACTGAGCTGCACGAGCGGGTTCATCGGGGAGCATATCGGCACCGCTCGACGTCCGGGTAGGGCCATCAACGGAATCATGCACCGCAGCAAACAACGTGCTTGGTTGCATGCCTTTTCCGTCGCTGCGCGCGGGCGTACAATGAAGCGATCAAGCAATCGAGGGCTTACCACTGCCGAGCTGCGCGCGGCAGGTTATCGGTGCCAGCTATTGAAACGGCCTCAACATAGACGGATAATAATTTGTGCCTCCGGCGCGCGCCGTCGCTGGGGATCGCCGGTCAGGATGCGACATTGATGTAGCCGAGGGAAGCCCCTCGTGTCAGCGCTTTCCAGTTACGAGTTCTCGACGTTGCGACAGGGGGAGTTCATCGTGTGCCGGGGCTCCGGCAACGGTTTGCCTCCCGTTTTGCTTGTGACGCCCGTTGCCGAACACCCCTCGCCCAAGTCCCTCGAGCGGCTCGAACATGAGTACGCACTGGGCGCGGAGCTTGACCGGGCTTGGGCAGCACGGCCGCTTGCGCTCACACATTACGACAATCGGCTGGCGCTGGTGCTCGAAGATCCCGGTGGCGAGCCGCTAGATCGATTGCTCGATTATCGGCTGGAGACCACTCAGCTGCTGCGGATCGCTATTTCGCTCGCGGTGGCGCTCCGACACCTCCATGAGAGAAACCTAATCCACAAGGACATCAAGCCAGCGCATATCTTGGTGGATATCAGGAGCGGTGCCGTCTGGCTCACAGGATTCGGGATCGCCTCCAGACTGCCGCGCGAACATCAGGTACCCGAGCCGCCCGAGGTCATCGCCGGAACGCTGGCCTACATGGCCCCGGAACAGACTGGCCGGATGAACAGATCGGTCGATTCCCGTAGTGATCTTTATGCTCTTGGCATTACCCTCTATGAAATGTTCACGGGCGGGCTGCCGTTTAATGCGGCGGATCCAATGGAGTGGGTGCACTGCCATATCGCAAGAAGGCCGTCGCCGCCGCGCGAGCGGTCCGAAAATATTCCGGCACCCATCTCCGCAATCATAATGAAGCTGCTCGCCAAGACGGCTGAGGACCGTTATCAGACAGCTCGCGGCCTCGAGCGCGATCTCCGACGCTGCCTCGGTGACTGGGAGGCCCGACACGACGTCGGTGATTTCGCGCTCGGCCAATACGACACACCGGATTTTCTGCTGATCCCCGAAAAGCTCTACGGGAGAGAGCGCGAAATCGAGACCTTGCTCGCAGCCTTCGATCGCGTCGTCAACAGTGGTATGCCGGAGCTGGTGCTGGTTTCGGGTTATTCGGGCATCGGAAAATCCTCGGTCGTTAACGAGTTGCATAAGGAACTGGTGCCGACGCGCGGTTTCTTTTCAGCCGGCAAGTTCGACCAGTACAAGCGCAACATCCCCTATGCGACGGTAGCCCAGGCGTTCCAGAGTCTTGTTCAACAAATCCTTGGCAAGAGCGACTCGGAGTTGAATCAATGGCGCGGCGCCTTGCAGGAGGCGCTGGGCCCGAACGGCCAGCTCATGGTGAATCTCGTCCCGCAGCTGGCCCTCATCATAGGTGAGCAAGCGCCAGTTCCCGACCTTCCGCCGCAGGACCAGCAGGCTCGATTTCAGCTGGTATTCCGACGCTTCCTCGGCGTTTTTGCGAGGCCGGAGCACCCACTGGTGCTGTTCCTCGATGATCTGCAATGGTTGGACTCGGCAACGCTCGATTTGATAGAGCATCTGCTTACGCACCCGGACGTGCACCACTTGCTGCTGATCGGGGCCTACCGGGACAATGAGGTCGGTCCCACGCACCCGCTCGCGCGGACGCTGGCTGGAATCCGCGGTGCCCACGGTGCGCGCGGACGGATGCAGGAGATCGTGCTGTTGCCGCTGCGAGCGGATGACGTGGCACGGCTGCTGGCAGATGCCTTGCGCACAGTGGCGGGACGCGTGCGACCCCTAGCCGACCTGGTGTTCGACAAGACGGCTGGCAATCCGTTCTTCACGACGCAGTTCCTACTGGCGTTGGCCGAGGAGGCGCTGCTGTCATTCGATCCCGGTATAACGGCCTGGAGCTGGGACCTGCCGCGCATCCGGGCCAAAGGATTCACCGATAACGTGGCGGATTTTATGGCGGCAAAGTTGAGCCGTCTGCACCCGACGTCTCAAAGTGTCCTGAAACAATTGGCCTGTCTTGGAAACGCTGCCACGACGGCGACCCTATCCCTGGATCACCAGGCAAACGAAACGGACATCCACGACGCGCTCTGGGACGCTGTCCGGTCCGGCCTCGTGCTGCGCTCGGACAGCACCTATGCATTCCTTCACGACCGTATCCGGGAGGCGGCGTATGCGCTCATCCCCGAAAACGAGCGCGCAATGGCACATCTTCGGATTGGCCGTGTGCTTGCGGATGGCTTACGGGCGGAGGAGATTGAGGAAAACATCTTCGAGCTCGTGAACCAGTTCGATCGCGGCGCGGCGCTGATCACCACGTGGAGTGAGCGCAACGAGGTCGCCCAACTCAATCTCATGGCAGGCAGGCGCGCCAAGGCCGCAACCGCATACGACGCAGCACTGCAGTATTTCAGCGCCGGTCGCGCCTTGTTGGCCGAGAACGGATGGGAACATTGCTACCGGCTCACCTTCGACCTCGAGCTCAACTTCGCCGAATGCGAATACCTGACTGGGGACTTAACGTCAGCGGAGGAACGGCTCACCATCCTGTCAATTCGTGCACAGAACACAATTGATTCTGCTGCCGTTACGTGCGTGCGCATTAATCTTTACACGACCTTGGACCAGAGCGACGACGCCGTCGGGGTCGGCTTGGAGTATCTCTGCGAAGTTGACGGCGAGTGGTCGGCCCATCCAACGGCAGAGGACGTTCGCCGGACTTATGATCGGTTGTGGCAGCAGCTAGGCGCTGGCTCGATTGAAGCACTGATTGACTTGCCGCCGATGAGGGATCCGGATCGGTGCGCCACCATGGACGTACTAACCGTGCTCACGTCTCCAGCCTTGTTCACTGATTTGAACCTGTTCCGGCTGATCGTCAGTCGAATGGCGACTCTGAGCCTGGAGTACGGTAACAGCGACGGATCATGCCTCGCCTATGTGTGGCTGGGGGGCGTCCTGGGCACGCACTTCGGTCAATACCAAGGAGGGGCCCGCTTTGGCAGGCTTGGCCTGGAATTGGTTGAGAAGCATGGGCTCGACCGCTATAGGGCTCGCGTCTACCTGGTGTTTGCGGTCCATGTCGCTCATTGGACTCAGCCCTTGCAGATCTCTCATACCTTCCTCGGGCAGGCCCTTGATGCGGCGCTGGTTGCTGGCGATCTTTCTTATGCGGCCTATAGCCGCATCGACGTCAATACAAACCGTATTGCCGCCGGAGACTCGCTCAGTGAGGTCCAGCGATTGGCTGAGCACGGTCTCGAATTCGCGCGGAAAGTACGATTCGGTCTCGCCAGTGACTGCATCACGGGTCAGCTCAGGCTGATCCGGATGCTCCGCGGACTGACGCCGGACTTCAACTCCTTCAATGACGTGGAATTTGAACAGAGCCATTTCGAGCGACACCTGGAGAATAATGCCCAGTTGTCCATTGCCGCGTGCTACTACTGGATTCGCAGGCTGCAAGCGAGCATCTACGCCAACGACGTCGCATCTGCCGTCGCGGCTGTATCGAAAGTAGCGCTGCTGCTTTGGACGATTCCGACCCAATTTGAGTTGGCCGAATACCACTTTTACGGGGCGCTCGCTCGGGCGGCGCATTGCGATTCGACCTTGCCCGAGGAGCGGGGCGAGCATTTGGAGGCGCTCGCCGCTCATCACAGGCAGCTCGCGGTCTGGGCAGAGAACTGCCCCACAACTTTCGCAAACCGCGCCGCGTTGGTAGGTGCCGAGATTGCACGCCTCGAAGGTCGGGCGCTGGACGCGATGCGTCTCTATGAAGAGGCCATTGGACTGTCGCGCGAACACGGCTTCGTCCAGAACGAAGGGATCGCCAACGAACTAGCCGCGCGCTTCTATGCAGCGCGCGGTTTCGAGAAGATTGCTCGCGTGTATTTGCAGGATGCCCGGCATTGCTATCTGCGTTGGGGCGCCCATGGCAAGGTGCGGCAGCTCGATGAGTTGTATCCGCACCTGCGAGAGGACGAGCCAGTTCCGGGCCCGACGAGGACGATCGGGGCGCCGGTCGAACACCTCGACCTCACAACCGTGATCAAGGTGTCCCAAGCCGTATCGGGCGAGATCGTCCTCGAAAGACTACTCAACACGCTCATGCGCACGGCGATGGCGCAGGCGGGTGCCGAGCGGGTTCTGCTAATCCTTGAGCGGGGGGCCGCGCAGCGGATTGCCGCGGAAGCCACGACCAGCGGCGATACAGTGACCGTGCATCTGCGCGACGATGCTGTGGCCGAGAACTTGCTGCCAGAGTCGGTACTCCATTATGTCCTGCGCACCCGGGAGAGCGTCATTCTCGACGATGCCGCTGTCCAGTCCTCGTTTGCCGCGGATCCCTACATCCGTCAACGCCAGGCCCGTTCAGTCCTCTGCCTGCCGTTGCTCAACCAGGCCAAGCTCATCGGGGTGCTTTACCTCGAGAACAACCTGGCCCCCCGTGTCTTCGCCCCCGCCCGGCTTGCGGTCCTTAAGCTGCTCGCCTCGCAGGCGGCGATCTCACTGGAGAATACCCGCCTATACCGCGATCTCGCCGAGCGCGAAGCGAGGGTCCGGCGCCTGGTCGATTCCAACATCATCGGAATTTTCATCTGGGATTTCGATGGTCGCATTCTTGAAGCCAACGACGAATTTCTTCGCATGGTGAACTACGATCGCGAAGACCTGATTGCGGGTCGCATAACTTGGACGACTCTGACGCCGCCCGACTGGCGCGACAGGAATAACGAGAGGATCGAACAGCAAAAAAGTAGCGGCCGGTTTGAGCCGTTCGAAAAGGAATACACCAGAAAAGGCGGTGGGCGTGTGCCTGTGCTGATCGGTGGGGCAACCTTTGAACAGGGCGGTAACCAGGGCGTCGCATTCGTGCTCGATCTCACAGACCGTAAACAGGCTGAACTAGGTCTTCGCGACAGCGAGGAGCGCTTTCGCACGCTCATACAATTCTCGTTCGACGTGTACTGGGAATCCGATGCGCAGCATCGCTTCACTCGTCAGGAGTTCCCCGAAGGCCTTGCAGACGCGCCGGCGCTGGGGTTTGAAATCGGTCTGACGCGGTGGGAAGTGCCCTACCTGGAGCCTGACGCGGAAACCTGGCGCAAGCACCGGGAAACCCTCGATGCCCACCTGCCTTTCCGGGACTTCGAGCTCGCGCGACCGACCCCCGACGGCGGCAAGCGCTACGTATCCGTCTCGGGCCTGCCGGTGTTTGACAAAACGGGGCGCTTCATCGGCTACCGGGGCGTCTCGCGGTACACCACCGAACGCAAGCGGGCAGAAGAGGCGCTGCGGGACATGCAGATGAAGCTGGCGCACGCCAACCGCGTCGCCACCATGGGTCAGCTCGCGGCCTCGACCGCCCACGAAGTGAAACAGCCGATCAGTGCCACGGTCAGCAACGCCCAAGCGGCTCTCCGTTTCCTCGGGCGTCAACCGCCCGATCTGGAAGAGGCGCGGCAGGCGCTCGCACAAATCGTTCAGGACGGCATACGAGCGGGCGACATCGTTGATGGGATTCGCGCCCTCACGAAAAGGGCGGCGTCCCGGAAAGAGCGCTTGGACATCAACGCGGCGATCCGCGAGGTGATCGAACTTACACGTGGCGAAGCAGTGAAGAACGGCGTCTCGGTCCAGACGGACCTCGCCGAAGGCATACAACTGTTGGAAGGCGATCGGGTGCAACTCCAACAGGTAATACTGAATCTCGTGATGAATGCAGTCGAAGCTATGAACGCCACTAGCGAGGGTGCGAAAGAGTTGCTCATCAGCACCCGGAAAACCGAGCCTGACGCTGTTCTCGTGTCAGTGCGAGATTCGGGACCAGGATTGGAGCTTGCGACTATCGATCGGCTTTTCGAGGCCTTCTACACAACGAAGCCCAGCGGTTTGGGGATGGGGCTGTCGATCTGCCGTTCGATCATTGAAGCGCATGGCGGACGATTGTGGGCGACCACAAACGCTCCCCGCGGCGCGACGTTTCAGTTTAGTCTTTCCACGCACCCAAGTCTCGCCGACCAAGCAGTCGTCGTTAGCGCCACCTAGTCCCTGCGTGGCGATGATATCCGCCAACACGTGGGCGCTCAAACAAGCTCGTACAAAATCGGAGTCGGGCTTAGGCAGCTTTGAGGCAAAACGGCCAACCGGCGGCTCGCCATTTCCGGCAAGCAGATAGCTCGTGGTCCAGACAGCACGCTCGCCTCACGAAGCGGCCAGTGGTCTCCCCTGTGAACGCTTCACGTCGGCCCTCGCGGGACGCCGCGCATCACTCGGGGTCTGGGTGGTTGGCTAGAGCGTCCCCGTGGGGGACTTTCACCTCCTATTCTTTGCCGGCCTTCCTGGCGCACTCCGCCTGGGCCATCCGCGTCGATTTGGCCGCGCAGCGCGATGTTCGGTCCGCTCCTGGAGCGGACGCTGCCTCAGAACGTCCGACGCTGACGTTGCGAACGGCTTCAGGTCACTGAAACCTCTTCCGTAAAGTAATTTTGGGATTCTGCGTTTCAGTCACGTTCAGTTCACCTCATGGTCTTGTGAACTTCAGGTGACCGCGTAGCTGCCTGATCATCTCCATATGGAGTTCGAGCTGCGCGGGCGATCATGGAGGTGGCATGCCAACTAAGGAATATTTGGAAACAGCGCGGACGTTGCGCCGCGCCGCGGAACGGATGACTGACCGCATAGTTGCCCGTCGACTTAGGGCGCTTGCGGAAGATTGCGAGCGGCGAGCTGAGAAGGCTCCGGAGGCAGATGCCACCAAGGCATCAGCGCGGGAACGACCATACTCGCTCTCCCAAAAATCCCGTTCTCGCGCGCGGTTGCAGGCCACGCGGGCGGTGCAGCTCGCGGAAAGAGCGCTTGAAAAGATTCAAGACCCAGGAGCCCCGCTACAAGACCGCGCTCAGCGCAAGCACAAATTGACCAAAGGGCCTTCCGAGTTTCGAGAAGATCGGGTCGATCAGCCGGGGAATATATTTCCTAGTTAGATTTACCTTCGGTGAAGTGTCGACCTGCGTCGACGTGCCGTGCCCACTACCCCGGCGGATTAAGCAGTCGCGCATGTCGATTGCAACCTTCCCAATTGGCCGGAGGGTCGGCATCCGCATTGTCACTCTCGAGGCCTGCTCAGGCTTTCACGTTACGGCTCGCCGGATCGCCCAGCCGCCCTACGGCGACCTTTCTCGCGAGGCTCCAACCCAGCCGGTTACCCGACCAAGCTGCCCGCTAGCTACCGGACCAATCGACAACTTTCCGGGTAGAATCCTCCTCTACTGATGGTTCGCCCCTTCGAGGCGCACGGCCAATAGGCGACACTCGAATTGAGGGACCACCAACCGAGTGCCTCCGTCCGAGCGATAGTTCGCAACACAAACAAAATAGTCGTCGTGACGAGAACGCCGATCGCGGTCCATGCCGAAACTGTGCGACGCTAATTGATCGGCACCACAACATTTTGGTAGAGGCCCAACGGACGGCGGGTACGCCTGCGCGGCGCGGGCGCCCTCTGCCCGGTGCAGAGCAAATCGCCTTACGCGAATTTTAAACTATCGAAGACTCCGCCCGAGACACCCGGCGTCTATATGATCATCAGAGGAACGTTCAGAGGGCGTCCATAGCCCAATAAGTGAAAAGGAAAGATGATGACGTTAGTTGAAGGAGTTGCGTTCGCTCTGGGTCTGCTGATGGTCGCGGTGTCGTCGTACTTCATGGCCGCCGAAGCGATCAGAAAGACGAAGCGGTCGCAGTAAGCTTTCCCCAGAAGGGCAGCAGAGGCTCAACTGGCTTTCTGGGGGCTTTCAACCGCGACATCTGATAGCATTCCGATCTCCGAGTGGGTTATGAGCCACAGTCAAGCCCCATGAGACATTTGCCTGGTGTACGCCTGACAGCCACATCCCGGCGGTAATCGTGTTCTGCGGCTCAGGGTCGATGAGCCGACATGCAGTTGCGACGCATATGCGTGTCAACCCGACGTCTGCAATCGCCTCTTTTGAGACTGACACCACGGTTGCGATGTCGGGCTCAAATATGCCCAGGACGGCAACGACCGATGCCTAGGTTTCGCATCTGCGATTTGATCAGTTGGCTTGTTGAATTTCGAACTAGCACGTTGCTGTTAGATGGGCGTTGGATCAAGGGCCTAAAAACAAGAACGCGAGAAGGCAAGGTTCGGGGCCGCAGTCAGGCACACGCGAAATGGGAGACCGGCCCACGGTCAAGATCCATAACCTAAGAGTGGCGCGCAGCCGGGGGTGCGGCGCTGTAGCCTTCATTGAGCGCCTATTTGTTTTTGGCCCGGGGTATAATATGGTTAAATTGACCGAGGCGAACGCGTCGACCTATCGCCCCGTCCCCAAATGGAATGTTAAGCCGAGGTCATCCTGATCCCGAGGGGCGCCAAATTCGCGATACGCCCCTCGCCTGACTCTGTGGTCGCTGGACCACCTCAATCGTCCGATTTCGGTCCGCCGTGATATCGATAGCCATCCACTGTGGTCGACCAAGGCGTCTGATTGAAGCCACTGAACGGTCGTGACACCCGCTGGTCGAAAGTCGTCTCGTACCGGACATGCCGGGACGCGACATTCGAATATGCGGCGGCGGCCTGCCCCGACATCGCGACTGTCGTCAAAATGGACGCTGCCAACAAAATCGTCTTTATCGGCATCGGCTCTGCTCCTTGATGTTGCTGGTCTATGATAGCCAGATGCGGACAGCCGCTCCGAATCAAAAGCCGATCTCAAACTCTCGTGTACAGATGTGATCTTGATAACGAGACGGTCAGCGCGCTTAGTTCTGATGAAGTCTTTGTCACGATCCGAGCAAGCTTCGTAATGCCGGCTCACAACGTGCTTATTGCGCTACCGTCTGCGGTCAAAAAGCGAGATCCAGCCACCGCACGGACCAACATTTTCACACGCGAAGAGCTTGCCGGCTTGCATAGCCGCTCGGCGATGAACGTCAAACATCTCCGAAGCACTCTACCTCGAGAGAGCAGACCCACGCCTCGGCTGCGGTTCTCAAAACAACCGGCGGCTCAACGTTCAAACCCAAGAGGACTCGCCAGGAAATGATATGCTGTACCACACGGCAGAGCATTTCAACAGGCCAACGCCACGAATAGGCAAGCCGCGCATTTTCACGGCCAGTCGAATCGTCGCGCATTCTTACGAAACCCGGGGTGGACTGCTGCAAGCCGAGCTTTGTCACTGTTCGCATCCGTCAGAATGCACCCCGCTAAAGCACAGCCTGCTGCTCAGATTAAGCGCAAATGCAGCGTCCGCAACGTTGAATTCGACAGATTACAACTTGCTATTGGCCTGATTATCGTCTGACGCAGCCGCGGATGGTCACAGCGATCTCACGCCGACGTCGGACGAGTTGTTTTCGGAACGGAGGCGCATTTCAGGTTCCGCAGCTCGGATCGACACACGTTGATCTCAGCAGCATGGGCTTGCAATCAAAGCCCACCTGCCACTCATAAACCAAAAGTGAGTTGGGCCCACCAGGCCGCCACCTACGTTTCAACCAAACGCCAGAGCAGCGCTTCGCTGTGGGCCGAGCATCCACGTCGCATCACGCATCATCCGAGGCGAACGCCGGGATGAATCGGGATGCCGGCGGCTGCTTGTCTTTTCCATATCTCGCCTCTTACTCGCATCCTAGGGATAAAAACGGGCATCGTTCGATTCGCGCTGAGATTCCCGCACACGTTCTATGTGGTAGCGGCGCTAATCCTTTTCCTCGGCGTCACTACGATCTACGCGATGCCGACCGACATCTTTCCTGAAATCAGAATCCCTGTGGTGACCGTCATTTGGCAGTACACCGGTTTGAGCACGCCCGAGATGGAACAGCGGGTCACCACTTATAGCCAATATTCAATCAGCGCGAACGTTAACGGCATCAAGGATATGGAGGCGCAGACGCTAAATGGGCTGTCGATCCAGAAGATTTACTTCCAGCCCGATGTCAATCTCGACTTGGCGATTGCTCAGATCGTTTCAGCAACAAATTCGATCCGCGCCCTTATGCCTCCGGGCATTCAACCGCCGATCGTGGTGCAATTCAATGCATCGAGTGTTCCGGTTCTGCAACTGAGCCTGACCTCGGACAAGCTCAACGAACAACAGCTCTACGATTTCGGCATCTATCGCGTGCGCCAGCAGCTGGCTCCGGTGCCAGGCGTCACCCTGCCCACGCCCGCCGGCGGTAAGTATCGCCAGATCATGGTGGATATTGATCCGAACAAGCTTCTTGCCAGAGGCCTCACTCCGCTCGACATCGTGAATGCGGTAAATACGCAGAACCTCACGCTCCCGTCCGGAACGGCGAAGATCGACGACAAGCAATACACGGTCCGTACCAATGCGACGCCGACGACGATCCACGACCTCAATATGATGCCGGTCAAATTCCTCAATGGATCGACCGTCTTCCTGAAGGATGTCGCGCAGGTCCGCGACGGTTCAATGGTACAGCAAAATATCGTGCGAGAGGATGGCCGACGTTCCGTCCTGCTCAGTATTATCAAGAACGGCAATGCTTCGACGCTCGCTGTTGTCAACGGCGTCAAGCGGGCTCTAGGGAATATACAGGCCGCCGCTCCCACGGGCATGAAAATCAATCAGTTGTTCGACCAATCGGTATTCGTCACCTCGTCCGTGGAAGGTGTGTTGCGAGAGGGCGCGATTGCCGCCGGGCTGACCGCGCTGATGATCCTAATCTTCCTGGGATCATGGCGCTCGACGCTAGTGGTGATGATCTCGATCCCCCTTGCGATCCTGTCCTCGCTAATCGTGCTGTATTTCCTCGGTGAAACCTTGAACACTATGACGCTGGGAGGTCTTGCGCTCGCGGTCGGCATCCTTGTCGACGACTCGACGGTCACCATCGAGAACACGCACCGCTTGTTGACCGAGGAGCACATGCCGTTGCCGCAGGCGACGCTGCACGGTGCGGCGGGCATCGCCGTGCCAACGCTGGTCTCTACGCTCGCGATCAGCTGTGTCTTTACGTCTGTGGTCTTCCTCGATGGCCCGGCCAAATATTTGTTCACGCCGCTCGGGCTCGCTGTTGTGTTCGCAATGCTCGCTTCCTACGGTCTGTCACGAACACTGACGCCGATCACGATCGGCCTGTTGCTGAGGGGCGAGCGGCATCACGCGCCGGACGCCTCTGCCGGCCTGTTTGCCCGGATCTCGCTGTGCTTCGAGAGCGGCTTCGAGCGGTTACGATCCGGCCATAGCCGGCTTTTGGCGATGCTCCTGCGTCGTCGAGCCATAGTGCCCATCGCGGCCATTCTCATCGTCGGCCTTGGTGGCATGCTGTCGGCTTTCGTCGGCCGGGACTTCTTTCCGCTAATCGACGGGAGCCAGATCCAGCTCCACCTCCGGGCCCCGGCGGGGACGCGGATCGAAACCACGGAACGGATATTTCAGGCGGTCGAAGACAAAATCCGTCAAGTGATCCCGGAGCGCGATCGGGACCTGATCGTCGACAATATCGGTCTGCCCGCGCGCGCCTATAACCTCGCTTTCGCCGACGGCTCAACGATTGGCATCAACGACGGCGTAATCCTGGTCGCACTCAAAAAAGGCCATAAGCCGACTGCCGACTATATTCGCAAGCTGCGCGACGTCTTGCCGGCCGCCTTTCCTCAGGACACCTTCTACTTTCAGGCCGCCGACATCGTGACCCAGATCCTCAACTTCGGCCTGCCGGCGCAGATCGACGTCCGCACCATTGGTTACGGCACGAACAATCTGGAGGTGGCAAAGGAGCTGCAGCGGCGCATCGCGCAGATCCCTGGCATCGTCGATGCCCATCTTCAGCAGGAAACGGATGGGCCGGCCTTCTACGCGAATATTGATCGCGCCCGTGCCGCGCAGCTTGGGATAAACGCGAGCACGGTGGCAACCAACCTCAATGTCAGCCTCTCTTCCGACGTACAGGTGTCGCCGAACTTCTGGACGGATCCGGCCTCGGGCATTCCCTATTATCTCGCCGTGCAAACCCCCGAATACCGGGTCAATTCGGTGAATGCGCTGGAGAATACGCCGGTATCCAGCATGCTGACGGCCACCGGACAGCCCGTTCCCGGCATGCTCAGCAACATCGCAAGGCTCACGCGCGATCACGTCGCGACCAATTCCAACCAGAGCAACATCCAACCGGTGTATGAGGTGTATGCGAGCGTGCAGGGACGCGATCTCGGCGGCGTTGCATCCGATATCAACAAGGTCAGGGCTACGCTTCAGCCGCAACTCAAGCCGGGAAACACCATTCAAGTCCTCGGACAGATCCAGAGCATGAACGACTCGTTCCGAAATCTCGGTATCGGCTTGGTCTTTGCGGCAGTGTTCGTCTACCTTCTGATGGTCGTCAACTACCAGAGCTTCGGTGATCCGCTGGTCGTCATTCTGGCACTTCCAGCGACGCTGTGCGGCATTGTCACCATGCTGTTCATCACCGGAACCACGCTTAACGTTCCGTCGCTGATGGGCGCCATCATGGCTGTGGGCGTCGCCTCGGCCAACTCCATCCTCCTCGTGACGTTTGCGCGCGAACAGCAGCTTGCCGGCCACTCTGCGATTGAGGCCGCGCTCAGTGCGGGTCACACCAGGATAAGGCCGGTTTTGATGACCGCAGCCGCGATGATCGTGGGCATGATTCCGATGGCAATTGGTGGAGCTGGCGAGGAACAGAATGCCGCGCTTGCTCGTGCCGTGATCGGTGGCCTGTTGTTTGCGACGCCGACAACGCTGCTGATCGTACCGTACTTGTTTGCCATGCTGCGCAAGGGAAATGATGGCAAGCCGCAGCATGGAGTTTTTGAAGGACCAATCAAATGAACGAGATGGCAAAAATTCCTGAAGGACCCGAGCAGTGCCTGGTCGAGATTGATCTCATGCCTAGCGACAAGGCGCCTCCACAGCGGGCCGGTAAGCTTTCGCGTAGCTTCAACCTCGCCCTCACCGCACTCGCGCTGTTGTTGCTTCCAGGCGGCCTTTGTTTGGGCGCAGTGCGATACTACCGCAATAAGCAAGATGTGGCGGCAGCGGTCGAAGCGCATCGCAATTTCGTGCCGAATGTCCGGGTTGCGGTTGTTCGCTCGAGTGATGGAATGATGACGGTATCATTGCCGGCCACGACGACGGCTTTCGAAGCCGCGAACATCTTTGCCCGCACCAGCGGTTACATCGAGAAGCGCTATGTCGACATCGGCGACCAGGTAAAGGCTGGCACGTTACTGGCCGAGATCACGGCGCCCGAGCTCGATCACCAGATTGCCCAGGCACAGGCAACGCTTGCACAGGACCAGGCAACCCTGCATCAGACCCAGGCGAGCAGCGAGCTCGCGCGCGTGACCAATGCACGCGACTCCAATCTCGTCCAAAAGGGATGGCTGACATTGCAACAGGGCGATAACGACCGCTTGACGCTTGCGGCGCAGGAGTCCGCTGTCGACGTCGCCAAGTCCAATGTCGCGGCACAACAGGCACAGATCAGGATCTTGAATCAGGAAAAGTCCTATCAGCGTGTGGTTGCTCCCTTCGATGGCATCGTGACGCAGCGCTATATCGATAATGGCAGCTTGGCCCAATCGGGCTCGACCATGCTGTTCACAATGATGCACAGCGATGTGATCCGCATCCAGCTCTATGTGCCGCAGGATGAGGCTTTCGGGGTCGCACCCGGAGTCAAGGCGGTGGTGCATGTGCCGGAAATCCCGAACCGCAGCTTTGCGGGTACGGTGACACGCATTGCGCGCGCGTTGCAGCCGGGAAGCCGCACGCTGTTGACCGAAATCGACGTTCCCAACCCGGACGGCGCTCTCAGCCCCGGCATCTATTGTATTGTCGATCTGCATATTCCCAGGAAAACCCGGTCCGTCGTGGTGCCGGCCGATGCGGTCGTGTTCGACGAGAATGGGCTGCATGTTGCCGTGGTGAACAATGGGAATATTCACCTTCAGAAGATTTCGATTGCGCGCGATTTTGGAAAGGAGGTTGAGGTTCAAGAGGGACTGAAAGCGGGTGATCGGGTCGTTCTCAACCCGATGGTGGATCTCGCTGAGGGCAGGAAGGTCGCACCACAGCCCGAGCCGGCATCTTCGTGACGACGGGCCACGACCAATGCCGGAGCAAACTTGAATGCGTACACTTCTCTACACGACCAGCGTGCTGCTGCTGAGTGTCAGCAGCTGCCTGGCGCAAGTCTCGACCATGGGTACCACCGCCATGGGCGTTCCGACGACGCCCGGCGCGATCGTGTCGTCGCCGCTGACCGGACCCGGCCCGTTCACCAGCCTCTTCTCCGCCGCGACCGTTCCCGGCGCGCCGGCAACCACTCTGGCCTCGCCGCCACTGGCACAAAATCCAACGATCCCTGGAACGAGCGTGAATTGCGCTCCCATGATGGTGGAGCTGTCACCCTCTGTGATGAGAGTGACGTCCACGAACGCCACCGCCCCTTCAGGTTCAATCGCGGCGATGAGTTCGATGGGCACGACCGCCATGCCAGGCGCCGCGCCGGTGACCGGGACAACACCGCTGTCGCCGACAACGACCGCGACCATATCGTCACCGATGAGCACGACCACAACCCCGTCGCCGATCCTGGCGGCGGCCGTGCCCGTGACCATCATGGGCTCGGTCGCCGGCAGTTCGACAGGGACTGTCGCTTCCGCGTCTCCACTCGGAGGCTCTATGGCGGGCGGTTCGTGCACATCTGCCCCCGGTAACACATTGACCAATGCCGCGGCGTTACCGCTCTCTACGCCCGATATTCCGGTGAGTCCGCCACCCGGAACCATTCAGTCGCCGACGGCGGACCATGACCCGACCGACACCAGCATCAGTCCCGTCATGAACGTCATGCCGACACCGAATACGGCCGCATGCAGTGAGAACATTTCGATGGACCTTGCCAATCCGACCATGATGGCTCCCGCCAACCCCACCGGTGCCGCCGCTACGCCTGGCGTTTCGCCGCCCTCAGGTTGCTAAGTACCGGGCCTTTCCGGTACAACGGATGTGCGGCCGATGCAGACCTCCAGAGCCGAATAGCGGTGACGGAATCGCTCCCGAAGATCGCAGTGGGTTTCCGATCGATTGGGACGCTCGAACTACCGCTGCTCCACGAGCATCTCGAGTTGTTCCTCAGCGCCCCTTAGCGGCGCCGACCTGCAGAGCTGAGGCAATAGCCGTATCCGTGTGCGAGGCCTCCTTAGCCGTCGCTTCATAGTCCTCAGCAAGGGCCATTGGCCGATCCGCAATCGTCTCGTGGGCCATGATTCGGGCAACGCGAACGAGGGGCCGCGCTGTCTCCAAATACTCCTTGCTTGACACAAACGGCTCCACGGTCACCTTTCTAGAACTGCAATTCCGGTCCATCTCGACTCCCAGCCGCTACAGCCCACCAGATGGCATCTCCCCACATTGGCTTCGATATCATCGGAAGTCCCAATTTTACGGGCTTTTCTCAGTTCGCTGGCTCAGCTGAATTTGGCGGACGCGGCTTGCTCATAGACGGCCTCCTTGCTCATCGATGGCAAGCTTCGCGACGTTCTATTTCAGCGTTTTGCGAGCTGGGCTCGGCCACAAGCCCTAGGGTTCAGACTCAATTGATCCAATAGGCGACGATGGCGGCGAGGTGAACGGCAGCCAAGAAATTTCTGGCAAGTTTGTCGTAGCGAGTTGCGACACGCCTGAAATCCTTGAGCCGGCAGAAACA
>Ga0307474_10000278_pt1 | contig 37824 bp, 31 predicted proteins | sample atmos_gasesECM1C_2_FD_203312 | JGI IMG/M metagenome (GOLD analysis project Ga0307474, IMG submission 203312) | Hardwood forest soil microbial communities from Morgan-Monroe State Forest, Indiana, United States - atmos_gasesECM1C_05 | ecosystem: Environmental > Terrestrial > Soil > Temperate... | reverse complement strand
TGAGGCTGCAACGCAATGTATACAAAATCACCCGCGGGAGAAACAGCCACATCAAGGCCACTGCAATTCGAAAATGGTGGCGACAAAAATGATTGCAATGATTGAGAGGCTAGAATCGAGTCGTTGGTGGCGTCGATTACGTAAAGCGTCGCCGTGTTTGCTGCTGAATCAGAGGTCAAGACATACAACCGTTTTGTCGCGCCGTTCGCAACCACGCGGACGACATTCGCAAGGCCAATCGTGCAGGACCAATTCACATCGATATTCAGACCATCCGTGCCCGTGGTCTTAGGATCGATCAGAACGTCGAAGCTGCAGCTCTCAAGGATCCGGTTGGGTTGGCAGGAAGTGGCGTCACAGCTGCAATCGTCAAACAGCGCCGGAATGTCCTCCGTGCCGCACTCCTTGTAAGAAACGCAGATTTGAATCTTGTGGGCAACCGCCGGATCAGGCTGGGAGTTCGGTCCGTTCTGTTTCTGCCAATTCGCCAGGAATTGCGCTTCGAAACCGAAATACTCTTCCGCATCAACGAGAATCTCGCGGCCGCAGCAGTCGATTGCCGTGCCGGGCTCAATAATCACGTAGCGGTCCGGACAGGTGGGATGCGGCTTGACCTTCAGCCCGCAAACCGCGCCCCAACCGTGGAGGCGTTGATTGTGGCGCCGCTGCTTGCCCATGAGATAGCGCTGTTCGTCGGTGAAGTCGCGCTCCACCAGCAGTTTTCCCGTGAAGTAGTTGTTGCGAGCCAGCTGCGGGATATCGCACTCGACGCAGACTCCGCCTGCTCCGCTGGCTCCGTGCTTGCAATTGCAGTCGCCCATAGATGCGACCTCGCTTTCTCAGTTGAGTACCGTGTTACAACCGATTCGCGATGAGCGGCCCACGCTCGAGGAAGGCCGCTTCAGGCTTTCCTCCGGACTGCCCAAAACCGTGTCGTAGCCAAGTTTTCCCTGCCCTTCGATGACGCCGGCGGGGTATTTAGCAAGAACCGTATCAACGCCAACAAACGATTGCAGACCGACGCGGAAGCGCGGTTCATCCCAGCGCAGCTGAGCCTGTGTGTGGGCGGGCTTGGCCACGTCTATGATTTGTTGCAAAGCCATCTGATCCGAATCGCTCGCCCCCGGCCAGCGAGGAACAATGACAATGAACTGATAGGCGTAGGAATTGAAGAAATCGAGCGAGGGGTTACCATAGTCAATCAGCTGAAAGGACCCGATGGCGGAGTTTTCACCGATTTGCAGGCGCTTCATGATGTCTTTGCCGAGAACCGCGGATTGATCGCCCAGCCTCGCGTTGTCCACGATCAGCCAGCGCCGCAGGCGGAACAGCTCGAGAATCCGCGGCTTGAAGCCGGTGTAAAGCTCGATCATCAGTTTCAATCCCTCCGGAGTGCCGCGGAGGTCGAAGAGCCGGTGAGCCTGGCGCACGAGTTCGCGCCGCTTGCGAACAGGCCAATTGTTTTGCAGGCTGAGTCCCAGCCACCCGGCCAACCACGAAAGAAAATCATTCCCTGCCACGTTCGGAGGATTGGCCGGAGTTGCTTTGGGGTCGAAATAGCGGGCAATGTCTGTAATCTGCCCGGAAGTAAAGTTCCGAAGTGCGTCGAAAATCGAGAGAAAGCGCGCCGTCAGGTCAGCGCTTACGGAGTCTTCCCGATAGACCGCGGGCAAATACTGCAGAGAAGAAGCCCGGGGATAATAGACTTTCACGTTCTCGAGGACTGGAGTTGCCGAACCGTCCCCTTCGAGGCTCAATCGAAGCCACAAATAGCGCCCTGGGGAACTCAGCGACAAACAGTCCCATTCGCAGGACTGCGTATCAGTATCAATCTGGGCGGTGGCCCAGCGGCTTTCCGGCAAGCTCTCAATCTCATCAATCGGTTTGTCAGACTCTGCGGTAAAAGTATCGAGGCGAACGGAGGTTCCGGGAGGGACGCAGCCGCACAGAACGACTCGATGCCACAAGCAGCGATAGATCTTGCTATCCAGGGCTTCGGAGAAGTAATACCCGGAGGTGGGATAGGTGCCTTGAGGCGCGAACTGGCAAACGCGCTGCGCGCCGTCTGCGAAAATGGGATTGCCTGAACGGTCAAAGATTAACGAGCTGGCCACGGTGCCGGTGCAGGAGGGACACGGCGTGGGACACCAGCCGCCGTCTCCATCCGATTGATAAAAATAGAACTTCTGAGTTACGCAGTCGCTCAGGCACAGGTTCCCGTTCACATCAACGGCCACCGCAACCGGACAGAACTCGCCAGCAGCATCCGAGGGCTTGTCAACGGTGCCCTGAAAGGTTCCGTCGGCGTTTAGGACCACGACATAGCCGGCAGATTCCTGAAGCACGTAAATTCGGCCGTCCCGGTCGAGCGCCAAACGGGTTGGCTTGACGAACCGTGGGTTTGTAGGGCTTGCGCCTGTATACGCGCCGGTCCAGCACCCTTGAGGGTCAAACACATGGACCACGCCGTTGGCATAGTCAGAGACGTAAGTCCAGTTGCAGTTTGAAACGGCCACATCCCAAGGCTGCCAGGTCCCTTCAGGGAAGCTGAGACGGCCCGAGCAATCCGGGTTGGGATTCGCGAACGACACGGAAGGAACAGCCAGGGAGATGCTAATGCCGCTGCCGGATTGTTGAACCTGGAAAGGCCCCCAAACATTGCGCAATGCGAGACCTTTGAAGGAGAAGATTTGAACACGGCAATTTCCGGTGTCCGCGATGTAGATGTTGTTGTGCCGGGAAATGGCCAATCCGTGAGGTGAAAAGAGCTGGCGAGGCTCCGAGCCGGCGCCACCGATGCAAGGTAAGGTCACGAATTTCTGCTGACAGCGATCGAAGCGCTTGAGCACGCATGCCTGGCCGTCAAGGATGTAGACGCGATTTTCGCAGTCGACTGCGACTCCGATCGCCGCCTGCAATCCGCCAAAGCTGCCTTGCGGATCAACCAGCGGACGGAGGGAACCCGGCAGCGGTTGCAGGGTTAGAGTGTCGCCGCCATTGGCCAGAATGGCGTTCTGAAGATCAGCGGCGCGCCAGCCGGCGAGGCCATTCAACAGGAAGTGTGGTTTCGTGTCGATCATCGCGTCCTCTAACTCGTGCTGTAAGACACATCAACCTCATGCCCCGCGGGATCGTTGTACAGCAACTCGCCGGACTTGATGGGCACGTCGCGACAGAAGGTTTGCAGCTGATCGTCGAGAAAAATCAGCAGTTGGTTGTCCTGGATGCGCTGGACGCCGGACGTCTGAATAATCACGCGGTACACATCGGAGTAGTAGATTGTTCCGCCGAACGGCCAACCGGTGCCATCCGTGCCGCCCTTGAGCGGATCGAAGAAAGTCGTCAGGTTCGACTGCACGGTGTTCTTCACCGTTGCCAGATCGAAACTCGGATCGACTGCCAGCTGAACTTGGATCTTGATTTTTCGGTAGACAGGACCGACCACATACACTTCGGAAGTCAGCAGCCGGTGAGTGTCAAGGTAGGCGCAAACCGCTTTCAGGGTAGTCTGATTGGGAGTCGGAGCCGGATCGGGAGAATTAGGAACGACGATAACGGTTACAACCCCGGGGATTGGCCCGTTGGGAAAGTTGGGGTGGAACAAGGCCAGCGCAAACGCGCGTTTGACATTTGCTCCAGGCGCCTGCGTCGCGAGGTATTGAAAATCCTCCGGCGTTACCGCGCGATCTTTGCTCTGCAAGGCGAGGGTAGCGCGGAGTTTGGCGTCCGCTACGGATTCTTCGTCAGTGCCGCCAGTTGCAGGATCGTAATTCTTTACGGTATCGACGGATGGGACTGACGTTTGCGGTTGAGTGATGGAATTGGCGGCAACATTGCCCTGAATGCCGCCGCCCGCTCGATAGGATCGCGCGACAACGTTTGGATCTGTACTCGTCTGATTGATGACCGGAATTCGTCCGTGTTCCCCTGTCCCCGTTGTAATGACGCCGGTGTTTCGATCAATCGTGAATACCCTGTCGTTGGGACCAGAGGAAAAGAAGTCATCCACTTCCTGCCACACCATGAAGCCTTGGCCTTCGTCGATTTCCAGGCGCAGGCTGAGGACAGAAATCTTCACCCCGTCGGAATTGGTGACCTGAACGGGAGTATCCAGAACCATTACCGGAGTGTTCGCCACTTGAAAGGTCTGATTCGGAAGCCCATTCGAGGTGCCGAGGACTTCGTCGGTAAAAGTGATGGCCTGCGTCGCGCTGATGGTGTTGGTTCGAATGGCGGAGATTTGCGGCGGCATCTCATAGCTGGCCGACTGGACACGGGCGCGGATCCAGTAGAGACCGTCAGCCAAAAAAACATTGCTTTTGGGTGCCGTTTTAGCAAGGTTCCCCGGACCGGGGAATAGCACGTGGCCAGCCTGGGAAAATGCACGCGTGCCATCACTGTCGATATTGATGAATTGCCATAGAGCGCCATCGTAGTATTCCCAGACCAAGGTTGCCGGAGGGGGAATGGCGGTGCCGCACTTCATGACCGGCGGCGTCAGACCATCTTGAAACAACGTGACCGCCAGATTGATCTGCTCGGTTGGTAAAGCCTTCGGCGAGGAAAAGCCGAGGAGCAAGGCATTGCCTGGCTGAGGCTTTGGTCCAAAAGGATAAAACGACTGGCCTTGGGCGATATTTTTCTTGGTTTGCAAAGTGTAGCCGAACCCGTCAGACGTCTCTATCTGAGTTAATTGGGCACCCATGGCAATGAGCGCCTGATCCGTTTCAAACACCACCGGCTGTCCAGTGCTCCCTTGGGCGGCAACTTGGGTTCCCGATGGGACAATGACGGTCGAGATGTCCGGCCGAGCCAGCGTAAAGGTGAGTTCCGCCCTCGCCGGCTGTGCCGGTTCGAGTTCAATTCCAATCAGCTGCAGAAACTTGATGTAATTGCGATCGGGAACCTTGTTGAGGCGGTAGACCAGAATCTCCGTCATCCAGGCAAACAATTCAACGAGGGTGATGCCCGGATCGGTTTCGTTGAAGTTCGTCCATTCGGGCGCATAGCGCGGAATCAGAGTTTTCGCTTCCGCGACAATGTCCGCGAACTGGCGATCATCCAAATTGGGCGCGACGAGCGGCATCCTATGCTCCCGGACCTTCCGTGAGGAAGAACGGATAAACGAGATTTCCAAAAGTGTTGTTCGAGCGGATTCGGTAGTCGATGCGAATCAACATCGTATTGTCTTCACCCGCAGCCGAACTGACGTTCACGTCCAGGACGTCAATGCGCGGCTCCCACTCGGTGAGCGCGTCTTTCACCAGGTGCTGCACGTTGCCGCGCGTTGCCGGATTGTTGGGAGCGAATACCAGGTCATGAATCCCGCAACCGAAGCGAGGAAGCATCTGACGCTCCCCTTTGGCGGTGCCGAGAAGAATCCAGATGGCCTCCTCGATACTCTGCTCTCCGGAGGAAAAATCGAATCCGCCGGCAGCAGTGATCCTGAGGGGAAACTGCCAGCCAACGCCGAGAAAACGTCTTGCTGCCTCGGCGCTTTTGATTCCGGTTTGGAATACCATTGCCAAGCTTCCCCCTCCTAGGGCGGAGTTACTTGAATTCCGCCGATCCACACTCCTCCAGAAACCGCCATGTCTCCGTTTACCTGGACGCGTTTGCCGCTGGACGGTGAAAGAACGATTTCACCCGAACTTGACAGGGCAACACTGGCCCCACCGGCGGTCAACTTAACGTGAAAGCCCGTGGAGTCCTGAAAAATGACGATCCGGCCTTGTTCCACGAAGGTGCTGTCCTTAAGGAATAGTTCGATCTCAGTGGCCTTGGCCGGATCGTTGGGGGTCATAGAAAGCCCCGCAACGTTGTTTTGACCAGGGGCGAGGATTTCAACGGGAGCGCTCAAGGGACTGTCACCGGTTTGTTGCGTTTTGGCCGAGTCTATGCCTGTAAAGGAACATTGCGCGGCGTACTTGGGGAACCCGGTTGCCGGATCGCTGCCAAAAATATCGTTTGGTGGATTGGCGTTGTCTTTGTTTCCCATGGCAACGATGACCGCTTGCCATGATTGAGCCTTGTCGTTCCAGAAGAGTTTCTGAGGCGCAACCGGCTGGCCTGAGGAAGCCCATGATTTGCCCGGTACATCCAGGACCTGCTGAACTCCGCCTAGGAGAAAGCGATAGATGAGGAAGGTTGCCTTGGGCTGATTCAAAACCGTAAGGGGAGTGCTGTCAGCAAATGTGACCGGACTGCAGGAAAGCTTTATCTGCTTTTCCGACACCAGGATAGAAGTGGAATTTCCGTCCTGTTGGAGCTGAGGGATTGGAACAACCAGCGCCATGAAAGCCTCTTCTACAATCCAAAAGTGTTGCCTGGAGCCGGCGTATAAGCGGCGCCGACCACGGCCTCTGCAATCACGGCCTGCGCTTGCACCACGCCGTCAAAAATGGCGATGGGAGCAGTCACGTTGAGGGCGGACTCCGCGATCACGTTGGCCATTGCGCAAGTCACGTTGAGGATGCCTGCAGGAGCGTTAATGGTGATGCCCGGAGGCACGTCGGTGATCGTAATCTGATTCATTCCGGCGGTTTGCATGTTGATGCTGGGAAGCGGCACATCCTGAAGCTGGATTTCTTGCTGACCTTTGGTGGTGATCGAAACGCCCATCGATGCGGGCGTATCGTCCAATTGAATCTGATGGCCGCCGTGTGTGGATATCGTTAGGCTCCCAGGTGGCGTGTCGTCCATCAGGATTTTGTGGCCGCCTTTGGTGGTAATAACGATCTTTTCTTCGCCACCAATGTCATCAAAATCGATCTGGTGGCCGCTGACCGTCCGGAGTCTCCGTACTTTGGTGCTGATGTCACTCGCAGGAGGCTTGTCCTGGCCGTTCCAGAGAAACCCGATAATGAAAGGATGCTCGACATCCCCCTGGCTGAACGCCACGAGTACTTCGTCACCCACCTCAGGCATGAACCACGACCCGCGATCTCCGCCGGACATAAGCGTGGCCACTGGCGCCCACGTGCTGTCGTTTTGTCCGCCCAAGAAAGGAAAGCTCACCTGCACGCGTCCCTGCTGATCAGGATCCTCGACGCTTTTCACGACTCCGTTCACCACTCCTGGCATCATTGTCATAGTTCGTTCCTGACGTTACGTTGCCGCCTTTTTCCATCTAGCTGAGAATTCCGTGCGGTATCCGCTGCCACTGATTGTGTGGGTTGACTCCTCGACGAAATACTCACCGTTGAAATCGCAGCTCGCTCCTCTGGATGCCCCGGCCGAATCGTTCGGAACTCCTAGCCCGAGAATCTGGACTGAGCAACCGGAGCGCAGGTCCGGCAGTCCGATTGTTGTGGCTGTGGCTACGAGGAGTTCGTTGTTCTTCTCGATCAGAACCGCTTTGGCCCGGCTCTTGGCTTGCGCGCGCGTGCGCATAGGCTCCTTGGTGACTACTTCGGTTCGATTCTGGTAAGTCTTCGCGATTGCGGATAAGCGCGCGATTTCAGCTTGGGATTTGTTCTCGTCTTTCCAAAGTTGTTGCAGCGTGTACTCCTCTTCAATGGCCTTGTTTGCCTTGCGGTCCCACGCGCGTACTACGACCTTGTTGACCTGCATTGAAGTGTTGAGGTTAGGCCGGAAGCTAATCAGCGACTTGCCCCATTCAAGCTGGTACGTGGGCGCTCCCGGATTGCTGGGCAAGCCAAAGAACAGCGTCGGCGTGTCCGTTTCGTCTTCCAGATAGATCTCGTAGCCATGCCTATGCGCGAGTTGCTCCAGAAAATCGATGTCGTACTGGCTCTTCATATAGACAAGTTCGAACGGCTCCTCGTCTTGAGACGGATTTGTATCGATACCTATGCCGAGTCCGGGCGCGCCCTTTTGCACGGGGCGCCCGCACAATTCTTCCGCGATATCTGTGTCCGTTTTTGTTCCATCCGTCCAGGAATAGGTGTGCTTTTCCGTGCGGAACAGGTGCAATTCATTCAATCCGTGGACAGAAAGCGTGGATGCCCCAGACTCCGGAAAATTCGGCTCCAGACCGTTGATGACTCCTCGCATCATTCGCCGCACATTTTTGTAGTAGCCCATCCATATCTCAATCTTCTTGCCGGGATCGAAGACTCCTTCGAAACCCTTTTGCGGTGGCGCAAACTTGAAGCTGCGTTTGTCGGCGTCCCAGTTGTTGACCTCGATGGTGAAAGAATCGATATCGTTGATCCTGTCCTTGTAAGTCACCTGCAAAACATCATTGAGAATATTGGCATCGAGCTTCTTGCCGTCGAGATAGACCTCGAACCGCGGGACGTAAAACGTCTCGGTCTGGCTATAAATCGGAATGGGGGCCGTGGTCATGTCACCTCACGCTGTGAGCGTGGGAATCTCCAGAACTGTTCCCCGTTTCAAGTCAAGGGGATCGAGAATGGCATTTTGGTCGGCGATCGCTCGCCACTGCGAGGGGTCTTCGTACACTTCGTTGGCAATCTGACTCAGCGTCTCGCCGAGCTGAACCACGTGAGTTTGCGAGTGATCGGCGGACTGCTTGTTGATTTCGGCGATTTGCTCGGAGAGGGTTTTGTATTCCTTGAGTGCGACCGTGAGGGTCGCGCGCAGCGGAACACCTTGGGGGCTGAACAAGGTAAATCTCTGGCGAACACTCTCCACCACGCACTTGAAACCGTGCCGCTGCTGGCTGCCCGTCCCTCCTCCCATCGACGCGTAGGATCGTTGCCCGGGAAAATCAGAGCCCCAGCAAAAGAAGCAAACCGGGGGCGCGTGCGTCTTCCCGTCGATTTTCACGAGCTGATAAAACTGGTCCGTGAGCTTTGCGACGGACGTTGCGTTGTCGTCCATCCCCGATTCGGTGGAATCGAAAAACAAATCCAGTGAGAGCGTCTCGGTTTGCCCACGGACAAACTGTAGAATCGGCGAATCGAGCCCCGGAATGGTCACTTCGGCGATTTGTGCGCCTTTGTTCAAGGTATACTCGGTGGGGTTGAACCTCACTTCGATTGGCGTACCATCGAAGCTCCCGTCCGATTTCACTTTTTGAAATGTCGCCTTCAAAGGATTGGCCATTTTGAATTCCCTCTCTTCAGCTCAGGCAGAATCCCTGGAAGTCAGCTGACGTTCCTTCTCGAGGCGCTTATCGCGTTCCAGCTCTTCCTTCACGGCCTTCACACAAGCACGAACGACTTCCCGCATGACATGAGGATCCATCAAGGATCGGGAGTCCCCCACGTTCACGTTGCTTTGCACTTCATTGATTCGCACATCCATCGGTCTCATCCCTGTCTGCTCACAGGAGCTTTAGCCCCTCGTGGGCAATTTCGAGCTCTTCGATAGCAATCTGGTTTTGAGCGGCGTTGAGGCTTGGCCCCGTCCACTTCACCGGAAGGCCCCGCGTGAACGACCACGACTTCACTGGGTTTTGCTGCTCATCCTGAAGCGTAACGACCCCATCGCGGCGAACGACTTGCCCGCGCACAAAGCCGAAATGCCACAGCCACAACTCGTCAGAAGTGGCGACTCCCCGTTTGAGCCGAAGGTTCGACCATTTGACACGCGTTGGGAATCGCAGGATCAAGCCGTTGTTTCCGCCTTCCTTGTATTCCTCGATATCCAGGCTCATATCGAGGCCCGAGCACTCACTGAATCCACCAGAAGCCTGGCTCTGCTGTGGCGGAGAACCCGTGCTCGAAGAGTCCACCAGCTTGATCAGAAAATTGAACGCCCGATAAGGGTCCACGCGAACAGCTTGAGGAGTGCTGCCCATACTTTTTCTCCGCTACTCCGTAACTTCCAGCGTGTCTCCAACCTGGCCGATGCGGAAAACGACAAATTCCGCCGGCAGGGCGGGAGCGATGCCAATTTCCACAAACAATTGACCTGCTGCTGTTGTGGCTTGCGAGTTGTTGGCCTGATCGCACTTCACGTAAAAGGATTCTTCGGCGGTATTGCCGGCGAACGCGCCTTTTCTCCACTGCGCTTCGAGAAAGCCTGAAATGGAAGTGCGGAGAAGGTTCCAAAGGTGCACGTTGTTCGGCTCAAACACCGCCCACTGCATGGAAATGAGCAATGCGTGCTCGATCATGAAGAAAAGGCGACGCACGTTGATGAAGCGCCAGCTTGCTAGATCGCTGAGCGTTCGCGCGCCGTACACTCGCAAACCGCGGCCGGAAAAGGAGCGAATGCAATCGACATCGATGGGGTTCAGGAAACCCTGCATCTCTGAAGTGACGTCGGTGGTCAAGTCCTGTGCCCATTGAAGTTCTGTGTTGGCCGGCGCTTTGTGAACGCCGGCAGTCAAATCGGTGTTTGCGAAGACCCCGGCAACGTGTCCGCTCGGCGGCACGCGCCGAACGACGGAATTTTCGAGCTGCAACGGGTCGCGCACGAGAATCCACGGGTAATACAAGGCGGCGTACATGGTGGTGAAACGCTGGCGCCAGCTTTGCACTTCACCCAGGTCCACATGGAGCTTGGGATAACCAAAATCCGGCGGGTCGAGAATGGCGAACCGGAACTGCATGAGCTGGCAGTGCTGGAGCAACGCTTGCTGGACCTGGTAAACCTGGTCAAGCGTGAAGCTTGGAGCAGCCTCCGCCGGGGGCGGGGGCGGAGGCGGAGCGATTTGGGCAGCAGCTGCATTTGGCAAACAGGGATCCGGCTGCAGCTTTGGCAAAGGCGAGTAGGTAACTGGTGGCGCAGGCTCGATCAAAATATCCGGTACGGCCACGATGGAGATTTCGTCGGCATCTTCCATGGACCGGATCCCCCATTTTTGGTCGCTGCCTGGATCACCCGTGAAGTCGATCATCTGCAAAGCAGCAATCCCGTCCCGTCCGCCCCACAAGTCCAAGACGCCTTCGTCAAGTTGTGGAGCACCCGGGTCCGGGAGATTGGCCGGGGGGCTCGAGCAGGAATGCAAGTTTTCGACCCGGATGTACTGTGAGGGAAGCTGGACTTGCTTCTGTTGCGCTGAAACAGAAATTTGCGGATTGATGACAGATTTGACGTACCGTGGATGACCTAACCTCATGGACATGCCGGTAAAAATCTCTTTGGGGCTTGAGTTCACATAAACAGTCAAAGCGAATTCGACAGTTTCAAAGTTGATGGATGACGTAAAGTCAAGCGAGGCGGGCAATGGTGGGTCCCATTGCAGCATGTTGGTGGCGGGGTCGGCGAGGACTACGGTGCTGTAATCAATGATGGGCGCGGCCGGATGGGTTTGGTAGATTTTGACAAGCGAATATGGTGGAAAACCAACGACGGACTGCACATAGGAATATTTTCCGCTGGACGGCTGAGCGGCAGAGGATGTCGCAGTAGCTGCGAGGCTCGAATGCGAAACAGAAACCTGAATGCTGTCGCCCCAGCTGCCCGGATCGACGGCTTTGATCTCGATAGTGGGCCGGCCTTTAGCGTCGTAGAACACTCCGTGAGACTTAGAGCGGCCGGTATCGATTTGCATTGGCTGGGTAACGTCAAACTCGGGAGCGATGCTTTCGGTCCAAGACAAGGTATTTGTGGAGGCGTCCACTTTGTCCACCAATCGATCATCGTGATGAAAGTTCGTGAAGGTAATAGGCGGAACAAGGAGAAAAGAAGACTCGAGGGCAACTTCCCAGTAGATGCGGCTGGCGGTCACGTCAATCGATTTGACTTTGTGCCAAGCTCGAAGAGCGGGAGCCGGCTGCGATACTTTCACAGCCGAACCGGGCAAGAATCCCGCCACGCTGTTGACGATGGAGCTCAAGCGATCCGGTGGCTGGGGGCCGGCAGCGTTCGCCACCGCAGTTTGCTGTAGAGTTGCAAGCGCGCCTTTGGCGAATCCCGCAACCGAAAGAACAACAGAACTCATCCCATCGGCGGGCTGAATACCGTTTGCCGGCGTGCTGGTTTTTGGCGCCGCGACACGCACCACGTACAGGCTCTCACCACCATTGTCAAAAAATGCCTTCGCCGAATACGCTAAATATCCGTTGGAGATAAAGCTGCCGAAGGCAGCTTGAAACTGCTTCCAGGATTCGACCAAAGTCGCCTTGTGAACAGGACCCTTTTGCGCAATGCCGACGAATCCAGCAATGTCCGTGCGGAGCGGCTGGACCACTTGGGTGGCGTTGTCCACGCGCTCAAAATAAATGCCCGGTGTGGCGTAGGTCGGCATGTCTTGAAGTTCTCCTGGTTTTTAGGCGAGCTCAAGGCGTTCGTGGCAGATCTCGATGCTCTCGATAGCCACGTCGTTGCTGGTGGCATTCATGGCTGGGCCTTCCCATTTGCAGATCCAGCCATTTTCGAAATTCCAGCGAAGCACGTCGTTGTGCTGTTCATCCTGGAGGACGATGGCACCGTTGCGGCGGTCAGCGACGCCGTTGAGGACGTTCTTGTACCATTTCCAAAGATCCTGATTGGCGGTGTAGCCGCGCTTCAACGTGATGTTGGTGAACTTGCGGAGTCCGGTGAGTTTGCGCACCGAGAGCGGTACGTCCTTGCCTTCGCGATAGTCGACAGAATCAGTGTTGGCCGTTAACCCGCCGCATTCGCGGAAGGAGGCAACACTGGTGTTGTCGATTTCGACTCGGAAATTGTAGCCACGAAACGGATCGACGCGCGTTGTAGACATTTATTTCTCCTAATCGCTCAGAGTTCCTGGACGGAAGAGCCACCGGCCCATTGCCCGATGCGAATGATCACGAACTCAGCAGGAAATACCGGAGCCACGCCGACTAGCATGATCAGCCGGCCGTTATCGATGTCGTCCTGCGACATGGTGTTGCGGCCGCAGTTCACGAAGTAGGCTTCCTCAGCCTTCGAACCCATCAGGCCGCCTTCTCTCCAAATCGTGGTCAGGAAAGCAGAGACGCTTTGGATCAGCCGGTTCCAGAGTGTCTGGTCATTGGGCTCAAAGACGGCCCACTGTGTGCCTTGATCCAGCGAGGCTTCCAGGAAAATGAACAAGCGCCTGACGTTGATGTATTTCCATTCGGTCAGGCTGGTAATACAGCGGGCGCCGTACACTCGCAAACCGCGGCCCTGAGCCTCGAAATCCCGCAGACAGCAGATATTGTTAGGCTCGGGATTCAGAATGTCCTGATCGCCTTTACTGAGTTTGGTCTCCAAACTGTCGATGCCGTTGATGACGACATTGGCGGGCGCCTTCCAAACACCGCGTGCGTTATCGGTCTGCGCATAGATGCCCGCCATATGGCCGCTGGGTGGTATGGTTAGCGGCATGCTGGTGAGCGGGTCAGTAACAATGAGCCGCGGGTAATAAATCGCGGCATACTTAGTGTCGTACAAATCCCGCTGGTTCTGGATGTCCTGGATACTGGGCGTTCCGCCACTCGACGAAGGGGCGGGATCCAGGATTGCGAAGCGGTACTTCAACAACTCACATTGAGTGATTAGCCCATTCTGTACATCCTGGTCGGTGATGCCTGGCGCACCGATGATGCTTATACCCAGGGCATCGGCAAGAGCCGCAATTCCTGTGCGGTTTCCGGGACCGCCGTCGTTGCCAACAAAATCAGTGGCTGTCGGCGCGCTGCCATCTGTACCTCCCGCCATTACAACGTTCGCCCCGTCGGAAGCCACAGGCATCGTGCTGGGATCCGTCGTGGACTGATCGGAGGGGAAAGGCGTGGCCACGCTGAGCAGGGAAGATCCGTTGACAATGGTTGTCGCGTAAAAATAGGGAGTGGTGTTGTCCAGAGTAAGGCCACGAAACGCTTCGCTCACATTTCCGCAAGACGCGGCAATATCGAATTCGCACGTGCGCGCCCAGATCGGCAGAGGAGGAGCAAAGGCAAGATTTGCAGTGACGGCGGCTAACTGTCCGGCAGTCAGCCCGTTGACGAGCTGAATCCCTGTGGTCCCTTGAACGCTCTGTACCTTGCCATAGAATTTCGCACCAGGGTTTGCTGCGGGTGCCGCGGTGGGCGTAAAGACGGGGTGGGTTGCGCTTGTTTGGTCTACCCAAGTACCTGCAGCGTTGGGTGTGCCTATGAGTCCGGTGATGATCATCGGACCTGCACCAGGGACGGTTCCAACGACGGTGGCCTTTGCATTCGTCCCGGTCTGAACGACCAGGTCGCCGGCTGCAAATGCCGCAGGTGTTGCTGTTCCGCCGGCCACGGTGTAAGTTCCGCCGGGATCGAACTCCACGATCGCTCCAGAGTAGAAATTCTGCGCAGAACTCAGGGTCACGAGATTGTTCGTTCCGCCGCTGATATTGCTAACTCCCTGTACCTGCGCTTGAGCCCGCGAGCTAGATGCGATTTGGACCCTCAAACCGGCAACCGTAGGATCGGACGGCGTGTTGCCCCAAATTCCCGGACTCGCGGCTTGCAAGGCAAAGTTCACCGCGTTTGGAACGGGCGCAAGCGCAGCGCCTGCCGAATTTGCGGGTGCACCCTGAGCCGTGACTGCGGTAGCGCCGGTGAGCGCCACAGTGGTGTACTGAGCATCAAAGGAGCTGGTGAGGGCAGGAGCAAACCAAACAACATTTTTTTGGCCGTTGTAACTGGATACGGTCAACGTCCCTGACGCGGTCGTGATGCCGTTTTTCACCTGGGTCAACGTGAATGTCGTTCCGTTTTCAAGTCCGAGCAAGCTTTTCAGCTTCACGGACATCGCACCTGACTGCACGGTGTTAACCAGCCGAGTCATAAGCGTTGGCGTGCCCGCGTTGTTCTCAAGACCGTTTGCGGCGGTTGCGACAGCGGTCCCCGAGCTTGCGACTCGCTTGATGTAGAGACGCTGCCCTCCATTGTTGAAGAAGCCGGCTACGGCGTGCGGAAGGAAGTTGTAACCGGAACCCGAGAATCCGGGCGTGAAGTAACCTCCGAATGTCCGCTCGAACTCGGGGTAACTGGTCACCAGGACCGGCCCCAACGTATCGAGTGGACCCTTCTGCGTAACGCCCACAAAGCCGGTCGTGCTGGTGCTTACGCCTTCAATGGGCTGTGCGCCGGTAATCTCTTCTATGTAAACTCCAGGCGAAAGGTACTCAGGCATAGCGCCTCCTGTTCAGAAATTGCATCTTCGCTACAGACGAAAATCTACGACGTTGCATGGCAGGCCGTAATCGATGTACCAACCTTGGGTCTGATTCGCTCCACCGGCAGCCTGCAGAAAGATTTCCTGGAGGCGGCCAATGCCCGCCAGCGAGTAATACCCGTCAGCGTCCGTGATCGCTCCCGCTTCTTGATACTCGGTCAAAGCGGGGGAAGGGGCATCGATCGCGACAGAGGTAGTGAACAACTGCGGGGCGAGCAGCACGCCGTCGCCGGCCCGGGCATCCGTCAAAATTCCCACGCTGGGAACGTTTGGATTCGGTGTAACCAATTCCACCGTAGAACCGAGCTTCGGATACGAGCGGTTGAGTGAATTGCGCAAATAAACCAGCCCTGGGGAGCCTGCCGGTCCGGGGCCCATAGACACGAAGAACGCGTATTCAACCTGTGTTTTCGCGGCGTTGGAAATGCGGAGAACGGAGCTGAGTCCCGGGCCTGAGCCAATGCCTGAGCGTGAGAGAAGATTGATCACGCGCGTCCCACCGGCGATGGGCTCTTGGAGAGTGGTGCTGCCATTAACGTTAAAAGTTACGGTTTGCAAAGGAGCATTCAGGGCATGGGCAAACGAAAGTGGCGTGCGAAGGGCCGTGGCGTGAACGGTTGGAGTTGCAGGATTATCGGCGCTAAGAACAGTGGCATTGGCAATCGGAGCGCGCGTTGCGGCGCTAACCACCCGTCCCTGAATCACCACTGGCTTGCGTCGCATAGCGACCGTGAGCGCTGAAACGGGAAAAGGAGACGCCGCGGGAATAGTGACCGACGTGGAAAAATCGTCGAATCCAGGAGCAGTAAGAGTGAAGTCTACCGGGTAGCTGACGGTGCTGTGCTGTGGGAACGAGCGCTCGGCGTAGGCAGTAACCGCGTACAGCCCTTTTTCGGTAGTGCGGTAGCCCAAGTCGTCACGCGAGAGCTCGACGGCGAAGCCCGGGACGGAAAATTCACCCAGGGCTTCATCGGTAACCTGGCCGGTGATCACTGCCCAGAGGGTCGTCTTGCAATCATCAACAACCGTGTACGAAATGCCATTCGCCACAACTTGGTAGGGCACGGTAATTGCACCTCCTCAACTCTCACTCAGAATTTGCGTATAGTTGTCTTCCTTCTCGACGACCAGCGGGGAGCTGACCGGTTCAAGATCGGAATCGATCTTCACCAGCTGCACGAGATAAGTAACCGATAATTGATAAGGGTCGTTCAATGCGTCCCAAACCAGGCTAAGTTCCTCGAGAGACAATGCTTCCAGATTTACACGCAGCTGCTCGCTTGTTCCGCTTAGCGAGTCTTGCAGGGTGCTGCCTCGAAGAATGCAGTTGTCATGCAAGACCTGAAGGACTTTGCCAAGGAGCTTGTGCTTGCTCACCGGGTCGCCGGTGATGGGAGTAACCAGATAATAGAGCAGCACAGGAAGCGGTGTGCGGATGAGCTGATTCGCGACCTTGCGTTGCGGAGGCTCGTTTAACATTTCAGCCATACGTGAGACTTTGTAGAGCCACACAGAGATGCCCTGGTTGCCGGCGTCCTTCATCTCCCTGGGAGAGAGCAGGTACACTTCGATACCTGTGAGCTGTGGATCGGAGGTCAGGGTGATGTTCTGACGCAGGACGTAGCGCAGCGTGTCGCTGACTGCGGCGATTGCCGTGTAATCACTCATGCGGTCTCCCAGTTGCAATCGGGCCGTACACGCTTTCGTACCTCTCGAGCGAATCCTTCAAAAGCTCAAACAATGTCCTGGCGTACGCCGGGCTGGTGATGATGCGCGTGTGCACCCGCGGCTGAATGTCGCCTTCGTAAAACTGTGCAAATTCCAAGATGACCTCAAATGCGTTGTGGCCGGCCTTGAAGTAGTTCGCGTACCGGCCCTCTGCCTCTGCGCCGAGATTTCCGGGACGCGGCTGCTCTGGCATTCCAGCCTCCGGGTTCGCTTGGCACTTGCAATGCCATCGCATTCTTCTTTTCCTGTGGCGGGCAAATTTATGAAATTTAACGGGATACAAAAATCAAGAGGCGCAGGAGATTTTTCAGATATCGACGGTGTAACAACAGGGCGTTACATGCAGAACACGGGGATGTCGCGCGCTATTTCTCGCCTAAGTCATAAGAAAGCTTGGAGTTTCGAGCGCCGGTATCGAAGGCGCTCAAGTGTCACAGTACACCGTTACGGTTGTCAGCCTGCCCGATACCTCTTTGAAGAGAAAGTTCTTGTTTCTAGATGCTTCGCGGTGGGCAGTTTTCGGGGATGTGGTATTTGGCGATCTTACGGTACAAGGTCATGCGAGACCAATTGAGCATCTCTGCGGCTTTCGTTTTGTTCCAGTTTGTGGAGAAAAGCGCGGACATCAGCAGTTCCCGTTCTCCTTTGGAGAACCTGCTGCTTGTTGCCAGGAATTGCCTCAGGTGCGCGGGAAGATGTTCCGCACCAAGGGGAGTTGACAGTTCCAACAGAAACAATCGCTCGATGACGTTCTTGAGTTCGCGGACATTACCTGGCCAGTCGTACTCCAAAAGGATGCGGAGAAACTCGTCCGTAAACTTCAAGGCTTGTCCGGAAGTTTGGCGTGAGAATTGGCGCCCGAACTCCTGAACCAGCAATGGAATATCCTCCTTGCGTTCGCGCAAGGGAGGCAGATGCACGTGGGCGACGTCAAGACGGAAGAAGAGATCCTGCCGAAAGGCTTTCTGGGCGGTCATGGCATACAGGTCCTGGTTTGTCGCAGCCACAAACCGCAAATCAAGATGCACCTGCCGGGTTCCGCCAAGCCTGCAAAACTGTTTTGTCTCAAGGACACGAAGGATTTTTGCCTGGGCTACCGGGCTCAAGTCTCCCACTTCGTCTAGAAAAACGGTCCCGCCATGCGCTGCGGACAACAATCCTTCTGTCAATTCTTGGGCGCCGGTGAAAGCGCCTTTTGTGTGGCCGAAAAGTTCGCTCTCCAACAGGCTTTCCGGAATAGCGGCGCAATTCACGCAAACAAACGGTTTATTTCGCCGTAGACTGTTCTCATGAATGAATTCGGCTACGAGTTCCTTGCCTGTTCCCGTTTCTCCCGTAATTAGGACTGTGCAGTTTGATTTTGCCGCCTTCTGGAGGTATTTATGGATCTCTGCCATGGAATCACTCGCACCAATCATTCGGCCCGGGCATTTGCCCGGCAAGGGCTTTGCGGAGAATTCTTCTATCCTGTCTCGCTGACTTGACAAGTGCTTTTGAATGCGAGCCAAGAACGAAGCGGGCGATGAGGGTAGTTTCACGTAATCCTGAAGACCAGCCCGGAGGGCTCCAATCGCGAGTTCTTCGCTTCCTTCCGTCGTCGCGATCACGATGGGAATAGAAGAATCAAGCTCTCTCACCGCGCTCGCCGCTTCCAGACCGCCGATCCGAAAATTGTCAGAATGCTCGATGACCACAACTTCAGGGCGGCCTGCAAGGTACTGCGGACGAATGCCATCGCTGAGGGATTGCGACGCTACATCCAGCCCTTGGTAAGCCAGAAAAGGAATTATCTCCGCGAATGTCGCGGGACCTGCGGCAAGGAAAAGAAGCTTCGGCCTGCTCATCGGCCTTTTCCCAAGCTAACTCCGGCAGACTCAGGGCCGGGAAACCATGCAGGGTAGTGCTAAAGTGTGGACTTTCGTTGCACCTGAGCAGCAGAATTCATAGAACGGGGGTACCGGACCCACGCTTTTACTGCGCAATACCTATCAAGTTTGCCAACCGCTGTCAAGTGCAAGTACTTGAAAAATACAGAAGTCCGCGCGTGCACGTGTATGGTCAGCCCCTTGGTACCCGCATAGATGATCCTGTTTGGGCGCCCGGCGCCCCTGCCCAGTTAATGCTCCGTTGTGAGCGAGTCTGAGAAATCGACGAGGAAGGGACTGGGGAGGCAAGAATGGCTCGGCATAGCGCCGCGTTTCTCGTCCGGCGCGGCAACTTTAGCGTTGCCCATGCACGCATGAGGAGTAATCATGCGTCTACCGCAAAACTAGAGGGGAACCGCAAAATGCCCGGGAAAAAGAACATAAAAACCCAAATGCTCGACGCCATTTCTACAATGAGTTGATCTGGAAGGAGCAAGAAAATCGCATCATGATCCTAACAGGCCTTTTCCATGCGCCGGAGTTGGCTTTGAGCAGAACAGAATAAGGATGCCATAACGCCAAAATAGCAGCTTGGTCAGATTTGGATAAGAGAATCGAGCCCTGAAGGTTCCCAACGGGGTCTTCGAATGTTATGACTTGACAAGTATCTGGGGCGTTTATACCATTCGCCACTTGGTGAATAGTCGCCTGGCTTTGACGGCTCCGCATGGCTGTCTCTTCAGCCAAGGAAATTGCAGATTGAGCATGGCGAGTCCGGCAGAATCCGAGCAGCTTGACCTGAGGCCGCCAAAAAACTGGCGACGGTTCGTACCCTCCTGGCTCCGTTCGTTGATCTGGGTGGATTCGGCAGGTAGCTATGACGCTTTTCTCTCGTACAGCTGGAAATCTGACAGTGAGATTGCACCGGTAATCCAATCCGTTCTTCAGAAGTTCCTGTGCCCATGGTACAAGCTGCGCGCTAGGACCGTATTTCGTGATCTATCCTGCCTTCCCGCCGGTTCTAGCCTGAAGAATGAGCTTTTCGACCGCTTGGACCGGTCCGCACACCTTATTGTGCTCGCGTCTCCTGAAGCTCCCCTGAGCGATGGAATGGAAATGGAAGCTCGTCACTGGTTCAGCCGCCCACGGGACGGGCAGATCCTCATTGTTGTTACCCGCGGAGAGCATGATGATTGGGACTCGATGCGCAATCATCTACTTCCGCCCGCGGTGCAAAACAGCCTGGCCACGGAACCACTTTGGATTCCATTGCAGCATCGTCGCAATCAGATCTTGGCCGGCGCAAAGAGCCCTGAAGTTCGTAGTCAACTGATCGAGGACCTAAAGCAGGTCATCCTTTGTTTGTACCCTGGACGGGACTGGGGTCAGTTGCGCGGTGAGGAGCGCACGCAACGGCGCCGCGCGATCTGGCTTGTGTCAGGGTTCGCCCTGCTGTTTCTGGTGCTTGCGCTTGCGGCTGCCGACTTTGCATGGTATGCGCAGAATAGGCGAGAAGCCGCAATTGCAGCTCAAAATGACGCAAGGAAGGAGCAGACAAGAGCGCTTGAAGCATTGAGGGAGGTTATTCGCCGGCTCGAACTGCAGGTGGCGAGCAACGATCCGACGCAGGTCAGTCTTGCACTGGAACAGTTGATTTCCGTGCACCAACGCAATCCAGCTGAGGTCCTGGCACTCATTCCTGACGAGAGGTTCGGTTCAAATGCCTTTTTCATGGCGCTGTTGACCAGACTGGACGACGCGGGCTGTGACGCAAAGGCAGGAGGTTGGGCAAGGCAATTGAGGCGCGCGCTTGGCCATCAAATGAGTGCAGCGAGGAAGATTGCGGCTCCGCACACAGAATCAGTCGACGAGGGCTTGAACAAGCGCGTTTTGTTAAAAGCCTCGCGTTTCCGGATGGGCAGCCCAAATGGTCAAGGATGTGAGGGGTGTGCGGACGAAGTACCAGTTCACTGGGTACAGCTTCAGATGTTTTATATGCAGCAGCACGTGGTCACAAACCGCGAGTATGCCCGGTTCGATCCAAAGTACCGCTCTCGGGACCCGTCAGGGCCGGCGGTCAATATTACCTGGTATGACGCGCTCATGTACGCGGTTTGGATTGGTGGCGATTTGCCGACGGAGGCGCAATGGGAATTTGCAGCGCGCGGGGTTGACGGACGCAAGTATTCGTGGGGTAGCGAGGAGCCGAGTATGAGCACGAGTGCGTCGATGGAAACAAAACATCCAAACCGGCCAAGCCGTGCGGGGATATGGGATCTCTCAGGAATTGTCTGGCAGTGGTGCCGGGATGTCTATGGTCCATACTCTGCGTCAGAGCAGAAGGATCCGGCCGGACCGAAAGAGGGCTTCGTGCGTGTCCTGCGCGGCGGCTCATCACGTGACCGGGGCGAGTTCCTGAGGGCCGCTTATAGATACAACTTTCATCCCTCGGAATCCGCCAGTAACGCGGGGTTCCGAGTGGTATGGGCGGCAGTCGGCCCGGGGAGATAAAAATGGCCACAAACGTTGCGCATTCAACAAGCTTTCTGTTTCGCGTGGGAAGTGTTGCACTGTTTCTATTAATGGCGGTTGCCTCAATCAGCTCTACAGCGAGGCGCTCCCAGAGTTCGAACCGGCGCCCGAGGATCGGCTTGGCAGTCGACGGCGAAGGGGCAATTGGCTTTACACAAATCGGCGTTTTGAAATGGATGGCGGAACACCGCATCCCGGTTGACTATATTGCGGGGACGTCTATAGGCGGGTGGGTTGGCGGCGCTTATGCGACTGGAATGTCCCCGGATGAGATTGGTCATTTCGTGGAGAATAGTGACCTTACCGAAAGGCTGTTTCGAGGAGACTCTCCCTACCTGGAGAAAGGAAAGTGGGCCAGCCCCGAGGAGATCAAACTGCCAGGACTGACAGGGCTTCAACTGAACCCCTTTATGCCCTCCAAACATCCAGATGCCATAGTTCCGGTTTTCCCGAGGATTGCCAATTCATATCGAAACCTTCGCAGTTTCGACGATTTGCCGACTCCCTTTCGATGCGAGGCTGCCGACCTCCGCACGGGCCAATTGCTTGTCTTGGGCAGTGGGTCGTTGCCAGAAGCACTCCGCGCTTGTCTCACCTTGATTGGTGTCTCCAACCCTGTTCGCCAGGGAGATAGAATTCTGGTCAGTGGAGCCATCCTGGATAGCATCCCAACCGAAGTGGTGCGCAGCATGGGAGCGGACATCGTGATTGCATCATTCATCCCTGCCACTACTGCTTTCGAGAACTTTGGCAGAGAATCAGAATTCAGTTCTGTCTTTCAGCAGATCGCACGCAGTTTGGATATCGCGAGGATGCAGAATGAAAGGAAAGGCCTGGAGAAGGCAGACGTTGTAATTAAGCCGGACATTGCGAGCTTCGCCACCAATGACTTTACTCGTATCCACCAGCTTGTGGAGCAGGGCTATAGCGCGGCAGGAGCGAGAGCCCTGTCACTGCAGCCGTTCGAACTGTCGGACAGCCAATGGAGAGAATATGTGGGAAACCGCGAAGATCGCCGGATACGATAGGTGTCTCATGCCACCCTACCTGTTGAAGGTGTTTCACTCTCTCCTCATCCGGACTGGAGGCCACGCCGATCACATCGCTGCTGTGACCTCTGAACGGTTCTTGGGGGGGACGGCTGAACACGACTCAGATAGTATCGGGAGCAAAATATCCAGCAATGGAGGGCCGAATTCCGTGAAGCTCGCGCGGAAGGCTTGCGGAGACTGCCACGAGCTGCCAGAACAAGACATACGTAATCTTTGACGGGGATACAGATTAATGTGGGCGTACGCGTTTATGAAGGGCTGGAAGTCTAACGAAAACATGGACTTCAATTTTTTCGACGCGCGTGACATCGGGCCGTTGACGGATAGGGCTTCGGAGGAGACCGTAAAGAAGGCTTTGCGTGAACGGCTTGCTAGCGCTAAACAGGGAGCTGTTCTCGTGGGCAAGTACACAAAGAACCTGCACAAGTCCGTCCGATGGGAGATTGAGATTGCTCAAAATCGCGAGCTGCCCATAATCGCCGTCGACCTCAACGGAAAGAGGCAGATGGACTCTGACCTCTGTCCCGCGATTCTCCCTGACTGGCTTGCCGTACACCTGGAATTTAAAGCCAAAATCATCCAACAGGCGCTAGACTACTTTCCCGGCGAATACCATTGGCTAAAGGATTCCGTGAGCGGGCTGCGACACTAGAGTGACGGCGTATATAAGAAGTTGGGATTGTGAGTGAGCGCCGCACATCTAGCGGAACGAGGCCCGAGGAGAAACGCGTTCGAAATCTACTCAATAAACAATAATTAACACGGGGAGGATTCGTATGACGGCAAAGAGCCCCGAGCTTGTCGAGCATCGTAAAACCGAGAAGAATCCAGTCGCAATCCTGTTTGTCCACGGGTTTTCTGGCGACCCTACGAAGACCTGGGGAAGGTTTCCAACCCTGCTCATGGAAGAAAAGCGGCTGAGCGGCTGGGATGTATTCAGCCTAGGCTACCACACGGGATTAAGCCTGGACGTTGTGGGGATTTGGCGAGCTGACCCTGGGTTGGTCTCGCTCGCGCAACTCTTGGCAACGCGAAGTGCCATTGAGCCATTGAAGCGATATAAAAGCCTAGCGCTCATTGCGCACAGCATGGGCGGACTGGTGGTTCAGCAGGCGGTTTTGGAAGATCAAAACCTGCGGTCACGCGTCTGCAATCTTCTGCTGTTCGGGACACCCAGCGCCGGCCTGCGAAAAGCGTCATTTTTTAAATTCTGGAAACCGCAATTGAAAGACATGGCAGACGATGGGGAGTTCATCAAAGATCTGCGTGCTGGATGGAATAAGGACATTGGGAACCAACCCGCATTTAAGCTCGATGCGACCGCAGGAGACGAAGACCAGTTTGTACCGCCAGAGTCTTCCATTTTTCCTTTTCTCGCTTCCCAACGCAGAGTGGTTCGTGGTGATCATCTCTCAATCGTGAAGCCGATGGCCGCGAGCGACCCGAGCGTGCAGATCGTGATCGAGAGTTTGGTTGGCCAGGCGGCACCTTCAGGACCGGGAGACAGTGCTCGTGTGGCGGTAGAAATGCGAGAGTTTTATGACGCCATCAAGACCCTCGAGGGTCATCCCCAGAGTCTGGACGAGGGAGGGTTGGTGCAGCTTGCCCTCGCGTTGGAATCGGTGGGGCGGCGGGACGACGCTATCAAAGCGTTGCAAAGTCAGGCTTCCCATCCAGATTTCACCGACGCCATGGGTGTGCTCGCTGGCCGCCTCAAACGCCGCTGGCTGGCCGAGCGAAAAATCGAAGATGCGGAGAAAGCATCCGAATTGTACCAGCAGGGATTCGACCAATCAGAAAAAGCCGGGAGGCATGACCAGGCTTTCTATCATGGGATCAACGTTGCTTTCATGCAGTTGGCTTATCGCAATCAGGAGGGCGCTGCCCAACAAACTGCAACGAAGGTTCTTGAACACTGCCGGGCCGCAAAAGCGGATAAGTGGCGCCTCGCCACCGAGGGCGAGGCTAATCTGCTGCTAGGGAAAGTCGATGCGGCGATGGATAGTTATCAGGCTGCCGTAAACAGTAATCCTTCGCCGCGCCAGCTCGACTCTATGTTTCAGCAAGCGGTTCGCGTAGCAAGCCTCGTGGGTAACGAGGCCGCCGCCGACCGCCTGCAGAAGATCTTTCGGGGAGACGCGTAATGCCGCGCGAACTGTGTTTCGTTCTGATGCCCTTCGGCAAAAAGCCGGACGCCAGCGGCACGCTGGTTGATTTTGATGCTGTATATCATGAGATGATCGCTCCGGCGATTAAGCAGGCCGATCTCGATCCGGTGCGCGCTGACGAGGAGATGACTGGCGGCATCATTCACAAACCGATGTTCGAGCGCTTGATGTTGTGCCCCTACGCTGTTGCGGATTTGAGCACGGCCAACGCCAACGTGTTCTACGAACTGGGAGTCCGGCATGCCGTGCGTCCGTTCAGCACGGTCTTGATCTTTGCCGAAGGTGGACGCCTGCCTTTTGACGTTGCCCCACTTCGCGCCTTACCGTACCAGCTCTCTCCGTCGGGCACGCCTTCAGATCTGGCCACCACGCAGCCTGCTTTGGCAGCACGGCTGAAGGAGGCTCGGAAGAATGCTGCGGACAGCCCGGTTTTCCAACTCATCGATGGGATCAAGCCACCGGACATCTCCCATATCAAAACAGACGTCTTTCGTGACCGTGTCCAATACTCCGAGGATGTCAAGGAACGTCTGCGCGCCGCGCGGACGCAGGGGGCGGATCCAATACACGCCATTGAAAGGGAATTGACGCCAATCGCCGATGCCGAGTCCGGCGTCGTGATTGACCTGTTTCTCTCCTACCGGGCCGTGAAGGCGTGGGACGACATGATCCTGCTCGTGGAAAAAATGTCGGCGCCCTTGGCTGCGACCGTGGTGGTTCAGGAGCAACTGGCACTGGCGCTTAATCGCGCTGGTCGAGGAGAAGTCGCTGAGACAATCTTGGTTGACCTCATCGGACGGCGCGGCCCAAGCAGTGAAACGTGCGGAATTCTCGGACGAGTATACAAAGACCGATGGGAGGCAGCGTTGAAAAAAGGAGACGCGCTGCTGGCGCGAGGCTTGTTGGAGAAAGCCATCGCGGCGTATCTTCGGGGTTTTGAAACGGATTGGCGTGATGCATATCCAGGCATCAACGCAGTCACACTCATGGAATTACGCGAACCACCGGACCCACGGCGCGAGCAGATCCTGCCCGTTGTTACTTATTCCGTGGGTAGGCGAATCGCAGCCGGCAAGCCCGACTATTGGGACTACGCTACGCTGGTTGAACTGGCAGTCCTGGCCAAAGACGAACAGCGGGCCACTGATGGAGCGGCTGACGCGCTGGCCGCGGTTCGCGAGGGCTGGGAGGCCGAGACAACCGCCCGCAACCTTCGCCTGATCCGCGAAGCGCGCGACCGGCGGCACGAGGCGGTTCCGTGGGCCAAGCAAATTGAGGAAGCTATAGAAAACCGCGTCAACAAATAGTCCCTGCCAGGAATCGGCCACGGTCGCCGCTCGCAGGTGATTGTTTGACGCCTATTTCCAGCAAAGGATCCGCAATAAGCTGGGCCAGTCAATTACGGCCTGTATTTTCTTTTGCAATCGCCAGCACGATGCGAGCCCGGGCAGCCGCTCTCTCCAGAAAAAGCGACCTCTCGCCAGCCAGCTCCAGCCAGTCGAACGTGCGCTGCACCTGATAGCGAAGACTGGTTTCGTCGCGGCAGTTCGCCAGGTACGTGAGCTGCATTTTCTGTATGTCGTCGGCTACGTAAACACCGAAGGGAGTGGTCACAATTGTAGCGTCGGCGAAACCGAGCTGGCGGATGGCCTGGGATTCGGTCATGCTCCGATTGCATGCCACGAAATGAACCGGACCAATTACGCCGTTCTTCAGTATCGGAGCGTACTGCCAGTCCCGGAGGAACAACTGGTTAGCACGTTCTCGGGCCTCGGGAATGGAGTAGGATCCTGGAACTGCGCTGCACACGACAAGCAATTCCTTTCCAAGTACTTCTAGTGTAACGCCGCTTAGATTTGGCAATCGCTGGCCTTTGTATCTCTGCATCAGCGTTTCGGTGAGGATACTTTCCATCTTCTGTTGGCGAGCGCGAAAATCAAGCCGCGTCCAGTCGAGTGCCTCCCCGATATAGAACTTGCCCTTGCTTGCCTCGCGAACCCCCAATCGGGCCATGTGAGCAACGGCCTCGCGTAATGTCAGCCTGCACAAAGCTATTAGTTCTTCACCGTTCTTGCAGGGCGTGCCGGTGAACGGCTGTTCCCGTTGCACAAAATCCCGGAACAACTGATCGCGTTTGCCATCCGGTCCTCTACGTAGCGGCGCCAATGGGTCGACCTGCAGGATTCTCACTTTGTCGCGGGCGCTGTTCAGGGCTTTCTCCAATTCTGCGTGACAGATGCCGATCTCGCCGCCTTCCTTCGCCCAGCCGGCATCTCCGGAGTAAATTGCAATTAGGATATCGGCTTTCTGCACCTGCGCCATACATTCGTCCCAGATGTCCTTGGTGGCAGCAGCGGCAGGCTCATTGATCCACGGCAGAAAGAGAGGCTGTTCAAAGAGCGGTTCAGCCTTAATCATTTCAGCAAGGTCCTCACGCACTTCGGACAGCAAGCTCGTATTCTTACCCTTGTAAGGAAACGGCTGCTTACTGCGGCTCGAGATCATTACTCGAATTTTGGTTGGTTCGATCAGGGGCGGCTGTTTGGAAGGGTCCTTTGAGGCATCTCGCACAAGTTCATACCTCCTTGCCCGCGTCCAATGATGCGGTTAGCCGCTGCGTCCACTTGGGGGCTTGTGAAGCTCACAGACGATTTGAGTTGATGTCCTCTTTATCAGGCCGGGGGCAGCGGTCCCAGCATTGGTCTTGCCAGCAAATATAGGTACCATGACTTGACACGTATCCAAAATATATTATATCTTCCCCGCATAATGTATTGTTCCAGTTAACCTCGTTTGTTCCCGTTGACAAAGTTGTTGGATCCCTGGGAGTGCTGGGACTTTCTTTCTTGGTTCCTTCTTCGAATCGAAGGAGGGCTGAGACTGTTTCCGATTTTTGTTCAAACTTTTTATTCGGTTTGCGCTGGCGTTGAACTTGGATGGTGCTCCCGGAGGCGAGCTCTCCAACTCGTAGATACTGACCCTGCAAAACCCAATTGACGTTAGAAAAGTTGAAAGGACACGTATGCTGCAGCAAATCGATACGGCAATCGCGTTCACCGTGGTCATGTTGATGTTGAGTCTGATTGTGACGGCGGCCGTCCAGGTGATCTCCGCCCTGACTGATCTTCGCGGACGGAATCTGGCCTCGGGTCTGGAGAACCTCCTGCGCCAGATTGAACCCGAGTTTCGCAAGAAGCTGCCCGGCGGGTCAACGATTGCTGAGCAAATTGCTGAGGTCGTGGTAAAGCATCCCGCTGTCGCGCATGCTGGAACGCGCGCCAAGGCCGTCAGTGAGAGTGAGCTTGTTGGTGTCTTGCGAGACCTCTGTTCGGACGACCCGGGTGCCACCCTTGACGATGCCGCCAAAACTGCGCTCAAGGCGTTGCGCGACAAGCGCATTCCGGGCGTAGGACAGGCTGTTGCAGCAGCGCAGGCTGCCGGGAAGCAATTAAACATTGACCTTCCTGGACAGGAAGGCAAGGTGAAGGCTGCTTTGGACAGTGCCTTCGGAACGGTATCGAAACTCGAGTATGAGATCGGCCAGTGGTTCGATATCGTCATGAATCGCCTCTCGGACATTTTCACTCGGCACACGCGCGTCATTACGGTCGTGGTGTCCGTATTGCTCGTCGTTTCGTTGCACATCGATTCCGGGGAAATCTTGCAGCAAATCACGCAATCTCCGGAGTTACGGGCGAAATTAACGGCGATGTCCGATAGCGCGCTTTCGCAAGCCGATAAGACGTTCGACAATAGCGAGCGGGCGGCTGCTGCGTTGGCGGACATCAAGAAAAATCACTCCGGTAAACCTGATGGAACGCAGGTCGCGGCCGCCCTGGACAAAGTGCCGGCACACCTGACGCGCTGCGTGGACGGGAGAAATTCTCTGGTTGAAGTTACAAAGAACCTCCCCGGCACGGAAGCTCTTCTCGATGAGTTCGACAATGCTTGCCAGGGCAAGACAAAGCAAGCGATGGGCAATGCATACGATGAAATCCGTGGAATGCGCGCAGATCTGGAGAAGACCAACCTCAAGATTGTGCCGATGACGGTAGCTGGCCAGAATGTGTTTGATACGCTTGCACACTGGTGGGCGGCATACAATGTGCGGCGCCATTTAGCTGGCATTTTGGTCAGCATATTGTTCCTCAGTTTGGGTGCGCCGTTCTGGTTCAACGCCCTTCGCCAATTATCGAACCTTAAGCCGGCAATTGCGGGAAAGGTGGCGGAAACAAAATAATGAGAAGAGGAAACCGCAGGGAATTATAGAACTTCTTAAAACTTAGGAAAGATTCATCATTGCGGTCGTCCGGTAGCGGCTAAGGGATTTGGTACCGGCGTGTGACGCAATCCGCCCCGCACCGGCTTGTTCTCCCGGCCGTCGGAGGGCGGCGAGGGGTGCGTATGAATCTAGAGCGACGGCCAATAGCTTCTCGAGATCCTCACTTTTCTCAAGTTCTTGCGTCCGCGTCTTCCGCCATCCTGAATGCTTGAGTTCTGTGTGCGAGTGAAGGGTTTCGCTCTGGATGCGGTTGGCAGATTCGAAAGGCCTGAGGTAAAGGGAAAATCCAGTGGTGTGCCGCGCGAAGCTAGAGCGCTCTTCAGTTGATGAGCTCGCTCGTCTCGCTTTGCCTGAACCGCGACGTGCTCCCGCTCGCGAAAATAGGCCCACAGCTTCTTGCAGCCCAGCGGAATGAATAGCACTGCACACATCAAGGCTATGCCCAGCCACTCAGGCTGTGTGGTGATGAGAAGAACAAGCAGCAAAGAACAGGCTACAAGGAGGATGAGCCAGACGAGCAGGACCGTGCGTGCACGAGGGTTAAGGGCGCCCCACAGGAGCAAACTTCCGAACCATTCTTTTGGTCCAACTATCCACTTAGCGACTTTTACCAGAAATGCAGCGACACCTTTAAGGACTTCGAAGACTATGGCGATCACAATCATCGCCAGAATTACATTGCCGATCCATTCCACAACCAACTCCGGTTTCAAAGATGTCGCCGGCTTTAGCCATTCACGCTTTGTTGAACTCGTCACAACACCAATGCTGGATAGATCGAATGTGACCTCGTGCTGCGTGCCAGGGTAGTTCCTCAAAGAGCTGATGATCCGGCTTACTAAGTAGCGCAACAGTTCCGTTTCGGGCAGTGTCGTGAGTTCATCCGCTAAGCACACAACCTCCGTCGATTAAATTAATCACTTTAAGACAGAGCGGCTATATGTTAACTACACTCCGCAAGATTGTTCGTTTCGTCTGCAAGTGTTTTAACTCCTTGTGAGGCTTTGCAAATCTGTGTTGGAACCGCTGAACCGGTCGCAATCCACAGTGTCCCGCACACCATCGACGCTACCCTTCTCCGTGTATTGCCAAAATGTCCAGGACGTCCAGTTTGGGGGAACGGAAGGTTGAAGCACCTCGTAATGTGCTATCCACAAGGGGCAGGTTGCCACCGTGGAGACGCTGTCCCCAAGGAGGGACTCGATGAAATTCTGTCGCGTATAGATTATCGGTCGCATGCCCAATCCCACCTCAACCTGAGCGAGCCAGTTCTGGATCATCGAGAGACGCTGGCCGGCGGGGATGTCCTGCCAAGTATCTCGTTTCAAGGGATCGCTCTTTGAGATGGCTTCCTCCAGGTCCAAAGCCGGAGGCAAATCACCAAGGCTGAGCGCGCCGACCGTCTTGATGAAGTTCGTCGCCTGGTCCTGCCACGGCGTCAAAGGCCAGAAGAAGTGATACGCCCCCCGCAGGATGCCCGCATCGCTCATACCCTGCCAGTTTGCTGCGAATTGCGGGTCAGCCGCGTGTCCTCCAATGGTTGCCCGTGCGAACGCGAACGCTTTCCCGGCTTCGACGACAGAATCCCAGTCCACAAGTCCTTGGTTCGATGAAACATCGATTCCCTCAATGAAATCGTCTGCCATGAGTCCTCCTATTCAGGCGAGCGGGATTAAGCGCACGGATTCCGTCACCTGCGACCTGGAGCTGCGGCAAGGCCCGTGGGTCAGAACGTCGCGGGCGAGCCTGGCCGACGGTCGCGATTTCCACATAGTTGCTGTACTGACCGTCTTGCGCCCAGCCGGATTATAGTCCATAGTTCGATACAAACGATGCCGCCACCTATCGAACATCTAATAGTCCTCATGATGGAGAACCGCTCGTTCGACCACATGCTGGGTTTCTTGAAAGCTCCTGGTTATGACATCGAGGGTTTGGACGGAACGGAGTCGAACGACGATCTCGCCAATGAGCCCGTACGCGTCTCTGGCGATGCTGCTCCAACGGGAGATTTGACGCCGGATCCGAGCCACGATTTTCGTTCGGTGAATGTACAGATCTTCGGCAGTGAAGCGGGAGGAGCAGCTGGTGCCGCCTCGATGTCCGGGCTAGCTTACTATGGGCCAGGAAATGCGACAACGCAGCAGACACACGTGCAGTTCGGTGAGCGTTGGTTCGAGGGTGGAGTGAAATTGCTCGACCCGGTGTTATCTTGGCTGGATATCGGCGGAGAGATGGGCTACGTTGTACCTCATATCGGGCCGATTCCGAATTCATCGATTCCATCGATCGAGACTGTGTTCAACGATGCGCAAGCTCCGGGTCTCACCGAGCAGCCGGGGTTCATGCATTACAAGATCCGGGCCTTGCCACATTATCCGGCGATCCTTCCCTATAAGCTCGACTACGAAATCAGCTATGCTTACTACCAGGATTTAGACCTCCACCGATTTTCTTTTCATAAATTCGAGGCTGATCTGCTGAACTTCCGTCCTCTCCGGTGGCGAAGGAAAGCCGCTCCGGTTAAGCCCAATGCTTTGCGCGATTGGTTTTGCGCACCGCAAGGTGCGGGCAAGATCTGCACGTTCGGCTACGTCGCCATCAACGGTTTGCTGACTCTTGAAACAGCCGCACAACAACAGATTCCGTTCTATTTCCAGCCAACGCTGGGCGGTGCCGATCTCGAGGACCGTGACACGCTTCGTGGCTTTCTGGATTTGCGCTTCCGCGCTCCCAATCGCATGGTGTTGCAAGGCGCGTACGGGCACAATGTCTGGGGACCGCTCGGTATCCTGGCTTTCTACGAGACGGGCCGCGTGGGGAATCACGCTTCCGACCTCGGGGTCAGCCAATTACACCACGACGTGGGAGTGGGCATTACACTCTCTGTCCAGAATCGTATTGTCATGCGGGCCTACATCGGTTTCGGCACGGGTGAAGGATCGCGGATGAATTGGAAGGCAGGACCGCTGCTTTAGCTTCTTTTGGTGGCCACCGTGCAATCCTGTCCCTGCCAAAAACTCCGTTCTGACTGAACTGGTTGAATTTAGGCAGGCAAAGATTTACTGACATGATTTTCCTCACGATAGGTATCATTGGGCGTCTTCTGCTAACATTCAGCTAATGCGCGTCTACGTCTCTTCCACTTTCAACGACCTTAAGGCTCACCGGGCCGCCTGCATCCGAGTGCTTCGGCAGCTAGGACATGAAGTGATCTCAATGGAAGATTACGTAGCCGAAAGTTCTATTCCGGTTGACAAGGTAGTTGCGGATGTGAAGAGCTCCGATGTTTACGTTGTGTTGGTGGCCTGGCGTTATGGCTACGTCCCAGATATAACGCGCGTGACAGTAGAAGTGGCAGGCGCAGTTAAGGGAGCAACCTCCATCACGGAGTATGAGTATCTGGCCGCCGTGGAAGGTAACATCAAACGCCTCGCTTTTCTGCTTCATGAGCGCGCTCCATGGCCGCCGCATCTGATGGACAGTTTCGGAGGGACACGCGATCCTCGAGGGGACTTGAGTAAGGTGCTGGCGTTCCGCGAAAAACTGCAGAGCGGCCAGATGGTGGCGTTTTTCGAAGAACCAGCAGAGTTGGAGGCGCGGCTCAGTGCGGCCGTGGCTTCGGTAGGACTGCGCAGCCAGATGCTGAGGAATTCAGTGAAGCTCCAAGGTTCCATGGAGGGAATCGCCGCTTCGATTCCTATCACCGACAGCGGCCGGATGCCGCTCGAACAGCTTATCGGCGCCAATCCCTCGCCAGAGGTGGCATACATCAACATTGGGAAAACCTGGTGGTCCACACGCCTTTATATTCTTGCAGTTGTGGCTGATTTGTTAACGGATGTTCGAAGGATCGTTATTAAACAGGGTGACGATTTTGTCGGTATGGTATCGACCCAACATGTCCGCACGATGCTGCGAAGTGTGCATCCCGAAATAAATCGGTTCGAGATGGAACAAGTGCTCCCCGCGCTGCCCAGGTCTCCACTGGATGCGCTGTCGGAGATCCTGCGCCGCTGGCGCGACGTTTTGACAGAGCAGGAGGGTCAAATTGTCAAGGAGCAGCAAGTGCAGATAACCGTAACGGAAGCGGCGCTGGTACGGTGGCTAGGCGATGGCATGTTGACGGGCGCGGTGCGGGTTGTAGACGCTGATCAGCCGACGGTTCTCGACTTACTGCGGGTGCTTGACTATCCCAACGAGTATGTCCCTATCGTCGCGGAGCCGGCTGCCCCGAACGTGGCGCGGACGGCGGAGCACACATCGTTGCGTGTCATCAATAAGGGGATGCTCAACGCCCAGCTCGCCAAAAGTCATATAGACGATATGCTCACCAGCCTTGGGCTCCGGTTCCGCTTTTAGATGTCGACGTGTTGGTCCGCAGACGTTCCGGCTCTTTGGCTAAACGTGGTCTGCACCAAGGCCAAGGACTGCGGAGCCGGGACCGGCAAGCTGCGAAGCCGCACGGCATCGAGCAACTGAAAGATCGCAGTGTTCGCGCGGATTTCCGGCGCAAGGTTAAGAATTGCAGTTGAGGTGAAGCCAGCACTTTTCCGCAGCGTGCGGAACGTATAGTGCAGGTCCTGACCGGCTTGTTCAAACCATATCCGCCCCATGTCTCGCGTGTTTCTTCCCTGAGTGCAGTAGAGTTCCCAAAAGTCTGCTGGGCGGCGTAGCGTGCTTCTTCCCGGCTCATGCCTGCGCAGATGTTCTCGGCAATCTGCTGCTCAAGATGAAATTGCATCTCGTCATTCAATCGCGGAGCGTTCTGGCCGCGACGGAACAAGGTTTGCAACTGGAGCCAAACTCGCCGAGCCCACACCATGACATTCACTCCTAAGTTGTTTGCACGACCAGCTTGAAAAAATATTCCGGATGCGGTGAATCACTCATATCTGAGCACCTCCATGGAGTCGACACGCGTGGCCCGCCGCGAGGAATCCCGCGACAACTAAAATGGCAGACTTTCTTTCCTCGGACACTCCGGAACTCCTGCATCGTGTAGTGTGGCTGATGTTTCCTCCTGAGTTGAGCGACTCACAGGAAAAGAGCCGGATAACAGGGAGACACGGCTATTTATTCCCCGATGATTTTGCCGCCAAGTAAAAAATGTTAGCGGCCATGTCAAAACTCATTTTTTGGAACCGGCCAACGTCCCCTGGCTGCCCCGCCACACGAGGCCGGAGGGAAAACCGGCCAGAACGCCTGATGAGTGAGAGCAGAGGCAACTCAGTCGGCAAACTCCACCGTACACACGAAGATACGGGAGGACGCGGATGATGTGTGGAGGGATGATGCGGTTCCTTATCTCTGGAGCGATAAGCAATTCAAATTTCAAATGCCGTGATCCAGCAGTAGTTCAGAACACTACGATTTCAGATGATCGATAACAAAAAAAACAATTTGCATTCTTCGAATCACGGGAGTAGGGTTCTGGGATTGGGGCCTGGCCCCCGAATATGGTCCCGGCCCACCTGGACGGTAAGAAGACGAGCTGTCAGCGGCGTCAACGGACTTTCGAGTTTCCCCAGTGACTTCCACCCTCGTGAGTTATTTCGTCCCTGCGGGGGGTGGCTGTCAAGGACTTCCACTGCACGGCGCGTTCTGAATTCCTGGCTAGGACTCTTGATCCACAGAATGGAGGAAATCTCATGGCTACTCGTCCACAGATTCTTCGTCCGATACAGCCCGCACATTCCGATTCCATCCGAATCGTACCTTTGCACCCGGGTCCAGGGGCGGAAGCGATAACCCCGGCTGCGGCACCGCAACTTACGTATCGCAACGGGCCTCTTATCGCATCCGTGGAGGTGTTCACCGTCTTCTGGGGCGCAGCGTGGAATACGGCGCCACAAAACGCGATGATGCAGGAAGTGAACCAGTTCTTCGACTTCATCCTCACCAGCCCGTTGATTGACCAGCTTGCGGAATACAATGTGGCAAAGTACAAAATCAGCCACGGCAAGCATACTGGCACGACCGTGATTACATCCCCGGTCCTGCATCAATCCGTGAATGACAAGACGATCCAGCACGTGCTTGAGAATGAAATTGCTACCAATGGGGTTTTCCCGCAGCCCAGCCCGAACACTCTCTACTACCTTTATTTTCCGCCGAACGTTAAAGTCATCCAGGGTGGGGCGGGCTCGTGTACTGCATTCTGCGGCTACCACAACGACATCAACGGACAGATTTTCTATGCCGCCATGCCGTTCCCGGGCTGTTCTGGATGCACCGGCGGTCTGCAACCCGTCGACGCCCTGACTTCCACCAGCTCTCACGAACTGTGTGAAGCCATCACCGATGCAATTCCAGGCCAGGGCTGGTACGACGATACCAACGGAGAAATTGGGGATATCTGCGCATGGAAAACGAAGACTGTCGGAAAGTATACGGTGCAGCTGGAATGGTCCAACAAAGCCAACAAATGCATCTGAAAATCTGGAGTGAATGAAGAAAGAACCGGAGCTTCGGCTCCGGCTCTTTCTTGACTTTCAGAAGCCGGCATTGTTTTGGATCACTTGGACGCGGCGAGAGGGAAGCGAGAAGCTAAGGAATAGGGTTGTCGATCCGCGGAGTGGCGCGCGTAAGCAGATGGTCGAAGGTGTTGGCGAGGCGATCACGTTCGGTCAGATAGCTGGTCGCATCTGCCTTGCGTAGAAACAGCTTGCGAGCGGTCGCAATTACGGAAGTGTGATCGTATTCCGTATGATCGATAGTGCCGGGCTCGATGTATGGTGAAATAATAACGGCGGGAACTCTCACTCCGAGTCGTTTGAAGTCGAACGGGGCTATCTTGGCGACACCCTGTCCGGGATCCTGAGCCACAATCCCATCAGGGCTGAAAGTGGGCGGCGGCACGACATGATCATAAAATCCGCCATGCTGGGAGTATGTGATAACGAGCACGGTGCTTTCCCAAAGAGCCTTATTCGACCGAATCGCTTGGTAAACATCGTGAATCAGCTGTTCGCCGGCGGCCATGTCGTGATCGGCATGCTGGTCATTCGCAGGATACCGGGTACCGTTTGTTTGCTCAAGAGTGCTGTAGCGGGGCTCAATGAACGCGTAGGCGGGAAGATTGCCAGTTTTGCACGAGTCCACAAAACTCTGGAAGTTTCCAAAGAACTTGTCCGGCTGCTCTTGAAGGCCGCGGAAAATTAACGCCATCGTCGAATCGCTGTAGTAAATGCGGGCGCTCATACCATGATCGGCCAGGAGTTCATAGATCGTTTTTGGAATAACTGCGTATCCCCCAATGGACATATCCACCCGGCCAAGGGAAGTAGCTGCGTGCACAAAAGCGCGATTTGGAAAGGTAGGGCCCGGCACCGAGGAGAACCACCGGTCACAGACAGCATAGTTCTTCGCAAGTGCAGTAAGGATCGGAATTACCGATTCACCCATACATTTCATGATCTTATGGGCGCTCGGCACCTGTCCCGTGTGGAATTGATAGGAATTGACAAAACCCTGCATCTGCTGTCCGTTTTGGAGGCCGTCGAAATTTCCAAAGATCTGAAAGTTTACGTCGGAGAAACTTTGACCTGGATCAGGAGTGAAGTCCCCTTGCCTGGCCGCATCCTTGGTTACTAGCACCTGCGCGCCAAAGGAATCGGGATTCGACTCGCTGCCAGAAAGTCCGTCGATGGGGTAGTTCGAGCTCCTGAGAAAGCCCAGCATGTGATCGAAAGACCGGCCCTCCAACATCAGCACGACGAGATGCTTGACATTGATTCTGCGAGCTTGCTCCGCACCCGGGGAAAGCCAGACTTCCAGCTGATCCGGTGCGTTTGTTGTCGAATCGTATGCCGTAAGTTGGGTTTGGACATTGCCGACGACTGACGACTTCAAAACATTTGCGAGCTTTTCGGCATCAGCCTGGTCACGGGGGGAAAAATAACGGACTTGTGTTTCATGCGGTGCAAATGCTCCCACAGCTTCAAGATCGGACACCGAATAGCCCTGGCCGTTCAGGTAACCCTTCACCGTCTTTGCCAGGTCCAATTGTTGCTGTCCGGGGTATTGCAGATAGATGAGTTTGGTTTGCGCACCGCTTGAAGGGCGGAGTGATGTTGCCAAGGTTTGTTGCCAATTTTGGGAATCCTGAGCCACTCGTTTCAGCTCGCTTCTTTGTTGTTGATATCTAGCGAGGTCCGCCTCTTCCTTCGCCGCGAGGCGGCTACGGCTGTCCAAGTAGAAGAAAGCCAGCACAGCCAGAGAGGTCAATAGTATGGCAACCAATCCTCTCCACAGAATGAGGTTCCGCAACTGCGTTTTTCGGCTAGCTTTAAGAAATGCGATGCAGACGCTGTTGGGCTTTAGGCGGGGCGTCAGTTCTTCCGCCTTTCGCAAGACTGGCCCTCTATAGAGGAGCGCACGGCTGGTCCGCTGGCCGCGGTCCCACTCGCTAGCTATGTCCTCTAGACGATTGGTCCTTGATACCAAGTCCGCTTCGTCATCCACCCACTGGCCTAGCCGAGCCCACTGGCGGATGAGCGCTTCGTGTGAGATATCGATGATGGAGTCTCGATTTAGGGGGCCTGGGGAGATAACCAGGAATGACCGGCCCTCCGCTGCGAATGCTCCGGCCACTTTCTTTAAGTGCTCAATGGAGTCACCGGTGAGGTCCGCGATCTCCCCAAGAGGCAAAGGCTTGCGCAATCTCCGGTTCTTGCTGACTTGGGTGATGGAACGGAAAAGAGCCTCTCCCGCTTTTTGCTCATTCGGGTTGAGAGTCGCAAACACTTCTTCCGCATGGTTCGACAGACTTTTCGAGAGAGCCCCAATGGCCTCGTAGGAAGCGATATCCAGCGGTGCACCAGATTCGTGGTGCCGCCACATGCGCATGAGTACGTGCTGAAGGACCGGAAGCTGGTCAGTTCGCCCGTCGAGGTCGTTCAACAATCGATCTGTCAGACTGGCCGTGATGCTGCCTCGAGCAGCCTCAACCGGCTTCAATATAGCCTGCTGAAACTGGCGGCGGGACATCTGTGGCACAAGATAGCCGCCTTCATTGATCGCTTCAGAGAGACCGGGATAGGTGGAACATTCACTGAGCCATTCCAAGCGCATAGTGATGATGACGTAAAAGGGGAAGGCGTTGGAGGCAGCCACGGTAAGCAACAGCCTGAGGAAGGCCTTTGCCTCTTCCTGACCAGATTCCCCTTTACGCTGGG
>Ga0307474_10000277_pt1 | contig 37848 bp, 28 predicted proteins | sample atmos_gasesECM1C_2_FD_203312 | JGI IMG/M metagenome (GOLD analysis project Ga0307474, IMG submission 203312) | Hardwood forest soil microbial communities from Morgan-Monroe State Forest, Indiana, United States - atmos_gasesECM1C_05 | ecosystem: Environmental > Terrestrial > Soil > Temperate... | reverse complement strand
TATGTTCTGGAAGAGATGCTGAAGACCGGCGCGTCGCTGGGCGGGGAGCAGTCCGGGCACATTATTTTTCGCGACGGCGACGCAACCACCGGCGACGGCTTGCTGACGGCGTTGCGAGTGATGGATGTGATTGTGCGATCGGGGAAATCGCTGGCGAAGTTGGTCAGCGATTTGAAAGTTTTTCCCCAGAAGATCAAGAACGTGCGAGTTCGGGAGAAAATTCCGTTTGCGCAGGTGCCCGAAGTGCAGCGTGCCATCGAAGCTGCAGAGCGCGAACTCGATGGAAACGGGCGCATAGTGGTGCGGTATTCCGGAACTGAGGCTTTGGCTCGCGTGATGGTGGAGGCGGAGTCGGAGGACAAGATGCAGACGCTCACGGCGGGAATCGCGGGGGAGATTCAGAAGGCGCTCGGAGTTTAGCGCGTTATTCGAATATTGGCGCTATCCTTGCCAGCACGTCGTCCATGATTGTGTCGGGGATGTTTTCCAGCTTCTTGCCGCCGCGTGCGGCGAGATCAAGAGCGCGGAGCTGATCGCAGCGGACAATTCCTGTCGTCTTGGTTCCCGCTCCTGTCAAAGGCACTGCGAAACCTGCCGTCCGTGCAAAATTGCCCCCGCTCGTGATCGGCAGAACTACGGGAACTTTCGTGACCCGGTTGAAGGCTTCCGCGGACACGATCAGCACGGGGCGGCGGCCCTTTTGCTCGTGGCCGGATGTGGGATCGAGGCTAACGAGCCAGATTTCGCCGCGCTTCATGCCTGACCCCATCAGATGACCTCGCGGCCGACGGGCTTGCTATCGAGCCATTCTCTTTCTGCTTTCGCGCCTGATTTGGAACGTCGTACTTTGGGATTGCATTGGGCCAGCAGTTCGGCCAAGGTGTAACGTGGACGAGGACGTGGCTTCACTACCAGGCGGCCACTTTCCACCGCAATGCCGACCGTGGCGCCTGGCTGCAATTGCAGAACATTGAGCAGCGCCGGCGGGACGGCCAACATGACCGAGCCTCCGACTTTGCGCAAGTTGGTGATATGCATGGCGGTTCCCTCGGTTATATTCTAGTATAACATGGAGCCGCCCTAAGACCAGATCACTGGGGCCGGTTTCGTAGAAGCTGATAAAATGTGACTTGCATCTGTCCCCTCAGATGTGACGGGCAATCCATCTGAAAAGGAGCTACTGCGGTGAGCAACGAATTTTTCTTTGAACCAAGCAGCAAGCGCCGTAAAGGATTCCCGTCGGAAACTAAAGTCAAGCGCGGGTTTCCGCGTCGTTCATAGGGAGAAAGAGCTCTTCGAGAAATTGGGCAGGAATGATCTTTGTCCATGCGGATCTGGTCGCAGATTTCAAGAAGTGCTGCATGCCCACTGGGCTTTACGACGGCGTACAACGTGAACATTATCAGCGGTAACCAACAGGGGCACGGCTCCAAATCCGTGCCCTTTTCATTCCTTGTGCCGGGATTGGGCGGACAGGAGCGTCCGACCCACACGAACCTCGCACACTCGTTTAATACAGGTCTCTCCAGTTCGGCCCTAATCCCACCTCTACCAGCAACGGAACAGCTAAAGCCTGAACTTTTTCCATGTGCTCGCGAACCAGCGACTGCATCGTCTCCACTTCTTTTTCCGGAACCTCGAAGACCAGCTCGTCATGAACTTGCAGGGTCATCCTTGATTTCAACTCGCGTTCATGCAACGCTTTGTCAATTCGAATCATCGCCACTTTGATCAAATCCGCCGCTGTGCCTTGCAGCGGCGTGTTTACGGCGGTTCGCTCGGCAAAGCCGCGCTGATTTGCGTTCTTGCTGTTGATGTCGGGGATGGGGCGGATGCGTCCGTGCAAGGTCTTCACTTTCAGGTCGCGGCGGGCTTCTTCCAGAGTTTTGTCGATGAAGGCGCGGACGCCTTTGTATTTTTCGAAGTAGTTCGTGATGAACTGCTTTGCCTCCGAAGTCTCAATCCCAAGATTCTGCGATAACCCAAAGGCGGAGAGCCCGTAAACAATACCGAAATTCACCACCTTCGCCTGACGTCGATGGTCGGGCGTGACCATGAGCGGCGGAACTCCGAAGACCTGCGAGGCGGTGAGTGTGTGGATGTCGTCGCCTCGGCGGTAGGCTTCGACCAGCAGCGGGTCGCGCGAGAAGTGGGCGAGCAGCCGAAGCTCGATCTGTGAATAATCGGCGGTGAGCAATACGTGGCCGGGATCGGCGATGAAAGCCGCGCGGATGCCACGGCCGAGTTCGGTGCGGATGGGAATATTTTGCAGATTCGGGTTCGCCGAGGAGAGGCGGCCCGTGGCTGTACCGACTTGATAGAACGTGGTATGCAGGCGTCCAGTCGAAGGATTGATAAGCGCGGGCAGCGTGTCGACGTACGTGGATTTCAGCTTCGTCAGTTGCCGATAATCCAAAACCATGCGGGCAATGGGATAATCTTCCGCCAGAGCTTCGAGAACATCGACAGCAGTCGATATGGTTCGTCCTTTGCCGTACTTTACCGGTTTGGGGAGATTCATCCGGTTGAATAAAACATCGCCGAGTTGTTTGGGTGAACCAATGTTGAATTCGCATCCGGCAATCTCGCAAATCTCTTTTGCTTTGATTCCGATCTCGCGCTCAAGCTCAGACGACATTTTGGCGAGAGCCGAGGTGTCAATCTTGACTCCGGCCTGCTCCATGCGAGCGAGAACAGGGACGAGAGGTAGATCGATTTCTTCATAGAGTTTGGTCAGTCCCGCTTGTTTGACATCTTCGCGAAGAGCCGTGGTGAGGCGGCCGGTGACGTCCGCAGCTTCGGCGAGATCGCCGCTGAGTTTGAGGTTGAAGCGGCGAAAAGCCACGTCCGACAGGCGATGCGACGAATATGTGGGATCGAGCAAATAAGAATACAGCATAGGATCGTGCTCGACGGCTTGCAAACTGATACCCAGCGCATCCAGGGCGTGAATTGCAGATTTATAGTCGTGAATGGATTTGGCAGCAGGCGAAGATAGGATCGACCGAAGCATCGCAGCAGCTACCGAGGAGTCGAGCTTAACGATCGTCGCCGATCCTGCAGCGGCAGAGATTGCGATGCGGCGAGATGCCGGATCAGGAGATCGTGCGGGATCGTCGGCATCAGAAAGTGCGAGCATGCCGGATTGCGGTACTTCCTCCGGAACTTCTTCTTCCGACTCTTCCACTGATTTGTTTTGATTCAGCTCGACGGCGATTGCAAGAGCGTGATCAGCGGCCAGAGAGCCGAGAATTTTCTCTACGTCCGCCGCCGATTGAGCTTCGCTGTAGTGGGTTTCGGTGACCTGGGCGAGCGGCTGCAATTCCTTCAGCAGCGACGTGAATTCGAGTTCGGTGAAAAGTTGCCGGAGCAACTCAACATCCGGCTCGCCGGCGCGCATGGACTCGACATTCAGATCGACGGGAACATTCGTGTCGATGGTCGCCATGCTTTTGCTGAACAGAATAATGTCGCGATTGTTCAACAGAGATTCGCGGTAGGTTTTCTTTTCCACTTCGGCGGCGCGGTCGAGCGCCTGTTCGACCTTGCCGAAGCGCTTGATGATTTCAACCGAACCTTTGTCGCCGATGCCGGGGGCTCCGGGAATGTTATCGATGGTGTCGCCCCGCAGTGCCATGATGTCGATGACGCGTTCGGGCGGAACCCCGAGAATCTCTTCGACCTTGGCGGCGTCGCAGATCAAGTTATCTTTCGGGGGATTCAGGATAAGAACGTCGTCGTTGACGAGCTGCATCATGTCCTTGTCGCTGCTCACAACAAAAACCGGATGCGATGCGGCCGCTGCTTTGCGCGCCAGCGTGCCGATTACATCGTCGGCTTCGAAGCCCGCCAGCTCAAGAATCGGGATCCGATAGGCTTCGAGGGCGCGGCGAATGTATGGAATTTGCTGCGCTAGATCCTCAGGCATGGCCGAGCGATTCGCCTTGTATCCTTTGTATTCAATCTCGGTGAAGGTCTGCGTTTTGATGTCGAACTTTCGGACCTTGGTGACGGCTTCGGCCTGGGTCGCGCGGAAGGTTTTGGCGGCGACGTCGAAAACAGCGGCGAGATAAGACGGGGAGAAATCGTCGCGCAATTTGCGCAACATGTTCACGAAAACCAGAACGGCGGCGGTAGGGATTCCGGATTTGGTGGACATGCCGGAGCGCTGCCGCGCCATGGCGTGATAGGCGCGGAAAATGAAGCTCATCGAGTCGATGAGGAAGATGCGTCGGGGATCGAACGCCGGCTGAACTGGGGCGGAGCGGGGTTCCGGAGACTTTGTTCGAGAAGGCAAGAGAGTAGTTTAGCAGTGGAGGAAGGCTGCCATCCGGTTAGCCAGGAGTGGGCAGCGGTGCGGTTAGGTTTTTTACCCAACGGCGCCCTCCCGAGCACAGCCTCTTGTCAGGCGGAGCGAAGGATCTCCGGCTTACCCGTTTCGGAGCGTCAGCCAGGCTGAAGCACTCCCAGAGGTTGGGAGGGACCGGCGGGGCTCCTTCGCTTATGACAAACTTGAATCCCTCAACCGTAAATCGCTCCCCCACTAGAAATCCATCGTGAAGTCGGCTTGGACTACTTTTTTCTCTGTGGTCGGCGTGGTGCGGAAAACCAGGTAGTACTTGACGGGAAGATCCTGGGAGCCGGGGAGGCTCACGCTTACATCCTGGTCATGGGAGGTGGCGGCCGAGAACAGCGTTTCGCTCGGCGTGCCGCGGACGAAATCGACGTGCTGCTCCTCGTTGAGAATGAAGAAGTCGACGTTGGCGCTCTCATCCGTAGACTGCACGCTAACCTGGCCGATATATGACTTGTAGTGGCCTTGCAAGTGAGGCATGACGGCGTGGGCGGGAACTTCGAAAGGGAAGATGGCTGACGTTTTAATGGGAAATGTTTTGTGCAGAATCATTTGCCTGGTACCAACCGGCGATGGAGAGACGTGTTCCGCGGGTGCAGCGACTTCTTCGACCTGCGGAGCTTTTTTCTTCTCGCAAGCGGAGGCGAGGAGTAGCGCGGCCAGGATGAGCGGAAGGATTCCAGTCCGCACGTTTCGGTTCATGAGTGAACGAGCTTCCCGTACTCGGTGGTGTAGTGAAGCTTGATTTCACCGCAGGTACTTTGCTCGGGCGAATACACGACGCAAGAATCGAATGGCCGGGAATAAACGTGCACGCTGACGGCGCGCTGGTTGAATTCGCGGGGGTTGAGAACGCGATGGACGGGTTCGAGTGGGTCAACGGCACAGGGCTGAGAGGGATTCATCTCAACCGTCTCGGTGACTCGGATGGTGGACTTGCCCGCGTCGAGGTCCTGATGAACAACGTGAAAATTTTCCACCAGCAGGCGCCCGACCGGAACCGCCATCCAGCAGTTCTGATCGCGATGGTTGTGAACCGAGCTGACCTGGCCGATTTCCCAGCAGATGGCAATAAGCTCGTAGAGCGGAGTCTTGTCGATAAGGTTGCGGGTGTAGTGCTGACGGTCCCATAGCAGATAGGGATCGAGTGACTCCGGATTCAAGGGGAAGTCTTGCAGAAATTGGCGGATTTCCTCGGTTTGATCAAAAGAGCGTTCAGGAAATTTGCGGAGCTCTGATACGAAATCTGCGATTTGGATTTGTTTGGTTGCAGTGGCCATTGAGAATGCTCCGAGGAAAGTATAACGCAGGGATGGGACGCTTCCGGCTAAGTTGTGGCGAAAACCCTGGGAAAATCTTGAACACAGGTGATGCAGGAGCCGTGACGCTCCGCGAGCGTCATTCGATAAACATGCAGTCGCCGTATGAATAGAAACGGTAGCGTTGTGCCACTGCATGCTCGTACGCGCGCAAAATGTTTTCCTTCCCGCCAAACGCGCAGACTAGCATCAGCAGCGTGGACTGCGGCAAATGGAAGTTCGTGAGCATGGCGCCGACCGCCTTGAATTCGAATCCCTGCTTTTTGAAATCATGATTCTTGAGATCTGGATTTTCGAGATCCGGATAGATGAATAGGTCCGCATCAGCTTGTCCGGCGGAGATACTCCCCGCGCCCAGGCGAATCGCGTGTTCCAGAGTCCTGACTGTGGTCGTGCCGACGGCGACGATGCGGCGCGAATCGAGGAGGGCCTCATTAAGGGTCACGGCAGCTTCGATGGAGATGGAGTAAGGCTCGCAGTGAAGTTTGTGTTCCTCGACACGCTCGACGCGAACGGGCTGGAAAGTCCCTAGGCCGACGTGCAGCGTAATCTCGACCGTTTCAACGCCGCGCTGCCGGATCCGGCTGAGAATGTCTGGCGTAAAGTGCAGCCCTGCAGTGGGGGCGGCGACCGATCCGCGCTGTTGCGCGTACACGGTCTGGTAGCGATCGCGATCGCGCGAGGAATCGGCCCGCGTGATGTAGGGCGGGAGGGGGACGTGGCCGATTCGATCAAGCAGGGCGTGAAAATCGTTTTCTTGCGGAAGCGGCTCAAAGCGAATGCTCCGCTCGCCGTGTTCTCCACGAGTGAGGACTTGAGCCTGCAATTCGGCAGACTCGCCGAAACATAATCGTTCCCCAACACCGATCTTCCGTCCGGGTCGGACCAGGCATTCCCAATCATTCGGATCGGTACAAAGCTGTCGCGTGAGGAGAACTTCGATCCGTCCCTGCAGAAAATCGAGGGACGCGGCATTGGCCGGTCTCATTGATTGAGCGCGGCCCCCTTCCCGGCGGCCGTATAGGCGAGCCGGAAAGACGCGGGTATTGTTGAAAACCACAATGTCGCCGGGGCGCAAGAGCTCGGGGAAGTCGCGGAACAACCGATCGGAATAGTCGCCCGTGTTCCGTTGCACGTGCAGCATACGGGAGTGGTCGCGCACGCGGAGGGGTTCCTGGGCAATGAGCTCATCCGGAAGATGAAAGTGGAAGTCGGAAACGAACACGTTGTAAGATTATAGAGTCGCAGTGGTCAAGCGCGAAGTGGGCCGCCCACTCCCACTTTTCGCATTTTTCTTCGTCATTTTTCGTAAATTTATTTGTCTGTTCGGGGCGGGTACGGTACTATGCGAAAGCCGTTAGTTTCAGCCGCTTTTCGTCCACTCCCCCGAGAGAGTATTTCATGTCCGGAGAACGCAAACACAGGGAAGAAATTGTTCGTTACGGGCGCATGTTGCACGAGCGTGGTTTCGTAGCGGCGATGGATGGAAACTTGTCCGTGAGGCTGGATTGCGACCGCATTCTGGTTACGCCCACCTGCGTGAGTAAAGGTGCGATGCGAGCCGGGGATATGGTGATTGTTGATGGCGAAGGCACGCGGGTTGCCGGGCGGCGCAACGTCACCAGCGAAATCGGAATGCATGTCTTGATTTATCGGATGCGCCCCGACATTCAGGCGATCGTGCATGCGCATCCGCCGACCGCGACAGGCTTTGCCGCCGCGGGAATGGCGCTAACCGAGCCGCTGGTCTGCGAAGTGGTGATGGGTTTGGGCTGCATTCCGCTGGCGCGCTATGGCACTCCGGGAACATCCGAACTGGCGAAGACCCTGGAGCCCTATGTGCCGCACTACGATGCGATTCTCATGTCGAATCACGGTGTGGTTGCTTACGGCGATACCATCGAACACGCGTACATGAAAATGGAAACGGTGGAGCATTTTGCCCAAATCGCGCTGGTCACGCATTTGCTGGGGCGGCAGCAGCCGTTATCCGGGGTTGACATCGAGAAGCTCATGTTGGCGCGGACGAAGTATTTCGGCGGCAAAATGACGGCATCCATGCCAATCTCGTTGGCGAGGAATCCAGAGAAAGTGAGTTGAGGTTTCACCTGACCCGTCTTCCGGAGCGGAGCCGCTTTTCAGGCGGACCGAAGCGCTTCCCCTGAGCGTAGTCGAAGGGATCTCGCGCTTAACCTATCCAGAGCCTCACTGACCAACTCTCCTCCCTCTGTCTGCAGTTACTCGCCGCCGATGCGAAAACGAAATCCGGCGCGGAAATTTGCTCGCAGCGAAGGATACCCGGTCGCCTCTTCGTAAAAATGGTCAAGAGCATTTTCTACGCTCGCGTAGGCGGTAACGCGGGAGTTGATTTTGTACCATCCTCCGACGTTCAAGAGAAAGTATCCGGGCGTGTGATTGATGTTGAAGCCGTCAAAGTCCGAGTCCGGACGCGGGCCAACGAAACTACCGCCAAGATTTCCTCCCCAGCGCGCACCCAGGTAGGTCAGCAAGGTTGTAGCTGAGTGCCTGGGGCGGCGTAGAAGCGGGTCACCCTGCGCAAATGGGGGGAAGCTACCCGCCGGGGCCTGCAGAATTTGCGTGGAAGTATAAGTGTATGAGGAGTTCCAGGAGAGGCGCGAGGTCAAGCGGCTTTGCAGTTCAACCTCGGCACCGTGGGCGAGAGATTTTTGTAGATTGACGTATTCGCCTTGGAACGTGGTGGGATTAACTGTGATGAACTCGATCTGATCGTGAAATAAATTGTTGAAATAGTTTGCTGCAAAAACGAAACGGTCGAAGAACTTCTGTTGAAAGCCGGCCTCGAACGCGCGGTTGCGCTCTGCCTTCAGGTTAAGGTTGGGCAGTTGAAACTCGCTCGTGACGAAGGTTTGCTCAAAGCGGGGTTCCTTGATGCCAGTGGCGTAGGAGAAATTCAGGCGCGTGCCTGAGAGGACATGTCCGCCGCGAAAAGCCTGAAAGCCCAGCGCGACCCGGGGAACTCCCACGTTGCCGAATGTAGTGTTGTGAACAAAGCGGCCGCCTGCGACAATATTCAGCCGCCCGAGAGTCAGCGCCTGCTGCACGTATGCCGCCTGGTTGAGGCGCAAGCCGTGTCCGCCGCTGGCAAATGCGGCGGGGATCGGATCATTCACTGAACCGTTCTCGTCTTCGAATTCGTAGCCAAAGGTAGTGTCGGCCCAAGTGCGCTCGAGGTAGTCGCCCTGGTAATCGAAGCCGGCGCGGTTAATGTTCACCAACGCTTCAAATGGCGTGTTGATCGGGCCAAAGGGAGTGTTCTCGGGAGAGATGCCGCTATCCAGATTAGTCGTCTTCAAGTTGTATTCGAAGCCGGTGAGGTGATGTGTCCAGTTGGACCCGGTCTTCACAGCGATATCGAGGCTTGCCAGCGTATTGTTCTGCCGGGCGCGAGCACCAAGGTCGGGAGAGAGGGCGTAGGTCACGCCGCCCGTATCGAACACGTTGGTTCCGTTAAAATTCCATGCTCCGGGCACCCCTGTCACGCTGTTGTCGTGGCGGGCCCGCAGGCGGAGGGAAATCCCATCGGTGACGGCGTAACCGAGATTACCTCCAACCAGCGAGTTGGAGTAGTCGTCGTTGAGGCTTTCTCCCGTTGTGTTGAATTGATTAGCGAACACGTTGTAATCGAAGCGGCCGTCGGCGCCGGCGAGCGATGCATACCCGTTCTCGGTGCCGTAGTTGCCTGCGTCTGCACCGAAGCGGAGTTCGGGAACGTGCGTGCTGCCCGTGCGAGTCCAAACCTGGAAGACGCTGGTCATCGCGTCGGAGCCGTAGAGGGTGCTCTGCGTGCCCCGCAGAAACTCCAGCCGGTCGACTTCTCCCAACGACAGCGTGCCGAAATCAATGGTGCCTCCGGGTTCGGTTACGCTGACTCCGTCGACAATGACTTTGTTGTAGGTGGATTCGCCGCCGCGCACGAAGAGCGATGAGAGTCCACCGCGCTGTCCGGCGGTGTTGACCACGGCGCCGGGAAGAAACCGTACGGCATCATCGGCCGCCACCGGATTCATAAGCTGCAACTGTTGCCCGTTCAAGGTTTCCACATCTGCGCCGGAATCCTCGCCCGGTACCGGGCTGCGGGTTGCGCTTACCACTACTGTTTCCGAGCCTGTGGCCAGGCGAAGACCTATCGTAATCAAATCTGCCTGCGACCGAACATCAGTCATTTGCTCGGCGAAACCGGGAGCCAAAACTCTGAGTCGATAGGATCCCGGGCCGGGCGTGCGAAAGACAGCGAGACCCTCGGCGGAGGTATTTTGTGTTTCCAGGATCACTGTACCGCTCGGTTGCAGCAAGGAAACTTGGGCGCCGACAACCGCGGCAGATTGAGGGTCGACGACTTTGACCTTGAGATCGGCAGCGGATGCTGCCGTGAGAAAAGCGAAAACTAAAAACCACGTGCGAAGTGCGCGCATAACCATCCTCCTCTTCACGCGAAAGGGTTAAGGTGGACGGTTCACGCCGGTCTCCTGGCTTTGCGAGTGAGGAAGGGTCGGTACCTGAGTGTTTGGTACCTCGTGCCTGGCAGTTTGGCGTTCGGCCAATTGCCCGCACCCAAGGGTGCGTCCGAGTCCTGCAGTCGGCCTTCCCGGAATTTTGATCCCAGTGACCGGCTGCGATTTCCTCGCTTACAGTTGCGCGGCAGCGCGGGAATTGCACCCGCTTCCCTGTCTTCGCCGATGGGCAAAGACGCGCAAACCGAAGGACATTTGTATTTCAAAGAACGAAAATCCTAGTGTGAGGAATTTACCGGGGCTGAGTGGGATATGTCAAACTTTGGTAGTGATGGAGTTTGATCGTCCTCCCGAGCAAGCGTTTTTTCCGGAGCGAACGATCTGGGCGAACCGCGCGAAGCGACGCACATTTTTGCACCGTCAACGTTACAGTTACCTCCCAGCCACTTGACAGCGGCCCAGTCCGAGGTCCCGAATAACCGTAGCGGAAAATTTCATGCGAAGATTTCCGCACGCCGAAATTTTTTTGTGCTACTATGCCGCACTGTCAGCTTTGAAAATCTCTATCACAATTGCAACCGCGAAGCGCGTACAATTGGCAGATTCCGCAATACACTTGACAGTTCAATCAGCGAGCGGGTAAACAGCACTTTTTTAGACAGGCGCCCACAAGCCAGCCGCCGGGACGCCACGGCGGGTATTTCATAATTATGTCAGCTCAAGGCACTATCCTTTCCCCCAATCCGTGGACGCGCATTCTGGATGCGCTGGAAAAAAAAATCAATCGCCACTCCTACGACACCTGGTTAAAACCCACGCGTTACAGCCACTCCAGCGGTGGAATTCTATTCGTCCGCGTACCGACGGCGGAGTTCCGGCATGCCGGCGACAAGTATGCGGACCTGATTCAGGAAGCAATCGATAATCTGGGGCTGGATTTCAATGATGTTAAGTTTGTAACTCCCGATGACGATCCGGCAGCGACAGCGGTTCGGCACAACGGCGGACTTTCAGCGCCTTCGGCAGCCGCTGGTCCCGCGCAGGCGAGGTTCGACTGGGATGGCGCAGCGCAATTAAATCCGCGTTATACCTTCGATGCCTTCGTGATCGGCTCCGGAAATCAGTTCGCGCATGCGGCCTGTCAGGCTGTGGCAGAGCGCCCGTCCAAGGCTTATAACCCGCTCTTCCTTTACGGCGGCGTGGGCATGGGCAAGACGCATCTCATGCAGGCGATCGGGCATGAGGTAAAACGGCGGCAGCCGCAGGCAGCCATCTGCTACGTATCGAGCGAGAAGTTCACCAATGACATGATCAACTCGCTGCGTTACGACAAGATGACGACCTTCCGCGATAAGTTTCGTGGAGTCGATGTGCTGCTGATTGACGACATCCAGTTTCTTGCCGGCAAGGAACGCACCCAGGAAGAGTTCTTCCACACCTTCAACGCGCTGCACGACACCATGAAGCAGATCGTCATCGCCAGCGATCGCTCGCCAAAAGAGCTGGCGGAGATCGAAGACCGCTTGCGCAGCCGCTTTGAATGGGGATTGATCGCCGATATCCAACCGCCGGATCTCGAAACGAAAGTAGCGATTCTTCAAAAGAAAGCGGAGCAGGAAAAAGTTACCCTGCCGACGGATGTGGCCCTCTACGTCGCCCAGAATATCCGCTCGAACGTGCGCGAGTTAGAGGGAGCGCTGATTCGGCTCGTGGCGCACTCGTCTTTGATCGGAGCGGAGATTACTCTGCCCTATGCGCAGCAGGTACTGAAGAATTTTATCGATTCGCAGGCGCGCAAGGTCACCATCGAGTCCATTCAAAAAATGGTGGCTGAGCAATTTGGCCTGCGTCTGGTAGAGATCAAAGCGAAAGACAACTCGCGTGCGATCGTTTATCCGCGCCAGATTGCAATGTATCTCGCTAAGCATATGACCGAAGCATCTCTGCCTGAAATCGGACGGCAGTTCGGCGGCAAGCATCATACGACGGTCCTGCACTCAGTTGAGAAAATTGAAGAGCTCCGCAAGAACGACAAAGATTTGAACAGGCTGCTGAATAAACTGACCGAACAATTAGGCGGATAAAGCGCGTTTATTTTGCGTTTTGCACGGAGCGGCGCAGTCTTCCTTGTTCATCGCTGTGAATCGGTTGTGGAAGCTGTGCAGGCGTGAGGCGAATTGGCAGAAACGGAAATCTTGTTCCGGGGTCAGCACTAGGTAAGGGACCGATTCCTCACACGAAGGGTCGTAGGCAAGGTAGTGAGAACAGGCAAGTTGGCCAAGTTTTCCACTTCTCCGCCCTGCCTACGGTTACTGCTGGTTTTATAGGTTTTGTATTTGATATAAGGGAAGTACTAAAAGTAGCACGCGGCAGGGGAGACAAAGTCTATGCCGGTGGAAGCGGCGGTTGCAGCGGGTACGGCGGTGGGAACCATGGAGATCACGGTCAGCAAAGCTGAATTGCTGCGAGAGTTGACTGCCACGCAGGGTGTGGTCGAGCGCAAGACCACGATTCCCATTCTTTCTAATTATCTATTCGAAGCGGCCGATGGAAAGTTGTCGCTGACAGCGACCGACCTGGATCTGAGCCTGCGTACCTCCTGCAACGCGAAGGTAAAAAAAGAGGGTTCGTGTACCATCCCGGCTCGCAAACTGCACGACTACGTGAAGTTGCTGCCAGACGCTGATATCACCATCAAGTTGCTCGAAAATCATTGGGTCAGCATTCGCTGTGGGCGTTCGAATACCAAGATGGTCGGGATGGCGAAGTCCAATTTCCCCAGCTTGCCCGTCTTTCCGACGGCCGGTGTGGTGAAGATTCCAGGGCAAGTTTTGCGCGGGTTGATTGCACGCACTTTCTTTGCGATATCGAGCGAGGAATCGCGCTACACCCTGAATGGCGCGCTCATGCTGCTCAAGCCGGAGTCGATCACTATGGTCGCGACCGATGGACATCGCCTGGCCCACTGCGAGCGCATCGGTGAAAAGTTCGAAGGCGTCTCCGGCGAGATGAAGACCCTGGTGCCCAAGAAGGCGATGGATGAGTTGAAGTCCCTGCTGGATTCCACCGATTCCGAGACGGTCGAGTTCGCGAAAGACGACTCCACGCTGTTCTTCCGCATCGGATCGCGGCTGTTGACGTCGCGGCAGCTTACCGGGCAATTTCCCAACTTCGAAGCGGTTCTGCCCAAGGACAACAGCAAGAGTATTACGCTGAACAGCGGCGACTTAAACTCGGCGATCCTGCGCGTGGCCCAGTTTGCCGACGAGCGTTCGCGGGCAGTGCGGTTGAAGCTCGAAAAAGGCGAAGTAAAACTTTCGGCATCTTCCACCGAAGCGGGCGAGTCTGAGGATTCGATTGAATCGGCTTACGACGGCGAAACCCTGACGATTGGGTTCAATGCCCAGTACTTGGTGGACTTCCTCAAGGCCGCCGGCACGGACGAAGTGAGGCTTGAGTTGAAGGATTCGCAATCCGCCGGCCAGCTGCGTCCAGCCGAAGGTGACGACTACAAGTACCGCTATATCGTGATGCCGATGCGCATCTGAGCGAATTCCGGCCGCTATGAAGCTGCGGCAGTTCCGAGTGCATGCAGTACCGTGGAAGAGCGGCGCTTCAGCGCCGCGAAAAGGGCCAGAAAATAATCAGGGCTTCAGCCCTTCAAGCCTGTCATACATTTGCGGCCACTCCTTTAGGAGGCTTCGATGCTCGACGGATTCAAGAAATTCATCCTGCGCGGCAACGTCGTAGACATGGCGGTAGGCGTGGTCATTGGCGCGGCTTTTGGCGGCGTGGTCACCGAGCTGACCAAAGCCTTCCTCACTCCGCTCATCGCCCTGATTGTAGGCAAGCCGGACTATTCGAATATCAAATTCAACGTGAGCGGAACGGTTTTCCCGATCGGCGATTTTATCAACGCCGTCATTTCCTTCGTGCTGATTGCAGCGGCCGTGTACTTTTTCGTCGTGGTCCCGGTGAACCTGCTCATCGCTCGCATGCATAAGGGCGAGAAGCCGCCAGATCCTACGACCAAAAAGTGTCCTGAGTGCCTGAGCGAAATTCCCATCGAGGCGCGGCGGTGTTCGCACTGCACGCAGCCGGTGATGGGCCGAGCGGCGTAATAGCTCCAACCCGCCGTTCTTTCATTAGCCGTTCGGCTACCATGACGGTATGAGTTGCCCTCGTGCGCAAACTTTTTCTGTCGTTAGCTTGTTTGTCATAGCCCTCACCGTGGTTTTTTTGCACCCTGCTCTCTCTGCGCAAGACTCGTCTTCGTCCAGCACGCGGTCAAAGCCCAGTATTGCGAAACCGCGCAGGGCGGAATCGTCCATAGCGCGGGGCACGGTGAGCGCAGGCGTTTATCGCAATCCGTCCCTCGGATTCTCCTGCAAGATCCCGCCTGGATGGGTCCTGCGCACGGAGGAGATGAATGCTGGCGATAGTCAAAGCGAAAGCATCACTTCAGACAGCACTCTGAAGGGCGCGGACAAAACTGCCCGTGTGTTGCTCGCAGCCTTTTCGCGCCCGCCAGAAGCTCGCGCGGAGGATATCAACTCGTCCATCCTGATCGCTGCGGAGAGCATGTCGACATATCCGGGGCTGAAAGATGCAGCACAATATTTCGGACCCTTGACCGAAGTGGCGAATGTGCAGGGATTCGAAGCCGACGAAGAGCCGTACGAAGTTAGTCTGGGAACCAAGACGCTGGTGCGTGGAGATTTTCACAAGGACGTGGGAACTCGCGTAATGCGGCAGTCAACGCTGGTGCTGCTGGCTCACGCCTATGCAGTGTCATTTACTTTCATCGGAGGGACGGAGGACGAGGTCGAGGAACTTATCGGGAATCTGAGTTTTGCCGCAGCGGCCAAGACCGCGCACTAGCCCATGAGAAATCCGGCTGCAAAACACGCCATGTCATCCTGAGCGGAGTATGAGCGTCCGAAGGACGTTCATGTGCAGTCGAAGGATCCCTTACAAGCGTATCTTCTGCGTGCCTGGACGGGAGTTCGTACGGGAACGCCGGTCAGTCCAAGGGTTCGGGTTCGAGGGCGATGTGAGTCTCCCCTGCCGCTTTTTTCGCAGCGTACTTCTTCATCCACGCTTCCCAACTCTTGCCGGCCGCGGTGTCGCGCCCGGTGAAGGCCAGCGCAGCAATATCGGCATAGGAGACCGAGATTTTTTCGTCAGAGCTCTTTGGATACAGACGCACCAGCGAATCTTTCAACGTCGCACCGGTGCGTCGATCAAACAGATAGCCTTCGACTTTTGATCCGTCCTTGCGAGTGATGGTCACATCGCCGCGGTAGTCGAACGCTTTTTCAAGGGCAACACGGATTTCTTCGTCGTTGGCCAGTGCCGGAATCCAGCCTTCGAGATTTTCGTGAGCCGTGCCGGGAGCGACTTCCAGGGCGTCAGGATTGATGTGGGGAACCGCTTGCGCTCCCTCGTGATCGATGTGGCCTGATTCTTTGCCTGTCATATGTTTTGAGCGGTGCTTTTGGGTGGCGCAACGCTTCAGCGCTGCGACGGATGCATCCTTACGTCTCAGGCTTTAGCCGCTGCGGTCGCGCGGCGGCCCAGAAGTTAGGCTCGCGTCTCTTGCAGAGAATCGCCGGTCGACGCAATCTGCACCAGCGGATGCACCGGAGCTTGAGGTTCCTCCAACAGCCGCAATGCTTCCGCATCACGATAACCAGTGAACAAAGTCGCTTTCACGGTGGCGAGGAATCCGCTAAGCGAACTGAACGTCGCGTTCACCGCCGAGGCTTCATAGCCGCTGTGTACCATGCAATTCGCGCACGCCGGATTGCCCGACTCCGTCCCGTAGTTGCTCCAATTCGTCGTTTCCAAAAGCTCAGCAAAAGTCTCCGCGTAGCCGTCCTGCAGCAGGTAGCACGGCTTCTGCCATCCAAAAATATTGTAAGTAGGCATGCCCCACGGTGTGCAAGGGTAGGTGCGCTTGCCCATCAGAAATTCCAGAAAGAGCGGCGAGAGATTGAATCGCCAGTTTTTTTTGCGATTCGACAGGATAGCGCGGAACGTGCGGCGAGTGCGGGCGCGGCCCAGGAAATGTTTCTGGTCCGGTGCTTTGTCGTAGGAGTATCCCGGCGAGAGCATCATGCCCTCCAGGCCGAGCTCCATCATGTCATCGAAGAACGCGCGAACCGACTTCGGATCAGCGCCGTCGAACAGCGTTGTATTAGTCGTGACGCGGAAGCCGCGGTTGACCGCTTCTCGAATCGCATCGACCGCGATCTCATACCCGCCTTCGCGACAAACGGCCAGGTCGTGCTCTTCCTGCTGGCCGTCTAGGTGAACGCTGAAAGTCAGATATTTGCTTGGCTTGAAGAGATGAATCTTCTCCTTCAGCAGCAAAGCGTTGGTGCAGAGATAAATATACTTCTTGCGCGCCACCAGGCCTTCGACAATCTCGGCGATCTGCGGATGCATCAGCGGTTCGCCGCCCGGAATCGAAACCATGGGTGCGCCGCACTCGTCGACGGCCCGGAAACATTCTTCAGGAGATAAATCCTTCTTCAGAATGTGCGCGGGATACTGAATCTTGCCGCATCCGGCGCACGCCAGGTTGCAGCGAAACAAAGGCTCGAGCATCAGCACCAGCGGATACTGCTTTCTCCCCGCGAGCTTCTGCCGAAGCACATAGGACGAAACGGTCCACATCTGTGAAACGGGTACGGCCATTCTGGATCGGAACTCCTGTGCTTTATCTTAGCAGGGCCAGTCCTTAGATGGTGAGGATCCAGCTGAAGGTGCCGAAAATGAAACTCGTTGTAGGCCGCCTCGAATGCTAGCTCTCGAATCGCTGCAAGAATACTCGCAGAATCGGAGCCTGAAAGTCGTTCAAAATTGGATGTTTACTGCGCCGAGTCGAGGGTCTCTGGAGAGTCGGGAAGAAGGTGTTTTCGTGATATAATTCTCATAGCTGCCAAACGAACCTAAGTATAAGGCATTTCAATAACTTGAAGCTCGTTTGGTGGGCGTAGTCCCAGGTGAGGTCGAAAGGTTTTTCGAGTCACCCATGGACTCCGTTTTAAGAGGGTTTTCGGGGCATTCTCCCACGGAGATGAATGGCCACAAAAGAGATCAACACTCCCATCGAAGAAACCAAAACTAAGAACGGAATTGTCACTCCGATCGCCTCAACAAACGGCGGCGGCAAGAGTGACTACAACGCCGATTCCATCAAAGTGCTCGGCGGCATGGAAGCCGTGCGCAAACGCCCGGCCATGTACATCGGCTCGACCGGCGATCTCGGCTTGCACCACCTCGTTTACGAAGTCGTCGACAACTCGGTCGACGAAGCGCTGGCCGGCTTTGCGACGAAGATCGAAGTCACCATCCACATCGACAACAGCGTCACCGTCGTAGACGATGGGCGCGGCATTCCAGTCGATGATATGGATATCGACGGCGAAAAAGTCTCTGCGGCACAAGTCGTCATGACGACGCTGCACGCGGGCGGAAAGTTTGATTCCTCCACTTATAAAGTTTCCGGTGGACTTCACGGCGTGGGTGTCTCGTGCGTGAACGCCCTGAGCGAAGAACTTGGTCTGGAAATCTGGCGCGACGGCGCAACGTGGGAGCAGACTTATTCCAAGGGTGAGCCCACGAGCAAAATGAAAAAAGTGGGCGCTGCCAAGCGCCGCGGAACGAAAGTCCACTTCCTGCCCGATCGCAGCATCTTCACTGCCACGGAATACAACTACGACACCCTGGCGCAGCGCCTGCGTGAGCTGGCGTTTCTGAACAAGGGATTGCAGATCACCCTGACCGACGAGCGCGCCACCGATGCGAAAAGCGGCGAGGCTAAACACACCGAGTTCAAGTACAACGGCGGCATCGCCGAGTTCATCAAGCATCTGAATCGCGGCAAGCAAGTGTTACATGACAAGCCCATCTACATGGAAGCCGAGCGCAGCGGCGTGGCCATGGAGATTGGCTTGCAATACAACGACGCCTATTCTGAGTCAGTCTTCAGCTTCGCCAACAACATCAACACAGTGGATGGGGGGACGCATCTTTCTGGGTTTCGCATGGCGCTGACCCGGACTATCAACTATGCCGGACAACAGATGGGCCTGTTCAAGGATGTTAAAGAAAATCTGACCGGCGACGATGTGCGGGAAGGCCTGGTGGCTGTGATCAGCGTGAAGCTGTCGCAGCCGCAGTTTGAGGGGCAGACCAAGGGCAAGCTGAACTCCGATATTGCCGGAGTGGTGCAGGCGTTCGTCAACGAGCGGCTGGGCGCTTTCTTTGAACAGAATTCCGCGGTCGCAAAAAAAATCATCAACAAAGCTGTCGATGCGGCGCGGGCTCGCGAGGCGGCACGTAAGGCGCGCGATTTGACGCGGCGCAAAGGAGCGCTCGATTCGGGAGGGCTGCCCGGCAAGCTGGCGGATTGCTCGGAGCGCGATCCGAATCGTTGCGAGTTGTTTCTAGTGGAGGGCGAATCCGCAGGCGGGACTGCGAAACAAGGCCGGGACCGCCGCTTTCAGGCGATTCTGCCGCTCAAGGGAAAAATTCTCAACGTCGAGAAAGCGCGCTACGACAAGATGCTGGCCCACGAAGAAATTCGCGCCATGATTACGGCGCTGGGCACCGGCATTGCAAAGGACGATTTCGACGCCACGAAGGTGCGCTACGGAAAAATTATTCTGATGACCGATGCCGACGTCGACGGATCGCACATCCGCACGCTGCTGCTGACGTTCTTCTTCCGCCATATGCAAGAGCTCATCAAGCGCGGGAACGTGTTTATTGCGCAGCCGCCGCTGTATTCGATCAAGAAGGGCAAGTCGATGCAGTACATCAAGGACGATGATGCCTTCGACAAAGTGACGCTGAAACGCGGAGCGGATGGGGTGACCGTGCGCTACGGCGAGGGTGCGGCCAAGCTCGAGGGTGCAAACCTGCTGCGTTTTATGACCGTGCTGAAGGAGTATCTGAATTTCTTCGACAAGGTGAACAAGCGGCTGCGCGACGAGAGCGTCACCGAACTGCTGCCGAAGATGGATTTTTCGAAGCACGCCGACTTCGAAGGCGACAAGAAGACTCCGCCGAAGAAGATTGAGAAGCTGGAAAAGGAACTGAAGCGACTGCAAAAAGAGCGCAAGTTCAAGAGTGTCGATTCAGCCTTTGACGAAGAGCACAATTTGTGGGAAGTGCGCTTCGTGAGTTCGCAGGGCTCGGAGCATGTGATCAATTGGGAACTTGCGTCCAGCGCGGAGTGCCGGCAGTTGATTTCAAAGTTCAAGCAGATCGAGCCGTATCTGGAACCGCCATTTGTGGTCGAAGCCGTGACCAAGGCGGGCGCCCGCAGCGCTGAAGAAGAAGCGGAAGACGAGGCTGCTGAGAACCATGCTGGGGAGAGCGATACGGCCGAGTCAGACGGAAAATCCGGAAAGAAAACCGCCAAGGCTGCCCCTTCGACAAAGACCCGTGCCGTAATCGAGCCGGTGGAGAAGGCGACGGCGCGCGAGTTGTTCGATTACGTCAAGAAAGAAGGCAGCCGAGGCTACGACGTGCAGCGCTACAAAGGCCTGGGAGAGATGACCGCTCCACAACTGTGGGAGACGACCATGGACCCGGAGCGCCGCACGCTTCTTTCCGTCAAACTCGAAGACATCGCCGAATGCGAGACGATCTTCACTACTTTGATGGGCGAGGATGTTGAGGCACGGCGGAAGTTTATCGAAGAGAATGCGCTGGACGTGAAGAATCTGGATATTTAAAAGTGTCTTTGGTCCGTTTGGCCCGTGTGAGTGGCGCGTATGCGTCCTTTAAAAACCCCGAGCAAGTCTCGGGGTTTTGCTTTGGCTACGGGAGCGCCGCAGGCTTTGAAAAGATTCGCGATCGGGGGCAGGCTTTCGGAGTTTTAAATTCGGACGACACATGAAAGGTAACATACGTGGTACTATTAACGGGAGGACGCATTGCCCACAGCGAAGGAATACCTAGATGCCAGGGGCGGCAGTCCTTTCCTCGAGTGGTTTATCGATCTTCATGCTCCGGAAGCCGTGAAGGTTACAGGAGCCATCATTCGAATGGAACAGGGCAATTTCGGAAACGCTAAGGGAGTTGGCTCGGGTGTTTTTGAATACGTTCTGAATTTCGGGCCCGGCTATCGCATTTACTTCCGCAAAGACGGCGACCAGGTCATTGTTTTGCTTGGTGGCGGAACCAAGAAGCGCCAGCAGATCGACATCCACCGGCAATTGTGAGATGGCAGGATTTCAAACGAAGGAAGAGAACAGGAGGATAGTGATGGCTCTGACCAGAGAGTTCAAATTGACCGTTCGCGCCAGAGTGCAGCGCGATGCCGCCTTCCGCAGAGAATTGCTTCGCGAAAGTGTCGAGCGCTTCCTTGCAGGCGATGTTGACACCGGAAAGACCATACTGCGCGACTACATCAACGCCACAATCGGATTTGAGAAGCTAGCGAAAATCACACACCATTCTCCGAAGAGCCTGATGAGGATGCTCGGGCCGTCGGGGAATCCTCACGCCAAGAATCTGTTCGAAATTCTCTCCGCGTTGCAAGAGAAAGCCCGAGTTCAATTCAAACTGAAGACGTTCGGGGCAGCTGTGGGAGCCTAGACGCCACCAGCTCTCGCGGCCCTACGATGTGGAATTGAGTCACGTCAGGAACTGGCAGCGAGTGATGATTTGCGGAAGGTCGCGGCCAGCGTCGTAGCCAACGTCATCAGAGTGATGATCGCGATATCTCCCAATGAGATCACGCAGTAGATGCACCATACTCCGAGAACGTGCGCTTCGATCCGAGCCAGATAAAGAGAGAATCCGAGGCCGACCAGGGTTACCAACAACAACAATCGATAAGCGCGCCGCCAGGCCAGCGCGCCCATGAGCAGGTATCCTGCTATGCCAAGCACGGCGACCGGAATGCCCGCCAGCACTGCGTAAGGGCTTTTGTTGACGATGCCGCAGTCCCAGCGTTCGTTGATGCTGCAGGGCGCATCGCCTTCTGTGCGGTAGTGCTCGCGCAGCGCGAGTGAAGAAACCACGATTCCCAGCGTTGCCAGCAGAATTAGAACGTATTTCATGGGTGTCTCCTGCGAACCGCTTATCCTCAACCGCCTAAGTGGCGGAATGGGATGCCGCGGCGATGTCTTCCAACAATTCCGACGCCTGCCAGTCGGCGCCGTGATACCACTTGAAAATCTTTCCGTCGGGCGAGATCACGGCGGTGCTGAGCGAGTGCGTGAGCAGTCCGCCCTCTTCTTTGTAAGTGAGGGCGAAGTAATTGGCAAACTCTGGCAGTTCAGATTGCGGAATTGCGGAGAACTCCCAGTGCGCGAAGATCGCCGGATCTTTATTGCCGGCGCATGAAAAGCCATAGGCGCGCAGGACCTTGGGTGTGTCATGGGCGGGATCGAAGCTGACACTGAGGAGATGCGTTTTGCCATAGCGAGCTGGGTCCAATCTGACCTGGCGATCAATCGCGGCGAACTCGTGGCTGATGCGGGGACAGAAATCCGGAAACGGGCAGCGAGTGTAGATGAGCGTGAGCAGCAGCGTCTGTCCGCGATAATTGTGCAGCGAGATGCTCTTGCCGCTCTGGTTCACGAGTTTGAAGTTCGGAACTTCGTCGCCTGCAGCCGGAACGTGTGTCCTTGCCGTGGGCTTAGCCGCCGGCGGTTGAGAGTGGCCCGTGATCTTTACGTTCTCAAGCCAATATTTGTCGGAGTCGACCACGACGTCGGCGGCGATGGAATCGCCAGGCTGTAACTGATCGAGGATGTCGGGCGGTTTGATGGTGTAGGACATCACCATCGCATCCATATAGCCAGGGATGGGCTCGTTGTCGATGTTGGCCGCGCCACCCTGTTTGTCGATGGAAACGACTTTTCCCTTGAGGGCATAGCGCTTTGCGCCGCTTTGCTGATTTGCGGCGCTCGGCTGCGAAGGGCCGCGATTGCAGGCTGCCAGTGTGATGAGCCCGGCGCACGAAAGGAGTAGCGCTAACGAGAATGAATTGAGTTTGAGCGACATATTCGGCATTTATTATCTCCGATGATCGTTGGGAAAATCACTCCTGCCTGCCTCAATTAGTAATGAAAGCGATAGCGAAGCTCCAGGTAAATCTCACGCGGAGCGTTCCAGTGAAATCCGCCGAAAGTGACGCTGTTATCGAGTTCGACCCGGCGATTCGCCACATTCATGGCGTTCAGCGATGCGGAAAAACTCTCGCCGAAATCTTTGGCGACGGAAACGTCAAAGGTTGTGTGCTGGGGTAGAGAAGCTCCTGGAAAAGGTTGGCCGGGGAAGGCGTTCGTGAATCCGGAGCCGTAATATACGTTGGTCGAGATGTGAGTGCGCCATGGAATCGCGACGTCACCACCGAAATTGAGCGTGTTGCGCTGATCATGGTCGAGCGGAGAGAGACCAACAGGCAACGAGAAGTCGGTGAGGCCACCGGAGATGGCTCCTTCAGCTTCAGCGATCTGGTTCGAATATGCCAGGTGAATCTGCCCGCGATGGGCGATGCGGGGAGAGCGCAGCGTCAGCTCCCATCCCCGAATGACGGCATGGGCGATGGTGATCGGGAAGAAGAGGTTGGACTCGCCAATGTTGTTGTGATCAAAAAAATTTGAGACGTTAGTGCGGAAGTTGTCGACGTCGAGAATCCAGCCTCGGAAGGGAATCGTTGCCCCGAACTGATGCTCCTCGTCGCGCTCGCCGTTGAGTTTTATGAATCCTAAATTGTTGGCGTTGGCGAATTGCAGCAATGGACCGGAGGCGGTGATCAGAGGCGGAGCCTGATAGTAGTGTCCGTAGAACGCGCGGAAAGTCCAGTTGAGATGCGGAACGTTGAGGGCGATGCCGAAGCGGGGGCTGATGACATTCTCGGAGACTCCTCCGGAGAAGTGAGTAGGCCGCATTCCCGCAGTCAGCGTAAGCCAGGAAAGCGGCTTGAATTTGTCATCGACAAAAAACGCCGTCAGGCTGCCGGAAGGATTCTCTTTATCTGAGAAAGGCAGATTCCCGCTGCCATCATTGAAGTTTGCGCCGAACAGCTCGTTATCCTGCTGGTAGAAGCTGTAGAGGCCAGCCTGCAAGTCATTTTTTGGCAAGTTCGCCGCGAAACTCACCTGGCCGCCGCCGTAGGTCGACGTGCGATTCTGTGTCGTAGATACGGGAAAGTCATTGGGCGAGCTGGCGTAATCGGCAGTGTTGCGATGAAAGAAGGGAGAGACCGTCAGCAGGAGTTTTGGGTTGAAGGTGTGTACCCAGGAGAAATTCAGCGCGGCGTCGGATTCGTGGTCGCCATCGCGAAGGCTGAGGCTGGGGTACTGTGCTTGAAACCCATTCGCCGCAATCGGCGCATTCTCAATGTCATTAGGGAAAGGGTCATAAGGAATCTGGTAGTAATCCTTGCGAAGCGACGTCACGAAACGCAATTGGTCGGAGGGATCCACATTGAAAATGAGGGATCCGAATCCGCCGTAGCCATTTTCGGCATCATGAACCACCTGCGGGACGGGCGTCTGAATGCCGAGATTGCTGCGATTGGCATTGACGCTGGCATAGTAGGCGAAATTTTCTGTATGACTTCCGAAGCTGAGCGCGTCGTTGCTCTGGTAGAAGTTGCCGGCGCTGAGGACGAGTTCGGCCTGGCGGTAACGCTCGAAGCCGGTGCGGGGCACGACGTTGAATACGCCGTAGGTGCGGTCGCCGAACTCCGCGCCATAGCTGCCGCGGTCGACCTCAAGGTAGTCGATATCTTTCGGATCGATTTGCGGCCCCAGATTGGATGCGATGTTGGTGTTGGGGATGGGCACGCCGTCGATCAGCCAGCTGGTTTGGTGGCCGCCGCGGATGTGAAGCTGGTCATGCGTGAAATACGCACCGGGCACGTAATCGGTGATCATGGCAAGGCTGTTGCTGCGATCGGCACCGGGAGTGCGTTCGACATCGAGCCGGCTGACCAACGTGGTGGGTGTAACGGAGTCCGTGGGAGCAGCTTCCGGCGCACCGGAGACATTCACAGCCTCTCGATTGGTGGCGACGCTCAATGCAAAATGCAAGACGGGTTGCGAACCCGAAATTACTCGAGCGTTCTGGACGGCTTGATTGAAACCCGGGGCGACGACCGTCACGGTGTATTCGCCCAACGAAATGCCACCCAAGGTGAACTGGCCGCTCGCATCAGTGTTCGCGGTGGCCGCCCATTCCGAAGTTTTGGAGCGCAGCATCACCATCGCATTTTCTACCGGACGATGCTGCGGATCGTGGACGATCCCGCGAATCGATCCCGTCGAAGATGCGCGTGATGCCGCAGCCAGAAGCAGCAACTGCATCAACAAAATAATACGAATCAAACGCATGAACTCCCCCGATCGAAGGTTGGCTTTTCACACGCCTAAATTCAGCGGCAGCCCGTTGTTTCTGCGGCGAAAGCGCGGCTTCATGCCGAGTCGCCGTTTGAAAGATGGATGCCTGAGTTTGAGAATTTTTCTTAGGCGAGATGGAAGCTCGGAGGAGAACGACCCGAGTTGGAACCGAACAGTTCGTCAGCCCGGAATATCGAGCTGGGACCATTCGGCTCTCGCTCGAGATTCAGGCCAATGCTGAAGATCTGCAGCGGTTGCGTATGGGCCCACTGAACCTTGACCACAGCGCGGCCAGGGTTCCGGTTACAGCAGCTGTCGTCGTGAATTGCGCGTTGGCTGGATGTATCACCCAGCGCGTCGTGGCAGGAATGAACTGCTTTGCGAACGCAACATGCGTGACGCGGCGCCGCAGTGATTGCGAGGGCCAGCGGACCGAGACTCCCCGCGAGTGTGACGAGCAGCGCGAATCTGGCGATGAACCGGTGCATGCGGGTCAAAAAGGTATTTGCAGCTTATCAACTTATGCTGACCGAGGCAAACGATCGGCAGGTGTCCCGAATCAGCTGTTTGAAGTACGTTGAAGAATGAGCAAGTGGATTGGATGCTACCGCATCAACACGTAAGCGCCGCCGTCGGTGAAGGCGATCAAGAGGTTCCTCACAATGAAAATCAGGCCGTAATTGCCCGTTGAGAATTTGTCGGCCGCCTAACCGGCGACACAAGGCCAACGTCCCGGTCACAGCGTCTGCTTTTTGCGCCATTGCGCCGCTTCGTCAGGCTTGCCCCAGCCGGAGTACAGATCGACCATCTGCTCCGCGGAGAAATGGAGCCACTTTTTTTGATCGTCGGGCATGCGAGATAGGCGCTGCTCCAGGCCCTGCTGGCCGCTGAGCAGAAGCTTCTCGGCCTCCGCGTATTCTTTCAACCCGCTCAAAGCAGCTCCCAGGAAGGCTTGCGCACGGTAAAGCTGCCAGTCGTCCTTGTCTCCTTTATCGCGGTAAGCGAGGGCCTGGCGAAGAATGGGTTCGGCCTGCGAATATTTTCGCTGCTCCACCAGATTCACGCCGAGCAACTCAGCCGCAAGGGTTGCCTGGTCCTCGTTATCTTTGCCTAGCGCCCGCAAGCCCTGCATCGCAGCGCGCAAATTCTGTTCGGCGCGCACCCGGTCGCCCTTGGCGTCGTAGCCAGCGCCAAGGTAGAGTTCGCAGGTGAGGGAGTCATAACTTCCCGGCCCCGTGGTTTCCCGGAAATCGGTAAGCGTACTCTCGAGACGAGCGATTCCCTCATCGAATTTGCCCGCATCGATCTGGGTCCTTGCCAAACGCTCGGACGTGCCTAACGTGTCGGGATGCCGTTTACCTCTGGTTCGCTGGTCAGTGGCGAGCGCTTCCGCAAATACCTTCTCAGCCTCTGCGTAGTCGCCTTTGCCTTGCAGGACCTTTCCTAATCCAAACATCTCGCGCGAGGTAAACGGATGATCCGGGCCGTAGACCCGGCGGTAGCTCTCGAGACCCTTCGCCAGGACCATGCTGGCCTCAGCATACCGAGACGTATCGATGTAGAGTTCCGCCAGACTGTCGCTGGTGTTCAGGGTGTCGATATTGTCGTAGCCGTTTCGTCGGGACTGGATCTCCAGCGCCTTCTTCAGCAGCGGTTCGGCTTCCGCGTACTGATTTGTGAAAAGGTAGAGTGCGCCCAGGTTCTGCATCGCGACCACGGTTTTGGGATCTTCGGCGCCGAGTTTGCGAGTCTCTGCTTCGAACGCGGTCTTGGCCATGGTCGCGGCGTCGGCGAACTTGTTTAAGTCTCTCAGCGTGCCCGACAGAGCCATCAGCAGGTCGAGGGTCTCCGGCGCATCGGGTCCACGATTCGCAGCGCTCAGTTCGTAGGCTCTGCGCAAATGCTGCTCGGATTGTGCGTATAGGCCGAGCCCGTCGTAGGCGTGGGCGATGGTGTCCTGGATTTCAGCTTCGACCAGCGGCTTGTCTGCAAACCTTTTGCTCACGCGCGCCGCAGCGCGATCCAACAGCGTGCGCGCCTTGACGTCCGGGTCGGGGGCTGATTCCGTTCCACCCTGAGCGGTCGGGTCGGCTTGCGATAAGAGATCCTTCTGCAAGAATTCGTTGACAGCCTTCGCGGTTGCGGCCTCGGCGTCGGCGCGATCGCGCTGCCGGCGGGCAACGATACTTTGCCGAATGCTAATTGCGGAAGCCGCCACCAAGACCAAAACGAAAGCACTCAGCATCAGCAGTCCGGCGCGGTGCCGGCGGGAGAACTTGCGCGCGCGGTACGCCAGAGAAGGCGGAACAGCCAGCACCGGTTCGTTGTTCAGGTACCGCCTTATGTCCGCCGCGAATTCCGAGGCCGAGGCGTAGCGGTGCGAGCGCTCTTTTTCCAGGGCCTTCAGGGCAATCGAGTCCAACTCCCCTTGCAGCTGCCTGGCCAACTCCTGAGGCTCCGCACGGCGCTTGTGCGCCACGTCAGTGGACGTTGTGGGATCGCCCTTGGTGATTTTGGTGCTGGGCTTCTGCGGTTCGTCCTCCCGCAACCTGCGCAGAAACTCCTCCAGCGCGACGTCCCGCAATTCAATCGGCGGCACACCCGCCAGCAGTTCGTAAAAAATGATGCCCAACGAGTACACGTCCGTGCGGGTGTCAATGTCCTCTCCCGCCGAGCTGGCCTGCTCCGGGCTCATGTACTCCGGCGTTCCCACCATCGCGCCTGCGCGCGTGAACATCGTCTCAGCACCGAGCTGCTGTGTCAGGGCCTTGGCGACCCCGAAGTCAATAATCTTCGGCGCCGGCTGGTCGTCTACTTCGGCCACCAGAATGTTAGAAGGCTTGAGGTCCCGGTGGATGATGGCTTTCTGGTGCGCGTGCTGCACGCCGTCGCACACCTGGATGAACAACTCGAGGCGTTCCTGCGTGCTCAGCCGGTGCCGGTCGCAATGGATGGTGATGGGAACGCCGGCGACGTATTCCATCACAAAGTACGGAGCGCCCTGTTGCGTGGAACCTGCATCCAGAACTTTCGCAATGGCGGGATGGTCCATCAAAGCCAGCGTCTGGCGCTCCGACTCAAAGCGTCTAACGACTTCTCGGCTGTCCATCCCCGCTTTGATCAACTTGATCGCCACCCGCCGGCGGATCGGCTCCTTTTGCTCCGCGAGCCACACCTCGCCCATGCCACCCACACCGATTCTGTGGAGGAGGTGATAGGGTCCGATCACGATGCCGGATGACAAGGCGGGTCCGCCATCAAAAGTGGTCGCTGCATCGCGATCGGCGGAATCCGATGTTTCACGATTGATGTGTTGATCAGAGGTCACGAAGGGCGTCTCCCTGGGGGAGGGAAAACTGAGCGCCAGTATACAGACAGTGGGGAAACCGGGCCAATTTTGCAGCTTCGAACCGCCGCCTCTGCGGACTCATCAAAGCGCCCCCAATTTCGAGCGCCATCCCTCGAGAGTAGAGAATTGGGATAGACCGGGCCCATCCCGATGGCCACGTGTTCCGGGTCGGCTGCGGATTAGAGCCTGATAAGTAGAAACCCAAACCGTCAAATAGTGCCATGGCGAATTTTTTGCCAACTACCACCGGGCGGGCTTCTAGTTTCCGAGTTCTTAACGGTTCTAAATCACTGGGCTACCTACGTAGCCCCGGAGCTGTTGCGCTAACGAACGCTAGCTGTTCCAAGGGATTCAGAACACGGGTTCAATTCGTGGGGATAGACAACGCGAAGATCCTTTCGCTTTCTCCCATTCCGGTCGAGAACTTCCAGGTCCCACCGTTGGCGTTTCCGGAGCAGTTCGCCGGGAATATCCAGCTGCAGTTCGTAGAACTCCGTCATTTTTTGGTATAACCGTTGCAATTCTGATGCGAGGCGATCCTGGCCTGACCTGGAGAAATCCAGCTTAGGATTTAGAGCCTCCCCGCCCGTCAGATCAGACAGCTCTTTGAGGAGGGCTGGACCACCCTCTTCCTCCTCTGTTGGGAAAACTCTGATCTGCAGACAGAAAGTGTATATCCTGATTCCCTTTGCCAAAAATTCGCTCTGCACTTCGGTGCGCCGGACCTTGCTTGCGTTCTCCCCACCATCGAAAATTAAGTAAACCGAGTCGCCGAGGAGGGGCTCCCCGAATAGGTCCGCAGCATATTTCAGCCCATCGTATAGTGCAGTTGGCCCTTTGCTCTCAGGCAGCTTGTCGAGCTTGCGCACGACTTCCTCGGGCGAATGCGAAAAGTCAACAGTCTCGATAACGTGGTCAGAAAACAGCACAAGAGCGGGTCGCTGGTGCGAAGAAACTACGATGTTTTCAGCGAGCGCCCTCGCAATCTTCGAAACACCGTGTGTACTCCCACTCAGATCAACAAGGATCACGATTCTTGGAGGGGCGCTTGTCGGCGTACTGGTCAGAACCTTAAGAGGCTGGCCGTGCAACTGTGCGCGAAAAACTGACGGTTCCAGCCCAGACATAAACTCACCGTTGTGATTCAAGACGTTCACGAGGATCCGCTTCTGACAGCGAGTCCCCTCCTCGCTTTTCGCGAGGCCCAGCGCAACCGAAAAGACCAAAACTCCGATGACAGTCCGAGGAGGGAAGCTCACGATAGCTAACTCCTTTCGCGTCCCTGAAAACAAAGTCCTTGCCTGGCGTCGTTCATGTTTCCGCGGGTCGTGAGAGTCTACTCCGACGCCTCAGCTGTGGAGAACAGAAGATCACGCCCGTTATCCCCGCATCGCTACCCCGCCCTCTACTGCGGCCTCCCGAAAAACAAGACGTAGCCGTCAGGGTCGCAAATCTCGAAGCCTCGAAGACCGTCGGTAGTATCCTCAAGCGGCACGCTGAAGGCTGCGCCGTGATCGGCGAATTCGGCGGCGAGCGCATCCGGGTCTGGGGCATAGACGAAGGCATCCAAGCGCAGGTGGCGATGACGCCTGGAGTTCGGCACCGGCGCCACGTCCTTCTCGGACTTGATGAAGATCTGCGCTCCGTCGCGACCGATGATGGCAAAAAAAGGGTTTCGCTCCGGCTGCTGGAATCTGGTCTCAAAGCCAAGCTTGTCGCGATAAAAAGCGATGGTTTGATCGACGTTGCTGACGATGAAGGACGGTGAAATTGCCGTCGTCGTTGGTCGTGTCATAAGCGTGGACCCTCTTGCACTGGCATCAAAGATCGGCATGCTTCGAAAGCGCCGGTCCCGTAACCAATGCCTTCATTCGATGCCTGGCCCCACAATCGACTTCAACTTAATACACTATAAATTTAATACACTATAAATTGTTGAGAACAGCGATTACACATGTTGACTCAACGCTCTCTCACACATCCTCAATGTTGTTCTTGTCTAGCGATTTCCGCTGAATCTCAACTCGTGGATTAGAATGTAGGGTTCTGGAGCCAAAAACTTAGCGGCGGACGGAGAGATCCGGTGACGCAATGGATGGCGCCATGGTGGAGAGTGTCGTTGACGGTGCTCGACATTCTGCTGGTGGCGTTGATCATTTACGAAGTCCTGGTAATGATTCGGGGAACGCGGGCCGCACCGATGCTGGCTGGGCTGGCGGCGGTCGCGGTGGCGTTTTACCTGGCGCGAATCGGCGAGCTGGTGACGTTGAACTGGCTGGTGAGCCACTTGGTGCCTTATGTAGTGTTTGCGCTGATCGTGGTATTCCAGTCGGAAATTCGGCATGTGTTATCCGACGTGGGACGGCGCGTCAGTTTTTTACGCGGCCCGGCGGTCGAAGGCGATTCGTATGACGACATCGTGCTGGCGGCGAATTTATTTGCGCAGCATCAGACCGGGGCGCTGATGGTGATTGAGCGCGAGATCGGGCTGCGCACCTACATTGAAAGCGGCGTAGCGATGGACGCCAAGCTCTCCTACGATCTGCTGGCGACGATCTTCCGCCCCAGCGCTCCGCTGCACGATGGAGCGGTGATCATCCAAAAAGACCGGATGGCGGCAGCGGCGTGTTTTCTGCCGCTGTCGATGAATCCGGTGCTCTCAACGCAGATGGGGACGCGGCACCGCGCGGGCATCGGCATCACGGAAGAGACTGATGCTATTGCGGTGATTGTGTCGGAAGAATCAGGCGCGATCAGCCTGGCGGTGGGAGGCGGGATCGAAAGGGATCTTACGGTGGAACAGTTGCGGGAGAGACTGAGCAGCGAGTTGCGCAGGTACATGGCGCCCGTTGCTTTGCCGACTGCTGTGCCGCAGGAGGCGGAGGCGAGCGAAGAGTCTCCGCTGCGTCGAGTGCAGATAAGCGCGGATGACGATGCCGGTTCGGAAGGCCCGCTATGAGCGGAATTTTGCGCCGCTGGGTGCTGCATAACTTCTGGCTGAAGATTTTGTCGGTGCTGATCGCTACCGGGCTGTGGCTGGCGATCTCTCCCGATCAGGAGCCGGCGGAGGTCGCGGTGCGGGTGCCTATTGAGTTTCAGCATGTTCCTCCGCAGTTGGAAATTAGTTCGGTGACGATTCCGGAGGCGCAAATCCGCGTGCGTGGGCCGGAGCGGCTGGTCCGCCAGCTGCGATCCTACGAGATTCATGTGGAACTTGAACTTGGAGATGCGAAGCCGGGGGAACGCACTTTCGATTTGGGGGCGCAACTGGTTCGCTTGCAACGCGGCTTGTCAGTCGTACAAGTTGTGCCTGGCCAGGTACACCTGAGCTTCGACACGCGGCTCACCCGCGAGGTCGATATACATCCGAATGTCACTGGAAAGTTCGCACCCGGATACCAGATTGCGAAGGTCTCCGTGGATCCGGCTGTCGTTACGATCACAGGACCACGCCATCATGTGGAGATGGTCGATGCCGCGAACACCGATCCAGTGGACGCTTCAGCAACGACGACACAGGCCACTTATGTGACGAACGTGTATGTGCCGGATGCTCTTGTGCAGGTGGTGCAGCCGGTTCCAGTTCGTGTCACGGTCAGCGTCGAAAAGAATCCGCCGGTCGAGCCATCGCATTCTCCTTAAGAATTGTTGCGGGTGTCGAAGCTTTGACAAGGTTATACCAAGCCGAGGTGGTTCTGTCTGGCTGACGCTCCGGACCGGGTTTGAGTGGGAGTCCCTTCGACTACACGAAAAACGGCTGCGATCTGGATGACGCCCGTCGGGTGACTAAACCGACACTGTTTGTCGACCTGCTTTGACCGCAGGCGCGCACCCTCTACTCGAGTCAGACGACTTGCCATACGGCAACCGCGTTTGCGCTGTCACAGCCTTCCACATTCACCCTCCTCTCTTTAATCTTTCTTGCGCAAATCTCTCGGTTATTAAAGTTCCGATCCGGCGAAGCCGATGGGAACAGATGTAGTTTCGCTCGTACCACGCCTTCAATCCGGTGACGACAAATGAACAACGTGAAACATCAAATCCCCGCCATAATCGTATTGGCGACCTTCATCTTAGGATTCTGCGATTGCACGGTCAGCCAAGCCCAAACCGCATATAGCTCCAACGGGGGCGGCGCAGAACGCATTGTAGATGCGCAGGCGCAAGAGCCGGACCAGAGAACGAGTGTCGCCGACCTTGACATCAGCCAGTTGATGAACACGAAGGTCACGTCGGTGTCGAAGAAAGAACAGAAATTGTCGCAGGTGGCCGCGGCGATTTTCGTTATCACGCAGGAAGAAATCCGCCGCTCCGGCGCGACCAGCATTCCGGATTTATTGCGTATGGTTCCCGGACTGGATGTGGCGCAAATCAACGCCAGCAGTTGGGCCATTTCCGCGCGGGGTTTCAATCACCAGTTTTCCGACAAGATGCTGGTGCTGATCGATGGCCGTGCCGTTTATACGCCTCTATTTGGGGGTGTCTATTGGGACACGCAGGATGTCGTGCTGGAAGACATTGACCGGATCGAGGTGATTCGAGGTCCCGGAGCGACGGTCTGGGGCGCCAACGCCGTAAACGGCGTTATCAACATTATCACCATGAAAGCCAAAGACACCCAGGGCGGATTAGTAACGGCGGGCGGCGGTACTCAGGAACTCGCCTCGGCGGTCACACAATATGGCGGGAACATTGGGCGAGATGCTACCTATCGAGTTTTTGGCAAAGGTTTCGATCAGAATCATTTCCCTGATCTGAGCGGGGAAAACGCGAATGACAGCTGGAACCTGCTGCATGGGGGATTTCGCGTAGACGACAACATTACACAGAAGGATTCTCTAACCTTCCAGGGTGACATTTACCGAGGATGGGAAGGATCCGAATTTGGGCATATCGTCTCGTTTGTTCCTCCAGTAAATGGAAATATAGATGGAGGCGCGGATCTGGCGGGCGGAAACGTACTTGGCCGATGGAACCACATTTTTTCCAGCCGGTCCGATACCACCCTCCAGGTGTATTTTGACCGCTTCGAGCGGGAAGGCCCAGAATCTCGTGAATATCGCAACACCATCGATTTCGATTTCCAACATCACATGGCGCTCGGGGCCCGTCACGATTTCATCTGGGGCGGGGACTATCGCCGTACATCGGACCATACCGTCGGCACCATCGACCAGGCATGGCTGCCGCCGGACCGGGCGCTCCAACTCTTCAGCTTTTTCGCGCAAGATGAAATCGCATTGAAACCCGATCGCCTCTTCCTGACTGTCGGAACGAAGGTGGAGAACAATTACTTCAGCGGTTTCGACGTTGAACCGAGTGCCCGTGTGGCCTGGACGCCCACAAAGCGCGACACACTGTGGGCGGCGGTCTCAAGAGCGGACCGCAGCCCATCGCGCCGGAACACCGATGCGGACATCAACGTTGCAGTATTTCCCGGCCCAGGTGGAACTCCGGCGGATCTTCTCTTGCTGGGGAATCCCCATGAACGCTCGGAGCACGTGATTGCCTATGAAGCTGGGTACCGGGCACAGCCGACGGGATCAATTTCCCTGGATATCGCACTATTTTTCAATACGTACAGCGATCTGGCGACGACAGAGTCGGGAACGCCGTTCGTGGTGGGGCCGCCCCCTGATCGTCTGGTTTTGCCACTGGTATGGGCCAACAAAATGCATGGCACGACTGACGGCATTGAGGTATTTGCCAACTGGAAGCTGGCGCGTCGGTGGACGCTAAGCCCTTCCTATTCCATGCTGCAAATGCATCTGCACACTGACTCGACCAGTCAGGACACCACGACGGTGCCGGACACCGAAGGCTCCAGCCCACGCCATCAGGCGCAACTCAGGTCCCATGTGGATCTGCCCGGTAGCCTGGTATGGGAGGCGAACGCATATTTTGTCGAACGCCTTCCGGCGCAGGTGGTTCCCTCCTACACACGGTTGGACACTGAATTGACCCGGCGGATTGGAGAAAAAACGACGTTGAGCCTGGTTGGACAAAACCTGCTTCACGATCATCATCTCGAATCCAACGACGCCCTTACCAGCCTCAACCCATCGCAGGTCAAGCGCAGCGCCTACGCGAAGCTAGTGTGGCGTTTCCAGTAGTGTGCGGTTCTAGTTAAGAGGGGATTGCAGTTGAGATTCTTCGGCCATGGGAGCATCCGCAGCGGAAGCGATTCGGGGTCAGGAGCGATTCGCCACCATGGTCGGTGGGAGAACTCTCTGCTGGTCGCCCTCGCCACCCTGTCGGGGTTCGTTGCTCCCGTCTCTGCCCAAACGGATGGAGCCAGCGAGTACCAGATCAAGGCTGCTTATCTTTACAACTTCGCGAAGTCGGCGGAGTGGCCGGAAAAGAATCTTCCGGGCGGCGCTCCGCTGCTCATCGGAATTGTCGGCGGCGACGAAGAATTTGTCGACACGATGAAGAAGACGGTTTCTGGGAAAACCGCAGGAACACATCCCGTCACCGTAAAGCGCGCAGAGTCGGACCAAGAGATAGGCCTCTGCCACCTTGTCTTTTTTCGTGCCTCCACTGGTCATAAGCGGACCGAAAGCGCCATCGTTGTCCTGCCGAACTCAAGCATTCTATCGGTGGGCGAGGACAGTTTTTTCCTGCGGCAAGGCGGCATGATCAACCTGGTTTTGAAACATGGGATGGTTCGATTTGAGGTCAATCGGGCGTCTCTGGACCGAGCCGGCATTCGACTGGGTGCTGCGCTGCTGGCCCTGGCGAATTCTGAAGATGGGGCGCCCAATGCCTCTGTCGCCGAATCAGACACGTCCGCGCCTGGCGCTGGCGGAGAATCCCGTCGGCTCAAGGTTGGCTCGCCCCCGGAATATCCAGAAATCGCAAAGAGAATGAGCATAAAGGGAGTTGCCCAGGTAGAAGCCTCGGTTCGACGCGACGGAACCGTCAAGGATGTCAAGATCATTGGAGGCCATCCGGTGCTCGCAGATGCCCTCGCAAAGACTGTCATGGGATGGCAATATGAGCCGGCCGCGAAAGAATCGCAGGTGGTGGTGCGATTTGTTTTTGATCAGTGAAACTAGCAGCGCTTCGGTCGCTGTATGCTCGCTTCCGGGGTTTGACCCTCTCCACGCCCTCCAATAAACTGAAAGATTCAAACCACCCGCAGGTCTCAACATTTATGGCAGACAGTATTCATGTGAAGCTTCCCGACGGAAGCGTGAAGGATGTTCCCAAGGGCACCACTGCGCTCGAGATCGCCAGGGAGATCGGTCCCCGCTTGGCCGATGCGGCCCTCGTCGCCAAAACCAACGGCGACCTGATCGATCTCGCCAAGCCGCTCGAAAAAGACACCGACCTGCGCTTTCTGACCGAAAAAGATCCGGAGGCCTTGGAAGTTTACCGGCACTCGTCAGCCCACTTGTTGGCGGCCGCAGTGCTGGAGCTTTTTCCCGAGACCAAGCTGGGCCACGGTCCCGCGACCGAGAGCGGATTCTTTTACGATTTCTACCGTCCGGCTCCATTTACTTCTGAAGATCTCGAAAAGATCGAGAAGAAAATGCAGGAGTTGGTCCAGCAAAACATTCCCTACGCCCGCGAGTTTTTGCCACGCGATCAGGGCCTTGCTGAGTTCAAAAAAGAAGGCGACTTCATGAAGTGCCATTTCATCGAGCAGTTCACCAAGCCCGATGAAAAGATTTCGATCTACCGCACGGGCAAGTTCACCGATTTCTGTCGCGGTCCGCACATTCCCTCGACCGGAAAGATCAAGGCATTCAAGCTGTTCAACGTGGCCGGGGCTTACTGGCTGGGTGACGAGAAGAATCCTCAGCTGCAGCGCATCTACGGCACTTCGTTTTTTTCGAAGAAAGACCTCGATGCCCATCTGCAACAAGTGGAGGAGGCGAAGAAACGCGACCATCGCGTCCTGGGGCAGCAACTCGATTTATTTTCGATTCAGGAGTTGGCCGGGCCGGGACTGATCTTCTGGCATCCCAAGGGCGGGATTATCCGCAAGCAGATGGAAGACTGGATGCGCGAGGAGTATTTGAAGCGCGGCTACTCGCTGGTCTACACGCCTCATGTGGCGCGGCGGCAGTTGTTCTTTACCTCAGGACACGAGGGTTACTACGCGCAAAACATGTTCGACGCGATGGAACTCGACGACGCCGAATACCGCCTGAAGCCGATGAACTGTCCCGGCCACATTTTGATCTACAGAGATTCGCTGAAATCCTATCGCGATCTTCCAGTTCGTCTGGGAGAACTGGGAACGGTGTATCGCTACGAGCGTTCCGGCGTGATGCACGGCCTGCTGCGCGTGCGCGGTTTTACCCAGGATGACTCCCACATCTTCTGCACGCCGGAGCAGGTCGAGGCGGAGATTACCGGCTGCCTCGACTTTGCGCTGGATGTGCTGAAGGATTTTGGCTTCACCCAGTTCCAGACTGAGCTCTCAACCTGGGATCCCAACGACCGGAAGAATTTTGTGGGCAGCGAGGAGCAATGGATCACCGCCACGCAATCACTCGAGAAAGTATTGAAAGGTCGGAACATCGAATACAAAACCATCCCGGGCGAGGCGGCGTTTTACGGGCCCAAAATCGACATCAAGCTGGTAGACGCCATCGGGCGGCTGTGGCAGCTCTCGACCGTGCAGGTCGACTTCAACTTGCCGCAGCGTTTCGGCCTGGAGTATGTGGCGGAAGATGGTTCACGCAAACAGCCGGTGATGGTACATCGCGCGCTGTTCGGATCGATCGAGCGCTTCTTCGGCGTGCTGATCGAGCACTACGCGGGCGCCTTCCCGGTGTGGCTCTCGCCCGTGCAGGTGGCGATGATCCCGATCAGCGAGCGCCACGCAGAGTACGCGAACAAGGTTGCGGATCAACTCAAGGCCATCGGCGTGCGTGTGACCGTGGATGCGCGCAATGAGAAGATGAATGCCAAGATCCGCGAGCATGCCATGCAGAAGGTACCGTTCCTGCTGGTGGTCGGAGACAAAGAGGCAGAGGCTGGAAAGGTGAACGTCCGCACACGGGGAAAAGAGAAGACTGAGGATATGGCGGCAAGCGAGTTCGTGGAGAAGATTCAGAAGCTGATCGCGGAGAAGAGTTCCGGGCTGTAGTTCAAAAATCCTTCACCACAGAGGCACAGAGACACCGAGAAAATCTTGGTGGGTTCTGAATTATGGGGACAGTTGATGGTCGGCTGTCCCCGTAAGTGTTTTTGCAGGGGAGGGTTGTAACATGTTCCGGTGCACAAAATAGCGGAGCGATTATCGGCTCAAATTCATCGCGAGGAACTGCTCCGGGCCGGAGACCGCGTCGGTGTTGCGGTATCCGGCGGGATCGATTCGGTTGCGCTGCTGCGGCTTCTGATTGAGTTGCGTCAGGAACTCGGCATCGTCCTCTCCGTTGTTCATTTCAATCACAGGCTGCGCGGGGCGGAGTCCGACGCCGATCAGGAATTTGTTGCCGGGCTGGCGCGTGAGCATGAGCTGGACTTTCATGTTGCAAGCGGCGATGTGGGGAAGCTAGCTGCCGATGAAGGCTTTGGCGTGGAAGCCGCCGCGCGCGAGTTGCGATATGGATTCTTTCGAGAGTTGCTGGGATCAGGGGATGACCCCAAAGCGCTGGATTCCTCAGGGGCTGAAGCCCAAGGCCTCGAACCGGCTGAAAGCGCTGCGCCACCCCAAAACGCCATTCCTCTCTTAGCTATTCTGAGTAAAATCGCCACCGGCCACACGCTCGACGATCAAGCCGAAACCGTGCTGATGCGGCTGATTCGCGGCACCGGAATGCGCGGACTGGGGGGAATCTACCCTCGCATTGTGGTCGAGCCGGCCGCAGGCGAGGGCCACGCAGAAATTGTTCGTCCATTGCTCGGAGTCCGCCGCCACGAACTCGAACAATATCTGAAAGAAATCAGGCAGCCCTGGCGGGAAGACTCGTCCAATGCCGATTCCAGATTCACCCGCAAT
>Ga0307474_10000276_pt1 | contig 37850 bp, 25 predicted proteins | sample atmos_gasesECM1C_2_FD_203312 | JGI IMG/M metagenome (GOLD analysis project Ga0307474, IMG submission 203312) | Hardwood forest soil microbial communities from Morgan-Monroe State Forest, Indiana, United States - atmos_gasesECM1C_05 | ecosystem: Environmental > Terrestrial > Soil > Temperate... | reverse complement strand
GTGGCGCGATTCCACGCGCTACCCGAATCGTACCTCTACGGCCTCGCGGATATTCAGCAGGTCGACGACGCCTACACCGCGTTTTTCTTCGGCAAGACGTATCCGCACGGCACGCACTGGTATTTCCCGGGAGTCATCGCGATCAAATCGACGTTGCCTTTTTTGATTTTGATGTGCATCGCCGCCGGCGCCATCATCAGCGGGATTCTCAGGCCCTGGCGCGAGATTTTATTTCTGACCATTCCGCCGGCGATCTACCTGACGGTGGCGATGAGTTCGCAGATGAATATCGGCGCGCGGCACATCATGCCGGTGTATCCATTTTTGTACGTGCTGGGCGCGGGCGCGGCGTCTGCACTGCTGAGCCGCGACGGAAGATGGAAACTGGTGATCGCTGCTCTGCTGTTGTGGCAGGTGACGGCGGCGGTTCGCGTTTATCCGGACTATATGGCCTACGGCAACGAATTGTGGGGCGGCCCGGCGAACGTCCACAAATATCTGAGCGATTCGAATACGGATTGGGCGCAACAGCTGATCGCCACCAAAAAGTATCTCGACCAGCACAATATTAAGGACTGCTGGTTCGTTTACTTCGCGCAGGGCGTGACCGATCCGGCGTCCTACGGAATCCCGTGCCGGCTGCTGCCAACGACGGAAACATTGTGGTGGCTGAACATTCCGCTGGAGGTGCCGCCCTCGGTCGATGGAACAGTGCTGGTCAGCGACGGCGATCTAAACGGATTTGAATTCGGCCCGGCGCCGCTGAATCCCTACGAGGCATTCAAAACTGCGAAGCCCGTCGACATCATTCAGCACGGCATCGATGTGTTCCAGGGACATTTCGAAATTCCACTGGCCGCGGCGCTTAGCCACGCACAAAAGTCCGCGAATTTCCTGGCGGCCCAAAATTACCCAGCCGCTTTGCACGAAGCGCAGCAGGCCGTGGCCCTCGCCCCAGATTCGGCCTTCACTAACGCCGCGTTAGGCGACGCGCTCTCCGCCCTGGGCCGCCGCGACGAGGCCCGCGCGCATTACGAAACGGCGCTGCACATCGCCCAAACCGTTCAACCTGATTTTCAGGTTGGGTTGGCGGCGGATATGGAAAAGAAGCTGGCTGCGAGGTAACACCGCGCGGGTGCGACAAGACAGTTTGGTTCGCGCCAATTTGGCATCAACCATATTGGCTCTGGCTGGTTGCTGCGGACTTGGGCAACATCGCCCGCACATGACACGCACAATGGAAATTCGAATTCGCGAGGCTGGGCTGGATGATGTGGAGCACCTGGTGCATCACCGCCGGGCGATGTTTGAGGATATGGGCCAGGGCACCGCGGCGGAACTGGATCGCGCGGACGAGAGGGCGCGCGAATATTTCGAGTTGGCGTTGCGCGCCGGGACCTACAAAGGCTGGCTCGCCGAAAATTTCGACGAGCTGGACGATGCGGGGAACGCGCAGGTTGTCGCCGGCGGCGGGCTGGTGATTGTGCCGTGGGCGGGCTATCCCGGCGAAAAGCACGCCGCGCGGGTTTGGATCGTGAATATGTATACCGAACCGCACGCGCGGCGCCGCGGCCTGGCCAAACAATTCGTCAACATCATGACCGAATGGTGCCGCGCCGAAGGCTTCGGCTCCGTGTCACTGCACGCCAGCGACGCCGGCCGGCTGGTCTATGAACCAATGGGGTTTCAGCCGAGCAACGAAATGAAGCTGTCGCTGCGTTGAACCGAAACGGTTCGCGCGGATTTTTGGCGTGAAGGCAAAGCGGTGGCAGCGCCATCCCACCTCAGATACGGCCGTTCCTTTGACGTCATCCTGAGCGCAGCGAAGGATCTCCTCCAGTACAGTCGTGCGCGGACCTGCGCGGGCTGAGAAGCCTTGCTGCGTCGAGTAAGCGTTCCTTGTGATGATTCTGGCGCGGCGGCATGGTTGTGATCCTTCGCTGCGCTCAGGATGACGGCATACGACAACTGCAACGGCATACGGCAGCGTCTGCCCAGCTGAAGCTGGCCGCTACAAATTCTTCGTGGCGGATGATGCATCGCCTTGGAGATTTTTAGCGTGGAAGCACAATGTACGGTGCCATTAACGGTGCTGCTATGTACCTTGGAGGCTGCGTAGCGCTACGTCCCGAATTTCCGGGAACTTTTTCGCGGGCAGCAGGGAACTAACTGTGCAGGCCGGGTTAAGTCCGGGGCGGCGCAACCTGTAAGCGGCAGCATCGACTCGCAATGCGCGCGCATCAGTTTTCCGGCTCGCGGCCTGACAAAATTTTCACCGCATCCACAGGAGAAATTTCACCATGAAGAAGACAGCTCTGATACTCGCGTTGGCCTGCGCCATGCTCGCCGCGCCGGCTATGTTTGCGCAAGCTCCCGCGGCGGACGCGCCGCCGGAGAATGGCGCGGCGCACGGCCAGCGCATGATCCAGCATCGCCTAGCCTACATGACCACGGTGCTTACGCTAACCACCGCGCAGCAGACCCAGGTTAAAAACGTGCTGACGGCGGCGGTCACGAACGGCGCCTCCACCCACGGCAGCATGAAGACTGCCCATGACTCCTTGAAGACCGCGATTCATGCCAATGACGCAGCCGGCATGGAACAGGCCGCTACCACCATCGGCAACTTGATGGCTCAGGAGGAATTGGCGCGAGCCAAGACCGAAGCCGCGATCTACCAGCTGCTTACCCCGGAACAGCAGACCAAAATGGCGGCGCTGGAAAGCGAAGGGCATCGTGGCGGACCGGGACGCGGTCCCGGCGGCCCCGGGCTTTAATTTCGGCGGCGCCGGGCAAAAGTCACGCGAAACCGGCCAGGCTCAGTCGACCTAGTAGGGGCGGTAATCGTTGGGCTACGAGTTGACTTAATTAGGTGACGCAGCATCACACAATATGCTCAAATTTCGGGCGCGGAGCCATAGGCCGCGCCTGAATTTTTTGCATTCGTTTCCGCGCACGGCGCGGAATCCATCGCAAAAAATTTTCGGCCCATTTATCACAAACCACATCGGTATCTTGGGGAGACTCATGCGTTCGAAACCAATCGCCGTCGTTATATCCGCATTCGTGCTGTTTACACTATTCCTGATCGCGCAGCGGAGCATGGGCCAATCCGGCCAGGCGCGCCTGATCACCCAGGCCGTCGACGAATCGAAGATGATGATGCTGAAAGGCAATACGCATCCGTATGCGCGCGCGCAATTCGATCGCGGCGCGGCTCCGGCCAGCCTGGCCATGGACCGCATGATGCTGGTGTTGAAGCGCAGCCCGGCGCAGGAAACGACGCTCGCTACGTTTTTGGCATCGCAGGTCGATCCGACCTCGCCGAATTATCATCACTGGCTCACGCCAGACCAGTTTGGAGCGCGGTTCGGCGCTTCCGACGAAGACCTGGCCCAGATTATTTCCTGGTTGCACGGGCAGGGCTTTCAAGTGACCGGCGCATCCCACGGCCGCGGAATCATCGAATTCTCGGGCAACGCCGGGCAGGTGCAGTCCGCATTTCACACCGCGATTCATTCCTACAATATAAATGGCCAGCAATATTGGGCGAACGCGTCGGATCCGCAGATTCCGGAAGCGCTGGTGCCGGCGGTGACCGGGTTCGTTTCCCTGCATAATTTTCCGAAGCACATGGCCACGCATTCGCTCGGTCCGGTGCGCCGCAATATGGCCAATGCCAAAGCGTCCGGCCTGAATCCTTCGTTCACCTTCAATGGCGGTTGCGATCAAACCAACTGCTTCGCGCTCGGCCCTCAGGACTTCGCGACGATCTATAACCTGACGCCGCTGTACACCGCTGGAATTGATGGCACTGGTGAAGTGGTCGCAATCGTTGCCAATAGCAATATCAATCCTGCGGACGTCACCCAGTTTCGCAGCGTCTTTGGGCTGCCGGCCAAATCGCCTAACATTATCGTGAATGGAACCGACCCCGGAAAGACCCAGAATGAAGTGGAGGCGGTGCTGGACACGGAATGGTCCGGCGCGGTGGCCAAGAACGCGACCATCGATCTGGTCGTTTCGGCCGATACCAACGCCAGCTTCGGCGGCGATCTCTCCGCCGAATTTATCATCGACAACAATCTGGCACCGGTCATGGGCGAAAGCTTTGGTGAGTGCGAGCTTTTCCTGGGCACGGCCAACAACGCTTTTTACAGTTCGCTTTTCAGCCAGGCGATAGCGCAGGGGATTACGGTTTCGGTGTCCACCGGAGATTCCGGTTCGGTATCCTGCTTGCCTGATCCCAACAATCCTTTCGTGCCTAATTCTTTCGGGTTGGGAGTCAGCGGCGTGGCTTCCACGCCATTCACCACGGCCGTGGGTGGAACGGATTTCAATCAGATCAACAACGCCCAGGCGTTCTGGAACACCACCAATACTTCCGGCACTCAGGGCTCGGCGAAGGGCTACATTCCGGAAACCAGCTGGAACGATTCCTGCACCAACGCCGCGCTGGGCTTGGCCGTTTTCGGATTCAGCACAGATGCGGAAACCAATTGCAACACCGCTGCGATAGAAAGCGATGGCCTGGTGCAACTGAGCGGCGGCAGCGGTGGAGTCAGCAACTGCACCACTCCCACGGGCAACGCGCAAATGACCAGCCAGTGCGCCGGCGGCTACGCCAAGCCCACCTGGCAAGTCGGGGTCGGCGTTCCGCCGGACGGCCATCGCGACATTCCGGACCTTTCGTTGTTCGGAGCCACCGGCACGTTTTCCGGCAGCTTTTACGTCATCTGCCAGATGGACGACCCGAATTTTCAAAATGGTTCAGCCTGCAACCTGAGCGCGAATTCCCAGGGTAATTTTGTGGATTTCAGCGGGGTCGGCGGCACCTCGGTTTCGACCCAGGTTTTTGCCGGGATTGTGGCGCTGATCGATCAGAAAGCCAAAGGCCCGCAGGGCAACATCAACCCGAAATTGTATGCGCTCTCGAACAGCCAGTCGGGCCAGTGCCCGACGGCCAATCCGGCGCCCACCTGCGTTTTTCATGACGTCAGCCTGGGCACCATCGCACAGCCCTGCCTCACCGGGACCATCAACTGCGTGACCAACCTGAATACCGATCAGATTGGTATTTTGAGTGGGTTCAACGCCGGAACCGGATTCGATCTGGCTACCGGTTTGGGTTCGGTGAATGCCACAAATCTGGTAAATGCGTTCGCGGGCGTCACTGGAGTTTCGGGTTTCTCGGTGGGCCCCGGCAGCGGCACCTCCACGGTGACGGCGGGCTCGACCGCGCCTTATATGTTGACCGTGACCAGCAATTTCGGATTTGCCGGCACCGTGACTTTCGCGTGCAGCGGTTTGCCCACGGGCGTCACTTGCAGCGCGCCACCGGCGACGGTGGCGGCCAACGGCACCGCGACTTCAATGCTCACCTTCACCGCGGCGTCCAGCGCCAATGTCGCGCCGTTCGTTCCCGGCAGCAACGGAGTCTCGAATCATCAGGCCCCGTCATTGACCGGATTTTCGCGGCGCATGCTGCCGGCGCTATTCGCGGTGACCATGGCCTTCTGGGGCGGATTGTTTGTGTTCGGCTCCCGGAACCGCATGCAGCGCGGAACGGCCGTGTTCGCGCTGGTGATTTTCGGCGCACTCTTGGTGACGAGTTGCGGCGGCGGTGGCGGCGGCAATACTCCTCCTCCGCCTCCTCCCACCAAGACGGCGAATGTGCTGGTGACCGGTACGTCGGGCAGCGCCACGGGCTCGACCATCGTGACCCTAACCGTGCAATAAAACTGGCGCAGCAACTTGTGCCAGCCAATTTGTATTAGCCTCCACTGGGGCGGGTCGCTGACCCGCCCTTTTTTTTTGCGCGCAGCGCGTGGCCAGCGGTGTCCCGGTCTCCTCTACCTTCGGGAAAGGACATGGTCAGTCAAGAACAGAACGGGGAAGGGATGCCTTTGCAGCCATAGTACTAAGGATTCATTGCCCGGGGCGCTGGGCGTCGTTGTAATGGGTTGTCGACACTGGCTGTGTCGGTGTCTAAACCCCTGATGAACCCCAAACTTCGTATCGCTGCAGTGGCGTTAGCGGCTTCCAGCTTTTGCCCGGTCGTTTTTGCGCAGGCCACGCCAACGCGCGGTCCGCTGGACCGCACCGAAATCCTCGGCCGGCTCGCGCTCAACTACCCTCCGAGCTATGTCGCGCAACTCGTCGCCCAGCGTGGACTACGTTTTTCGCTGACTTCGGATTTTGTCTATCGCGTCAAGCTCGCCGGCGGCGACGGAATTTTGGTGGAGAGGCTTTCGGCCGCAGACGCGTCGACATCCGCCGCTGCCGTTACCGATGACGGCGCGTCCGTCGATCATCTGGCTAAATGCGCCGAACTGCTTTTCACCGGCGACGACGACTCCGCCGTAGCCGAGTGTAAATCATCCATAAGTGAAAGCCCGAAGAGTCCGTGGCCACTGCTGATCGCCGTGAATGCTCTGTACCGTGACTCTCCCGGTGCGCTCAGGAGCGACGAACAGCAGAAGAAAATTAAAACCGAACTACAAGAGCTTCTACAGCGCGCCGCAGCTCTTGACCCTACGTTGCCGCCGGTACGATTCCTCCGAGGCCGTGCATTTCCGAGCGTTAGTGGCGAATTGGCCGAACCGAACGAGGAAATGACGTTAGACCAAGAACAGTTTGGAGTCGGGCAGCGGCTATTCTGGGAGCAAAACATGGGAGTGGGGATGTTTGCGCGAGAGTTAAGCGAAGGCGTCGAATCCTTCATGATGCCCGAGGTCGACCGGGACGAGCCCATCAATGAAGCCTTCTTTCGTGCGGTTCGAACATCACCCGATCTCTCGCTCTCCCATGCCACTCTTGCCGAGGAGTATCAAACGCGGCGCAACTTCGAAAAAGCGGCCGGCGAATGGCACGAGGTTTTGCGGCTGGAACCGGACAATCCCACCGCGCACATGTCCCTCGGGAAAATTCTGCTGGTGCAGCACAAGTCCGAAGCCGCGGTCGCCGAATTTCGCGACGCGGCTCGCATCGCGCCATTCGGCGTTTACGAACATCTCCTCCTGGCCGCCACGCTCGAACGCCTCGGCCGCCCGGGCGATGCCCTTGCCGAACTGCAGTCGATGATCGCGCTGCGCCCGGCCGACGTCGATTCTAGTGAATCTCTGGTCGAACTCGACCTGAAACATAAAGATCGCAAAGGCGCGATCGCTGAATTGCGCCGCTCGCTCGAAATCTCAGTGGCGACCGCAGCCAGCGAATCCGACGCGGTACAGGCGCGTTTGGGCGACGAAAACAATCTGGCCAACCTGCTGCGCGAAGACCGCCAATTCGACGCGGCCGGCGAACAGTATCTTTATTTGATTCGCTTCCGTCCCGACGATTCCGGTCTGCACAATGACTACGGAAATGTGCTGCTCGAGCAGCGCAATTGCGACGCAGCCATCGCGGAGTACTACCAGGCCGAGCGCCTCGCTCCGGACGTCGCCACGCCGCACAACAATATCGGCATTTGCCGGATGCAGCAGAAAGATACCGATGGTGCGATCGCCGAATTTCGCAAGACGCTCGAATTGAATCCCGACGAGCCCAGGACCCGCGTATTTCTGGGAGGCGCGCTGGGCCAGAAGGGCGACATCCAGGCCGCGAAGGAACAATTTCAGCAGGTGATCGAGAAAGATCCGAAAGACGCCGAAACGCGCCTGAACATCGGTTACGCCATGATGATGTTCAAGGACGAGGCCGACGCCATCCCGCAATTGAAAGCCGGGCTGGAATTAGAGCCGGATTCGCCCGCTGCTGAAAATAATTTGGCGTGGATCTATTGCACCGCCGAAGATCACAAACTGCGTAATCCCAGCGAAGCGCTGGTGCTCGCGCGCCGCGCCGTCGCGGCTACCGCCGCGTCACCCAACCCGGCGTTCCTCGATACGCTCGCCGAGGCCCAGTCCTTGAACGGCCAGTCGCGCGAGGCGGTGGCCACCGAGACGCAGGCCCTCGCCTTGGACCCAGACAACCCGGAATATAAATCCCGCCTGGAACAATTCCGCAGCGCCGCCACCGCCGTGGCATCCGCCAAGTAGTCCATTCGCATCTCAATTCCGGCCAGCTTCCGTGCCCGACCAGCGATAGGTTTCTTGTGACCTATAACGAGATTACAATCCCCACGGGCACTCACGAGGGGCCGGCGGGGGAATCGGCTCGCCCCGATTGACGTGCTGAGTTGACCTGTGAAGGCCAGGCGAGTAAGCTTGCGCAAGTAACTACCTCACGCAGTGATTCGAAAGTTCCGGCGGGACGCGCGGGTTCCGCAATGAGGCGCAGTCTGTAATGAGCCGGATGAAGCATCTCGTCTTTCCGAGGGTTTTGGTGCCAGCCTGCCTGCGCCCAATTATGCAGACGTCGATGCAGACGTTAGTGCAGACAACGGTGCGGACACTGTTGCTATGTACCGTGGGTGGGCTTTTCCTCGCCGGCGCTACACCGGCGCAGGATAACTCGGCACAGACCACGCCTCCGCAGAATCCGCCGGCGCAAAACGGAAACCCGCCAGCCGCAGCGCCTGCTCCAGCGCAGAAAAGCGACCCATCGCCGTCTACCGTGCCGGATGATTACAAGCCGTCGCTGCTGAAGAAAAATCCTCCGCCTGCTCCGCCGAAAAACGCTCCGGCGGCAAACGAGCCGGCTGCTTCTGCGCCAGGCTCGAATGCTCCACCTGCCCCTGCTGCGGGCGCAACAGCTTCCACAAGCAACGCGGCGCCGAATTCCGCGCCGGCCAACGCCAGCACGGGAAGTGCTCCGGGCAATAGCGCCGCCGGGTCACCGGCAACGGGTGCGGCAACGCCCGGCGCGAGCGCCGCGCCCTCCGCGGCGAGCAGCGATACTTCGTCTACACCGAATTCCGCGGCTTCCTCATCGGTCACACCTGGCGCGCCACCGGCCTCCACGCCATCCCCAGCGGATTCGTCATCACCTTCGTCGCCCGTTTCCGCGGCGTCACCCACCACTCCGGCGAGCAGCGAGCCTTCGACTAAAGAACCGGTGGCCGAAATGACCACGCGCACCGCCCAAGTGCCATTGGAATCTCACGTCAACCTGGTTCCGGTGCGGGTCATCGTGCACGATTCGCACGGCAACGCCGTGGGCGATCTGCGCGAAGCCGATTTCGAAATTCGCCAGGACGGTAAGCCCCAAGTCATTTCGCACTTCTCGGTGGAAACTCCGGCGTCGCTGGCCGGCAACGTAGCGCGGGGCACGGCCGCGGAGGGAAGTTTGACTGCGGTCACCGCAGCCCCAGCCACGCCGACCACCTTGCCCTCGCGCTTCGTGGCGCTGGTGGTCGACGACGCGCACCTGAACGTCCAGGACCTGCAGCGCATGAAACTGGCCGCGATTCACTATGTGAACACCGCGATGAAGCCCAACGAACGCATCGCGCTGTACACCGTATCGGGCCAAAATCAGGTCGACTTCACCGACGACCACGCGAAAATCGTGGACCAGTTGAACGTCCTGCTGCCCCGGCCGATCGGCGGATACGATCCTTCGATGGAGCATGACTGCCTGGTCATCACCTACTACCAGGCCGATCAGATTCAGAATCACCAGGACCCTCAAGCGATCGCGGTAGCCCAGGCGGATGCGCTGGCGTGCGCCGTGGCCCAGGGCGTTCCGCAGCAAGCGCAGCAATCGGTGGCCAATTCGATTTACAATTCGACCGTCTCGCGGGTGGTGCAGTCCGGTCAGGTCAATACCCAATACACGGTGCGGCGGCTGGATGAAATCGTGCGCCGCATTGCGGCCATGCCGGGCCAGCGCAGTATGGTGCTGCTCTCGCCGGGCTTCATTACCGCACAGTACGAATACGACGTGCTGCAGGTGATCGACCGCGCCGCCCGCCAAAGTGTTTTCATCAATACGCTAGATGCCCGCGGCCTTTACACCATCGACCCGCTAGGCGACATCTCGCAGCCGGTTCCGCTCCATGCCAACAACCAAACCTCGGCCTTGTCGCTGCAATATCGCATGACCGAGCAGAGCGCGGATTCCGAGGTTCTGCAAAACCTTTCGGATAGCACCGGCGGATTTTATTTCCGCAACAATAACGACCTGGAGGCCGGGCTGCGCCAGACCGCCGCAGAGCCGGGTGTTTCTTATTTGCTGGCCTTCGTTCCGGCGGACCTGAAGAACGACGGAAAGTTTCATACCGTCAGCGTCAAAATGCTGACCAAGGAAAAATACACGGTGCAGGCCCGTCGCGGATTTTTTGCGCCGAAGCACGGCAAGACGCCCGACGAACTGGCCAAGCAGGACATCGAAGAAGCGGTTTTTTCGCAGGAAGAGCAGCAGGGCGTGCCAGTCCAGCTCAACTTGCAATATTTCAAAGTGGATGACGCCAACGCCAAGCTGTCCGTGCTGACCCACCTGGATGTGAACCAGATCCATTTCGACCGGGCCGGCGATCGGAACTCCGACGATTTAACCATCGTGGCGGCGCTCTTTGACCGCAACGGCAATTTCATCAAGGCCGACCAGAAAACGCTGGAAATGCATTTGAAGGATACGACGCTGGAAAAATTGCATCGCAGCGGGCTGACCGTAAAAACAAATTTCGATGTGAAGCCGGGCGGCTACATGGTTCGCCTGGTGGTGCGCGACGCCCGCGATTCACAACTGGGGTCGCGCAACGGTGTGGTGGATATTCCGTAGAAGCAGGCGGCAGGAAATCGGATTCGGCAAGGAAGGTGGACCATGAAGTTCCAGCGTATCGGGCACTTTTCGATTTTGGCGCTCACGTTGTGCGCTGCGGCAACGCTCGGCTGGCACTCGCTCGCAGTGGTGCCAGTGGTGCATGCCCAGCAAAGTTCCTCCGCGGCTGCGCCCGCCGGGCCACCGCCGAGCCAGGAGGCGCAGCAACCGGCGCCCGCAAACCAATCGGCTCCCGCGCCGCAGCAACAACCACCCGATTCTTCCGCGGCCCCGCAACAACAGTCGTCGGCCCCAGCCGCAGCTCCCGCGCCGCCACAGCAGCAGGCGCCACCGGCCGACAATCCCCACGCGATCAAAGCGGAAACGAATGAGGTTCGCGTGGATGTGGTGGTCACCGACAAAAAAGGCAATTACATCACCGACCTGACCCAGAAAGATTTCAAAGTGTATGAGGACAACAAGGAGCAACCGGTCAACAGTTTCTCCTTCGGCGCCGATCCCAACGCCCCAGTGAAAAGCCAGCGCCATTATCTCGTCCTGTTTTTCGATACCACTTCGATGGACCTGAGCGATCAGCCCCGGGCCCGCGGCGCCGCGGCGAAATTCATCGAAGCCCATGCCGGCCCGGATCAGGTAATGTCCGTGATGAATTTTGGCGGCAGCCTGCAGATCGTGCAGAATTTCACGACCGACGCCGACCGCCTGGCGAAAGCCGTATCCGGCATCTACAGCCCAAATGTTTCCAGCAACCCGAACTCGCGCGATGTTAACGCCGACGAACTGAATACTTTGGGCGTGCCCAACACGCTCCAAAACTCGGAAGCTTCCTTTAGCACTTACACTCTTCTGCTGGCGATTCGCAATCTGGCGAAAAATCTCGCGGCCATCCCCGGACGCAAGAGCTTGATTCTTTTCACCGCCGGTTTTCCGCTCGATTCGGAGGTGACCAGCGAACTGACCGCCACGATCGACGCCTGCAACAAGGCCAACGTCGCCGTGTACCCGCTCGATGTGCGCGGACTAGTCGCTCCGGTGCCGGCTCTCGGCGGCCAACTGTTTGAAAATGGCGCTCCAAACGTCAACGCGCCCGCCGTGGCCACGGCGAACAGCGAAGAATCATCCGCGAGCCATTTTATCTACGCGACGTTTCACCCGCGCCAAGAGTCATCGTCATCCTATTCGACAGATTTCGGAACTCCCACTGATCCGCGAGGCGCAGACTCCGCAGTGCAACCGACAACTTTGCCTATCGCCGCATCGCTGCTTACGATCGCGTTTCAGCATGGCGGCGGTGGCGGGGGCGGTGGTGGCGGCCACGGGGGCGGTGGAACGGGCGGCGGCGGATCCGGAGGTGGTGGAACTGGCGGCGGAACGGGCGGTGGTGGCGGCAAAGGCGGTACCGGTGGCGGCACGGGAGGAACCGGAGGAAAGGGTGGTACCGGCGGAACCGGAGGCACCGGAGGTAAAGGCGGAACCGGCGGCGGAGGCGCCCCTCGGGGAGGTCTTGTGAACCTAAGTCCCTACGCTCAGGCCCACAATATCGTCCCTGCATTTCCCGAATCGGCCAGCACCAACCAACAGGTGCTGTACGAACTGGCCAGCGGCACCGGCGGCTTCACGATTCTCAACACCAATGATCTGCTTCCGGGCCTGGAAAAAATTTCCCGCGAACAGGACCACTATTATTTGTTGGGCTACACGCCCGGAGAATCGAAAGAGGGCAGCTGTCACACGCTGAGAGTAAAAGTCGAGCGGGGCGGCACCAACGTGCGCGCCCGCAGCGGTTTCTGCAATATTCCTCCCACGAATCCGCTGAAGGGCAAGCCGGTGGAAAAAGATCTGGAAATGCGCGCGGCGGCCGCAGTGGCGCCGGCCAACACTTCCGCTGCACTGGCGAACGCACCGACTGGCGCTGCACCGGCGGCCGGTTCGATCCAGGCTCCGTATTTCTACACCGCGGCGAACCAGGCCCAGGTTCACGTGGCCATGGACGTTCCACCGTCGACTGTGAATTTCGAGAAGGTCAAAGGAAAATATCACGCGGACGTCAACGTCCTGGGTATCGCCTACAAACCCGACGGTTCAGTGGCCTCGCGCTTCAGCGATCAGATCACTTTGGACCTGGAAAAGCCGGAGTGGGAAGCCTTCATGAAGGAGCCGATGCATTACGAAAACCAATTCGCCATCGTGCCCGGAACCTACAAGCTGAGCGTGGCCATGGGCGGCGGCGCCGATAAATTCGGCACCTACCAGACGCCGCTGGTGGTGGATGCGTACGACGGCAAAAAGCTCACGGTCAGCAGCATGTTCATCAGCAAGCAGCTGACGCCCACCACCGACGATGGCGGCATTATGGAAGCGGACCTGCTCGCAGACCGCACGCCTTTCGTCGTGCATCACGTGCAACTCACTCCGTCGGCCGGCGATCATTTCAAGAAGACCGACAAGTTTGTACTGTACGCGCAGGTTTATGCTCCGCAACTGGCCCAGCCCAACCCGCCGAAAGTTTTGGTGTCCTTCGTGGTCGTCGACCCAAAGACGGGGAAGGGCATCACCGGGGCGACCAAGCTCGATATGGCCAGCTTCATCCAGAAAGGCAGCCCGGTGATTCCAGTCGCGCTGAAAGTTCCGCTGGATGGAGTGCAACCCGGCGAATACAAATTGCAGTTCCAGGCCAACGTCGAAGGCGGCGGCTTTTCGCAGATCCGCACTTTGCCTTTCGTGCTGGAAGAAAAATAGGCACCAAGATAACTAGCGTCAACAGCCAGGAAAATGTTTCGTAAAAATAAATTGGCGCAGGCCCGAAATTTTCTGGAGCCTGCGCCAATTGTCCTTGGGAGGAACTTGCCGTTAACTAGGATGCCTAAGCCCGCGCAGCTTTTGCCTTCGCTGTCCGCGCCGGCGCCTCTTCTTCTTCCTCTTCTCCGGAATCGCTGACCACTTGGATCTGGTCGGCGAGGTTGGAAAGTTTCACATCCGTATCTTTCTCTTCCTGCAGCGTCTTGCTCAACAGGTCGACCGCTTCGTTTTCACCGAGCTGTTCGGCCATAGCCCGCACCGTGCCATACGCCGCGATTTCATAGTGCTCCACGCGCTGGGCCGCGCCGATCAACGCCGCGTCTTTCGCGTCGTCTTCGTAATCTTCATCCGCCGCTTCGCCGCCTTCCTTGATCAAGCCTTCCATTCCCATGCATTTCTTGCCGGTCGGTTTTTCGCTGAGCGCCTGAAAAATTTTCTCGAGCCGCGACACGTGGCCCTTGGTTTGTTCCAGATGCTCCTCGAAGCCGCTGCGTAGTTCTTCGGAGGCGGCCGCCTTGGCCATCTTCGGCAGCGCCTTCACCAACTGCGTTTCCGCGCTGTAAATGTCCTTGAGTTCATCGATGTAGAGTTCCTTCAATTCTGATTGCTGCATACCGCACCTCCGGGAGTTTTTCGTTCTGCTTCGACTCTACGGATGAGGGAGCGCCGCAACCATCCGGCAAATCTAGTAATTCGCGAGGCCCGGAGCGTGTAAGACGCTCTGGTGTAGCAGGGGGATAGGCTGAGAGCCGATCTCACGGAAGGAGACCTGACCACTGAGGATGGGGCGCAGTTACTGTAGCTTGGCGTATTCGGATTAGCAGCGATCAGGATGGGGAGGCTGGGGTCGGCGTCTTTCCATAAGCTACACCCATTCCGCGGGCCGAGGTTTTCGACGATGCGGAAATGTGAAATGGTTGGACCTATCGAGCTTACCGCATATGGGCGTATTGACCGGGTGTAACGCCAGAAAGTTTTTTGAAGTGGCGTGCGAAATGGCTTTGATCCCAAAATCCCACCGAGTAAGCCACATCTGAAATTGGCATTCCACGCTTGAGTAACAGGCGAGCATGATTAATGCGCACTTGGGTCAGGTACCCATGGGGCGGCATTCCAATTTTCTTGCAGAACGAACGATGTAAGTGGTACTGGCTTAGCCCCGTAAATCGAGAAAGCTCCTGAAGCGATATGCGCTGAGCGTAGTGTTCATCCAGGAATCGCTTGGTGCGCCGAACTGCCGCGTTCTCATCTCCATCGCGCGCCGACCGAGGCTTTGCAGTACTGTGCCTCACAACAATCGTGTGAAAAAAGCGCATTACCGCGCTGTCGGCTGCCAGTTCAAATTCTGGTTCCTCGAGGCATCGATGCGCCCGTAGAAAACTCTTCATCGTCTTTACGCTGCGAATCAGTTCCATGCGGAAGTTCAGCCCCGGAAGCGTTTGTTCTATGAATCTCTCCAGGCCGATCCGCAGCTCTTGGAGGTCGATAAACATGCATCTAAATACACACTCGCGTTTTCGGTCGGCGTGAACTTCGCCGGGAGGAATCAAAACGAGCGTTTCCGGCGACGCGGAGTATGAACGGTCAACGCAGTAAACGTCCGAACTTCCCTTTAAGATTGCACAAAAGTACAGTTCGTCGTGCCAGTGGCGTGGATACTCATGGAAAGTGGTCGAGCCGCGGTGCAGCTCGATTGCTTTGAATCCATCTGCCCGCCACATCTCGGTCATAGGCTCGTCTGTGTTCGGACCAATTCGATTTGGCGCCTTGTTCGGGCGTCCGGATGCGCTCGTTAACACCTTTAAACTCCCCCGTTCTGCACTTGGACGCGCTTCAGGAAGTTTCGTTTTGAGTCTCACCACAACTGATTTGAGCTAAAAAACGCGAGCTTACCTACCGAGGCTGGTTGGGAAATCCGTGGCGCGACAAGAACGTACAATACAGTCACGCTCTCCCCCGGTAAGATTTTCTAATCGAAGGAGATGCGATGAAAGAGGCCGGACTTCTCATCTTATTGTTCGCTTGGGCGCAGATCACCACTGTGACGGTGGCGGCGCAAAGCACCCAAGCGCAGATTCCATATGGAACTAATGATCAAGCCGGACATTACGTCCAGACGCCGGATGCCAAGATCTACTACGAACGCTATGGCGAGGGGCCGCCGGTCGTTTTTCTGCATGGTGGTGAATATGGATATATCGACGAATTCAGCGAAGTGATTCGGCAAGTCAGCAAACAGCGCACGGTGATCGCGATCGCGACGCGTGGCTACGGACGTTCCGAGCGTGGCACGCGTCCACTTTCACATCACCAGTTCGCGGAAGATGCAGCTTTGGTTATAAAAGACATTTTCAAATCCGGCCAAAAAGTTGACGTCATGGGGTTCAGTGAAGGGGCCATCACCGGTTACGCACTGGCTTCCTCACATCCCGAGTTGGTTCGCCGCCTGGTCGCTGTAGGCGGACCCCTCGGCGCGTACGGAGCGTCCATCGCAGATCTGGAGAATGACGAGGACCTTACGCCAGAACTCATGCAGCAACAAGTGCCGGATCTGGTGGCGAAGCGCAAGAAACAGATGATTCATCCGGAACAGTGGGACCAACTGATCCGTGACCTCAATGCCATGTATCACAAAACTGTCTATGTGAAGCAGGACGAGATACGCGCGATCAAGGCTTCTACACTCATCATGGCGGGGGACCGGGATCCAACCCGCCCGGAACACTTCATTGAGATATTCAAATTACTTCCCGACGCACAGATGGCGATCATCCCCGGGTGCGGCCACGTGATCTTCCATTGCAAGCCGGATTTGTCGATCAAGATCATGTCCGATTTCCTGCAATAACCTGGCATCACTCGTTTGCATTGAAAGATTGATCGCATCAGAGGGGTCCCTAAACATGCAGAAACGGAAGAAGGCTCTGGCCGTTGGCTTGCTGCTGGCGTGCTTCTCGGCCGCTAGTGGGCCCGCCCAGCAGTTAGCCGGGGTTGAAATCAAGGGTAATGGCCGCGCAGGTAAAACGCAGCCCCTAACATTGCCCTTGGACTCATTGGATGGATTGGAAGTGCACAGCATTAGAGAGGACGGTATAGACCCGGTGAAAACAAAGGCCGACGTTGCGACTTATCGAGGGCGGCATGCGCTGCGAATGGTCAACGAAGATGGCCTGACCGGCACGGGTACGTCAGCGGGCGCTCAAGCGATCGCGATTGTCACAGCGTCCGAATTCAAAGATGGCACGCTTGAGGTCGATGTAGCCGGGTTGCCACGCGAGGGGGCGCCGCCCACAACGAGAGGGTTTGTCGGCATCGCTTTCCATATCCAGGACCATCATGGTTTTCAGTATGAGTCTTTCTATTTGCGTATGACCAACGCTCGCAGTGATGATCAGCTCGAACGTAACCACGTCACACAGTACGTTTCTGAGCCAGAATTCCGCTGGCAGCGGTTGCGAAGGGACAACCCCGGTGTCTACGAATCATATGTCGATCTTGAACCAGGTGCTTGGACCAGGATCAAGATCGTAGTGGCCGGCACAAAAGCGCAGATGTTCATCCATGGCGCGGACCAGCCCTGCCTGATTGTAAACGATTTGAAATTGGGCGAAGCCCACGGACAGGTTGCGCTTTGGACCGGTTCAAATACGCAGGCATATTTTTCGAACCTGACCGTGAAATAGTGAAGCCAAATTAGAAGGATCGCTGCTTCGGTAGGACCCCCCGTCGCCGGTCCTGCCTCCGCCATACTAAGAACTGGGTGTCGTTGGATTGTTGTCGCGCTCAGGCGGCGCGCGCCGCTTCCAAAATGCGCACTACATCTTGCCAGTTGTTGGCGCGCAATTTTGCGGGACGGTTCACGTTGTGCGGGGCGGTGAACAATATGCCGGTGCCGCGAAAGTGTTCGAAATGCCTCGGGCGGTCGTCGACCAGGAAATCCGCGTTGAGGATGCTTTTATCGCCGCAGAAAATGTAGTGGCTCTGCGGGATGAATGGAAAATATTGCTTCAGCCATTGATACTTGGCGTCGAACGACGACGGCACGTCCATCGCCGCGCTGGCGATGAAAATCTCAAAGTCCTTCGACAACTCGCGCAGCGCATCCTGAGCGCCTTCCATTAATTCCAGGTCGCCGAAAAAACTGCGGTCATGCGGCAATTCGTCCAGTTCGATTTTCAGCTCGGGCGTCAGAAATTCCGGGGCAAACATAACCCCGAGGCCTTCGCGCGCGATCTGTTCCTTGGTGACGTTGCGTCCGGTGCGCTCATTGTAGGCGCGCAGCATCTTGCCGAAAGCGTCGGCGATCACTTCGTCCATGTCGACGGCGACGCGCAGTTTGCGGGGAGCCACCGCTTCCGCGGCGACCTGCGACCCGGTGCGAGCATTGGCCGCGTCGGGTGCGATGTAGCGGGCCGAAACCGGCTCACGCTGCGCCGCGGCGTTTTGTTGCGAGGCAGCCGCGCTGAAGCTCTCGTCCCGGTGCACCGGCGTCCCGGCCGCCATCGCGCTTCGCGCCGCCGCCGTTTTCGCCGACTCAGCCTCGATGCTACGTTCGGCCGCCGCCCGGCGATTCGGATGCGTGAATTTCACCGCGATCGCGATTACGATCAGCACGGCCGTCGCTCCGTTGGCCCAGATAATCGGGGGCACACTGTTCAACAAGCCATAGGCCAGCCACAACGTCACGCCCGAAAGGAAAATAAAGAGCATAGGGAACGACACATCCGCGCCGCCCTGTTTTTTGATTTTGATGATCTGCGGCACGAACGAAAAAGTGGTGCATGCCGCCGCCAGGTATCCGAGCCACTCCACATGAAACATGCCTGTACCTCGACAGAAATTATCCGCGAACCGCAATTTGTTTCTTTCTTTAAGTGTACAACGCGCGGCGCCGGAAATATGGAACTGGCGGCTACCGGGCACGGAATCCTAATGTACAGCCATGGCCCGATGGCGTTCGGCGAGCCCGAGAAGCGAAAATAAGGGTGTAAACACGCGTAATTAAGGCCGAGGGCGCCAGTCAAATTCTCATCTCGGCCGTGCTCGGAAGTGCTTTATATGTAAGGTGTTACGCAGGTATGATGAGCCGAAAATTCGCAACTTTTTGGCCTGTTGCGGGTTGGATGAGGCGGAGAGGAACACTGCATTCTTGGCGCACGCGGCATTCGCGTCGCACGCAATTCCATGGAGGAACGTACGTGCTGGGCGAATACCGAACGAATACTGACGGAGTATTTTTATGCCGCGGGGCCTCGATGTCCTCGCCCCGATTCGCGCTTAATTTGTTGCGCCATCGAATTCTCGCCGTTTCCGTAGCCGCCGCGCTTTTTCTGCTTTCGTTTTTACTGACCGCGTCGCGGGCTTCCGCTGACGCCGGAATCGTACTGAACGAATCGTTGGATACCAGCATGGCCCGTATCACCGGCTCCGGCCACAGCGCGATTTATTTGTCGCGCATCTGCCCGGACAATTCGCCCACGAAAATGCGCCTGTGCCGTCCCGGGGAACAGGGCTCGGTGCTAAGCAACTACACCACGCTGGGCGAAGATCAACCGTACGAGTGGAACATTGTTCCGCTGAGCGTTTACTTGTACGGCGTGGAAGATCCTCGCAACCGGCCGCTGGTCAGCTCCAAGGAAATTAAAGCGGCGCTGGAAGAGCGCTACCGCCAGAATTATCTATCCTCGATCTGCACCGGGAAAGAATGTCTGACCAGTAACGGCGCGGAATGGCGCGAAATGGTCGGCGCGACACTCGAACGCAGCCTGTACATGTTCGTGGTCAAGACTTCGGTGGAGCAGGATAAATCGCTGATCGCCGAATTCAACGTGCTGCCCAACGTAAATCACTTCAACGCCATGACCCGCAATTGCGCGGACTTTGCCCGTCGCGTTATGAATTTTTATTACCCGCGCGCGGTAAGCCCGGATTACATCAACGATTTCTTGATGACGAGCCCGAAAGCGGTGACGCACTCGCTGACCCGTTATGCCGCGGCGCATCCGGAACTCGGTTTGCGCGTGCTGCATTTCGCGCAGGTGCCGGGCACCATCAAGCGCAGCTACGAATGCCGCAATGGCACCGAAGAAATCTACCACTCCAAAAAGTTTTTGCTCCCGCTGGGAATTTTTGCCTGGCAGGGAATTCCGGCGGCGTTTTCCACCTACGCATTGACCGGCCGCTTCAACCCTGAACATCAATTCGAAGCGCATGCCTCGATCGATGCGGTAGGCCCGGATGGCGCTGCCGCCGATCCTGCAGCTGATTCGTCGGGCGACATTACGCCTGATGAAGTGCAGGCGATAACCCCGCACACCACGAAAATCTCGAGCGCTGGAATCAGCGACGAAGACGGCGCGGCGTTTCCGCCGTCGCTCGCGTCGCCCGACACCACGCTTCATTCCGAAGCGATCGTGCGCACCGGCTACACCGTCAGCGTGCAGCAACTCGCCAACGAACAAAAAACCGAGCAGCTCGAAATCGTCGGCACCAAAGATCAGTGGGCGGAATATCAGAAGCAATTTCCGGCCATCGTGGACCAGGCCGTTCGCGAGGACATTATTCCGGATCGCGGCTACGTGAATCGCGTCTTCAAGCGCCTGGGCCAGGCCGCGACTCTGAGCGTCGACCAGGATGGTTCGCTGTGGATGTCGCTGCCGAACCAGGAACAGCACGAACGCGTCGGCATCAGCGCCAGCAATCTTTTTGCCGCCGGCTCCGACGGCATGTTCGCCTACCAAATCGTTCTGGCGCGCATGGAATATGAATTGAAAAGCCCGAAGCACAGCCGCGAAACGCTGATGGCATTTCAATACGATTGGAATCTGATGACTAACGCGCAGGCCAAAACGCGCGCCATAGCCGCCGCGCAACTGCACAACGCCACGCCGCTTTCCGCCGCAGTCAGCACTCCCGCCTCGGCAGCGCAGCCGCTCAATTAACGTTTAGGCTCGCCGGCTCGCATCTGCGGCGGTGCCGCGGGATCGGGATGCACGGGTGGGACCAGGCAAACGCCCGGGTCGCCTTGATACGGTGTGATGCTCAACGAGCGAACTCGTTTTAGTTGGCGGCGGATCTGCCCGGGCTCCTCGATTATCACGTCGCGCGTTCCGGGATCGCTGTCGTAGGGCGCTTCGCGCGGACTATGCACGGACAGCACCCCGCCGCAGGCGATGTAGGTTTGGCCGTCCGCGCGAACCAGCTTTGGCCCGGGGTCTTGGGTCTTCCAGCACCCGAACAGCACTGCAAGCGCGGCAGTGGCACCCAGCAAAATTTTAGGGAAGCGGACTTCGCGCATCTCCGTTCAACCTACAACATCCTCAAATTTCCGGCATTCCGACCCGAGCAGTGACGGCCGCTCTTAGGACCACCTGCTCTCAGTCCAGCGAGGGCCATTCGAAGGGGAACAATTTGCCCGCTTCCTCCGGCGTCATTTTTCCTCCGGCCGCCTCCACCGCATGGGCCAGCACCGGATCGCGTCCAGATTCGATATCGCTCGGCTGCGGGAACTGGATGTCGTCCGGCTTAACGCCGTGATGCTCGATGGTTTTGCCGTCGGTCATGATCAGGTTGGCGATGGTGATGTCCGCGCCGTAATCGACACCGGAGCTGAAAAAGGGGAACCAGGTGTTTTCCATCACGTAACCCGAACTCAAGTCCCCGATCACCGTTCCGCGCTTTTCGATCTGGATTACTCGGGCAAAGACTTCCGCGGCCGAAGCCGAGCTGCTATCGACCAGCACGATCACTTTCCCCGGAACATTGGTGTGATGCTCGGCTTTGGCCGTGATCGCAGTGGTTTTCTTGCGCGTCACCTCATCGAAAATCTTCACGTCGTTATCGAAAAACATACCGATAAACAATTTCAGGGTCTCCACCGCCCCTCCGGGGTCGCCGCGCAAATCGATAATCACCTTCGCGGAATTGACGATCTTCTTTTGCAATTCCCGCAAGTCGTCCAGATCGTAAAAGAATTCCGGAAATTTCACGATGGCGATGTCTCCAGTCTTGGCCACCTGGATGCGCATCCGGTGCCGCTCGTTGTCATTTCTCCTGCGCATATCGTTCCACTGGCCGCCTCCGAACCTGGCGCTCAGTGCCGAATGCTGGACGATCTTGGCCTTCACCGTGACCGTCTGCTTTTCGCCGGAGGGATAGAGCAGTTCCAGCTTCAGATCTTCGCGCGGGTCCAGGACATAGATCAGATAAGCGATGTCGAACAGGTTCTGGCGCGTCGGTTTGACCCCGTCCAGGGTCAAAATTTCCGCTCCGGGCCTGACCTTTTTCGCCGCCGCATCCGAGTCGGGCCGCACCCGGGTAATAAAACAGCGGCTCCAGATGGTCTGATAATCCAGCCCGAAATCGAGCTTGAAAGGCTTGTACGGCGGGACGAATCGGGTATGGCCGTCGTTCAACGTGCTTACCGCGGCCGCCACCTGAGCCAGGGCCGCGTTCAGCGAATTCGATTCGTCGATTTTCTCTTTGGCCTTGGCCCGCACCGCTTCCCAATCGACGCCTTTCAGTTTCGGATCGTAATAGTTCTCCTGGATTCCTTTCATCACGTTGTCCAGGATGCCCAGCGCCCGTTCGCGGTCGGCCTTGGAGATGGTGCCCGGCACATGCGGCGCAGGTGCTGCCGCCGGAGCCGAGGATGGTTTAGCAGCAGCGGTCGAAGGGGAAGTCGTATCGGAGGCGGCTGGCGATTGCGGCGCGGGGGTAGCCTGCGCGGGCGAAGGAGTCGTGCTGTTCGCTGTAGGCGCGGGCGCGGATTCCTGGCCCTGCGAAATCCTGGCAGAAACGAAACTTAGTGCAAAAGCAAAAACCAATGCTGCTGGGCGTCGCATCGGGTCTCACCTCGAAATCGCGAGGGAGAGGAATATCACATCCGCCACCTTGATGGCTAGCTAACGATCACCGCGGTTAGGCTCACCGAAGACCTAATACGACTGGAATCTGATGACTAACGCGCACGCTAAAACGCGCGCCATCGCCGCCGCGCAACTACACAACGCCACGCCGCTTTCCGCGGCGGCTTCGCCATCTCCAACGTCCGCCGCGGCGGGATCGGCCACGCAGAATACGAAATCCAATTCCACGAGTGCGGCGCTCGTCGCCGCGACCTCCAATCAATTAATCGCGCTACGGTTTCGGCAGCTGCAGAATCATCCCGTTGCCATTGCCGGATTCCACTTCGGGCAATTGACCGTTCCACTTTTCGATCAGCATCTTTGCATTCTCGATGCGGCGCAGCTCCAGCAATTGCGGCGTCAGCGACGTCTGGCGGATGCGATTCGCGTCCGCTTCGCCCTGCGCTAACGTCACCATCGACTTGGCTTCGCCGTCTGCTTCCGCGATTTTCTTCGCCGCCTCGGCCTGGGTGGTGGCCAGTTCGTTGCGCGCGCGTTCGGCCTGCTGAATAGCCTGCGCCTTGGCGGTGATCGCTGCGGCAATCACCTCCGGCACGCGCGGCGCGCCGATAAATCCGAATTGCTGCACGCTGACGCCGACCGGCGTCACCTTCTGCTCGATCATGGCCTGCACTTTGTTCAGGAAATCCGCTTTGCGTTCGCCGTAGATATCCTCCACCGTAAAAGTGGAAGCTACTTCGTTCAACGAATTGCGCACGATATCCCGCAGGATCCCGTGGGTGAACATGTCCAGATCGCTGGCCCGGTATTTTACGTAGAATTCCGGCGCCATCCGTGGGTCGATCGCGTAGGACAGCGAGACGTCCACGCGAATATCCATGCCTTCCTTCGAGTTGAAATCCATTTCTTCATCGGCCGGGCGGCCTTCACCGATATCGTGCGTCCACTTCACGGTTTGCACGTAGGTCGGAAACTCGATGATCTGCGTGCGCAGCGGGCTGTAAATCACCCAGCCGGTGCGCACCGGAATTTCCGACGCGCCGCGCTGGCTGCCGGCCAGATTGATTTCCACGCCGACGTGTCCGGCCTCGATTCGCGTCACTCGCACGAAAAACGTCAGAAACAAAATCAGCAAAAGCAGCGCGCCTACGCCGTAAATGATCGGCTTGTAAAAATCGAAATTCCGGCGCGGCACGAATTCCATATCGCGGTCCCGGTCTTTGGAATTCCTGTCGAATATAGTCATCTGGCCTTCTTCCCGCGGATTGGGCAAGCCCGTGGACCGCGCCACGCGCGCGCCCCTACTGGAACGCTGCGCGCCCGAAGTTCGAAAAGGATATTCGGATGGTCACGATACTAACATTCGCCGGTCAGGAAGGCATAAGCAACCCGTAAGGAATTCGTAAGGTTGCCGGAAGCAACTGGCTAGTTTTCGTCGAAGGGTTTCAGCGAGCCGCTTTCACGGTCCACGCGAAAACGCGAAATTTGGGCACCTTCAAAATGGCGAACGGACACGCCAGAGCCGTCGGGATCCACCATGACGCTCCACGGTTTCGCGCCGGCGGCAAAGGGCGAGAAGGGAACTGCGTTCAGCGTTCCGGTTTTCCAGTCGATAGAGAAAACCGAGATCGTTTCCGAAGTGTGGTTCACCACGTACAAATATTTTGCGGCGGCGTCGACGGCGAGCCAGGCCGGCCCGCGTTCCGGAGCCACCGAGACTTCGCGTTCGCTGGCCGCGCTTGCCCCGCGGCCGCCGGCTGAAATCGCAATGGAATCGCGCATAGCGTTCGCCGCGAAGGTCAGTTGCTGCCCATTGCGCAGATTTGTGACGGTCAATACGCGCGAATCGCCTTCTGCCGCGCTGGCGACGGCCGCTGCAGCGGCCGTAACCGTCAGCACCGTCGTGTTGCTGTTGCCATGATAGCTGCCTTTAATATTTGCGGTGCCCGCGCCAATTGCGGTGGCCACTCCCTTGTGATCGATCGTCGCGACGTTTGCGTTATCGGAGAACCACGCGGTGTTGGTTGGCGATTCGTGGTCGGTCGTGCCGTCCAAAAACGTGGCGCTCAGCATGAACTGCTGCGTCGTTCCCACCGCAATGGTCGGGTTCGACGGAGTCAGATCTACATGATTAATGAGCAGGTCATTCACCGCCGAACCGATGCAACTGGTCAATCCGAGAATGGAAAGCAGAGGAAGAACCAGCAGGGCACGCCTATAACTAGTCATCGAGAAAATCTCCACAAATTCCCGCGCGAGAAGCTCGAACCTGAATGGAGATCAACCCGGTGTCAGCGGTGCACAAGTTGCCGGCGATTCAGTACCAGAATTGTACCGCCGAACCAGCCCGTAAAAATAGAAGACACGTGATTTCGGCCGGCGTGTTTCCACCGGAGACACAGCAGGAGATGCCGCGAGGGGCCTTGCCTATTCGTGTTTCTCGCCGATGCTGAAATCCACGATGACTGGCTGGTTGGCCTTCACTTCTACTTTTTTTGTCCAGATAACCGGCGTGCTGTATAGCGGACGCTTCACTTCGACCTGCGCACCCACATCCAGCACTTTGGCCTCGGAGAGGATTTGCCAGCCCTCGTGCCAGGCCACGATTTCATATTCGCCCGGCGGCACGTCGGTCAGCTTGAAGTCTCCATGCTCGTCGGTCACCGCGTAGTAAGGATGCTTGACCACCAGCATGTTTGCGTTCATCCACACATGCCCGGCATTGCATTTCAATTCCACCACGCCGTTGCGCTGCAAAGTGACTGGAATGAACTGGTTCTGAAAAGGGAAGGGCACATTGTTAGTGGCCGCGCCAAACATCTGCACGGTGTGCAGCACCGGGTCGCTGCTCTTGATTTTTATCGAGCCGCCCTGGGCCACCAACAGGATATGCGGGATGTAACGGCAGGTGCGTTGGTCCAGGGTTTGCCGCGCCTCCGGCAAATCCATGGGCTTGCCGCGGGTAACTCCGCGCAGAAATACGACGGTGTTCGATACGCCGTTGCCGTCGGAATTGATTTCCAGCCGCTCCAGGTCGCGGGTCTTCTGCAGTTGCGGATCGCAGACGTCTACATTCTTGGTGACCGGCAGCCTGGTAAGTTTCGGTGCGGGACCGGTCCACTTCACGTTGCCAGTAATCGTGCCGCCGTTTTCCACGTTGATCGGCGTGTAGTCTGCCTGCGCGGCCGCGCGCCCGCAGCAAAGCAGCGCCAGGGCGAAGCACAAGGCGAGCGAGAGGTTTAAGCGGAAAATGTTATCGTTGCGCATAGGTACCTCATTAAAACTTTACATTTCTTAAAAATTGGCAGGGCCCAGCATTGACGATACGCCTGTGCACGCGCCGCGCACGAAAGCCCGCACCAAATTGCCGTAAAAGTACATGGATACGGCCAGGGGGGGTTAATGCGGAGACGTTACGAATGCATCGGCGGTTTATAGCCGGCGACCCTTGAAAAATACCTGCACCCCTCACGCCGCACCCTGAAGTAAACTCCGCTCTCAATTCAAAAACGAGGATGGGCCATTTGAGATTTACACACACGAAATGTCTCGCCGCGATTATCGCGCTGGGCATTTTCCTTATTGCTCCAAATTGCATCGCGCAGCAAGTCAGCACGCCGCCGCCCGAGCACCGAGACCTATTGGCGCCCGACCCAAACCAAGGGAAGCACTTCAATGGCGACTCCTGGTGGAACTACGTGAAGGTTCTCGCCGACGACAACATGGAAGGGCGCGACACGGGCAGTGACGGCCTGCGCCGCGCCGAAGCCTACACCGTGGAGCAATTGCAAAAGTCCGGCCTGCAGCCGGCGGGCGAGCACGGTTTTTACCAGACCGTGAAACTCGATTCACGCCACATCAACGAAGAAAAATCCTCAGCGGCCCTGGTGATCGGTGGGAAAAGCCAGCCGCTCGTCTTGGGTGATGACGCCTTTTTCTCCGCGCGCGTCGATCTGCCGTCGCAGGAAGTTTCCGCGCCGCTGGTGTTCGTGGGCTACGGGCTGAAAATACCGGAAGCGAATATCGATAGTTTCGCGGGCCTCGACCTGAAGGGAAAAATCGCGGTGTACGTTTCCGGATCACCGGCGGGCATCGCGGGTCCGCTTTCCGCCCACTCCCAGACCGCGGCGGTGCTCAGCGCGGCTTTGCGCGCGGCAGGCGCCATTGGCGTGATTCGCATCATGAATCCCGCAGCGATGGAACGCGACTGGTCGCGTTACGCCTCCGCGCGCAAAAACCCAGCGATGCTGCTCGCCGATCCGGCTCTGCAGGACAACGCCGGGCTGAAAGTCATCATGACCTACAATCCGGCGAAGGCCGAAAGCCTTTTCGCCGGCTCTGGGCATACCTTCGCCGAAATCGCCGCGCTGGCTAAAGACCGCAAGCCCATCCCAGGTTTCGCTTTGACTCCGGTGCTGAAGGCCCACGCTGACATTGAAAGCAAAATCATCGAATCGGACAACATCATCGCGCGCCTGCCCGGCAAGGAACCGGCTCTGCACGACCAGTACGTCGTGCTTTCCGCGCACATCGATCACATCGGAATCGGCGAGCCGGTGAACGGCGACAAAATCTACAACGGTGCGATGGACAACGCCTCCGGCGTGGCCCTGCTGCTGGATCTCGCCAACTTTTTCCGCGCGCACCCTGAGCCGCTGGGTCGTCCCGTGCTTTTTGTTTTTGTCACCGGCGAAGAAAAAGGTCTGCTGGGCTCGCGCTATTTCGCCGCGCATCCCACGGTGCCGGCGAAATCGATCGTCGCGGACATAAACACTGACATGTTTTTCCCGATCATGCCGCTGAAGACCCTGCTGATTTTGGGGATCAACGAATCATCGTTAGGTACCAAGGCCGCCGACATTGCCCGCCATTACGACTTGAAGCCGATCGACGATCCGGTCCCGGCGCGAAACATTTTTATTCGCAGCGACCAATACAGTTTCGTGCTGCGCGGCGTGCCGTCGGTGATGCTCAGTATTTTCGGCGAGCCTGGAACGCCCGAAGGCGACACCGTCGAGAAGTGGCTGGCCACGCGTTACCACGCGCCTTCGGACGATTTGAATCAACCCATCGACCTGAAAGCCGCGGCCTTGTTCGAGCAGGTCATGCTGGATCTGGTGCTCAGCACCGCCAACGCGGACGACCCGCCAACCTGGAATAAGGACTCATTCTTTCGCCGCTACGCAACGTCAGCGGCGCAATAGTGTGAGCTAATTCGCCAGCGTCTCGATGGAGGTGGCCAATGTCAAAAAGGCTCGGCTTCTTCGCGGCGTTCGTTCTCGCCCTCGTACTGATGTCGCCTGCCGTTCGCTCGCAAGCTCCCGCCAAAAATCCATTTGTGGTGCGAGTCGATTTGGTTGAGCGGCACGTTCGCTACAGCGTCGGCGGCATGCCAAACGACGATCTTCTCAAAGCCCTGAACCACGTTCACGAACGCGGCGCGAATGCGCCGGTGATCGTCTTGCTCGATGGGCGCGTTCCCATAGATGCGATCCGCAACGTCGACGGCACTGCGGCAAAAGCCCAGCTGACAAATCTTCGCTATTTTGTGGTGAATGACGAAACGAAGTACATGACCGAGATAAAGATGGGGATGAGTACGCCGATTACGACCGATCCGCCTGCAAAATAATTCTACGAAACAGTCTGCAGCGGGGCGCTGCTGCGGGATTCTTCTTGCTGGGCCGCGGCGCGAAGTTTTTGCAGTAGGGATTCGCGCGAAAACGGCTTCTGCAGTTGTTGGGCGCCCGCAAAGAACGGCTCTTCCGATTCGTGTTCCAGGTAGCCGGACATATACACAATCTTCAGCGCTGGATGCGCGCGTTTCAGGCGTTGCGCCAGTTCCGGGCCGCGCATGCGCGGCATCACCACATCGGTGACCAGAATGTCGATCGGCGCGGTATGCTGCTCGGCCAACTCCAGAGCATCCAAACCGTCTTTGCCCACGATCACCTCGTAACCGCTCGAGCGCAAAAACTCGCTAGCCAGTTCGCGCACGGCCTCTTCATCTTCGGCCAGCAAAACGGTGCCCACGCCGCGATCGGCCACCGACGGAGTATCTTCCTTGCAGGGCAGCGGCACCGTTTCGGTGCTTTGGGGCAGAAAAACTTCGAAGCGCGTGCCTTGTCCCGGCGCGCTATCCACCCAGATGTATCCGCCGCTCTGTTTCACAATGCCGTACACCGTGGAAAGCCCCAGGCCGGTGCCTTTACCCAGTTCCTTGGTGCTGAAAAACGGCTCAAAAATTTTGGCCCGGACTTTATCGTCCATGCCCTCGCCATTGTCGGCGACGACCAGCAGCACATAATTTCCAGCGACCGTCGGCGCATGTGCTCGCGCATATTCTTCGTCGAGCACCACGTTCTGAGTTTTGATGGTCAGCTTGCCGCGATTTTTCATCGCGTCGCGCGCGTTGACCACCAGGTTCATGATTACCTGCTCGATCTGCGAGGGGTCGGCTTTCACCCGCGCCAGCGATTCGCCGGCGATAAATTTGTATTCGATTTCCTCGCCAATCAGCATCGGCAGCATTTTGTTCAGGTCGGCGATCAGCAGGTTCAAATCCAGCACCCGCGGCTGCAGCACTTGCATGCGGCTGAAGGCCAGCAGCTGCCGGGTCAGGGCGGTGGCGCGATCGGCGGCTTTCTTCATTTCGGCGATGCTGTTCTGCACCGGGCTCATAGTGCCGAGTTTCAATTCCAACAAATCGCCATGGCCTTTAATCACCGTCAGCAGGTTATTAAAATCGTGGGCCACGCCGCCGGCCAATCGCCCGACTGCTTCCATTTTCTGTGCCTGGCGCAACTGGTCGCCCAACATTTGCTTTTGTTCCTCATTCGTTTGAAGCGTGGAACGCAGCCGCGCGAACGCTTCGGTTACTTCGGAAACCTCGTCGCCGGTATCTGGCGCCAGTGGATACTCAAAATTTCCTTTTTCCAGGGCGTGCACGCCGGCGCAAAGCTGTTCCAACGGCTTGGTAAAGGTGCGCGAGATAAAAAACACCAGGATGCCGCCAACCAACACCGCCAGACAGCCGAGCAGCGTCAGCGTTCGATCGAGGTGCGAGAGGAAGGCCAGCGCATCGTCGGCCGGCTTCAAGGCCGTGAGCGACAACATCGGTGAGCTGCCCGGAGTCAGATCGACCGAGCTGACCAAATAACGTTTGCCGTCGATTTCCATTTCGCCGGAAGGGTGCGCGCCGCGCAACTGGTTGGTGACCATGCGCTCATCCACCGCCGCCGAAAACGAGCTGACCACCGGAACGTCTCCGTAACGAAAAGCAATTTCGCACAGCGCCAGGCGTCCCACTTCGCGGGCCACGCTCGCGTCAATTTCGCGGCCCACCACTACCGAGCCCAGGTTCAGTTGCGATGACGATCCGATCTCAATCGGATGTGCCGCGACTTGATACAAATGGCCCTGCCCGAACCACCACGCGCCTTGCGTGCCGGTGCCGCGGGCGTGTTCCACCATCTCCGCGGCCGCGCTTATCGGAAACCCGGGGATCTTGCTGTGCAAGGCGACAATCTTGCCCGTCCAGTCCGCCAGCGCGAACACCTCGGTGTCGCTGGAGCGCCACGCTTCTTCGGAAGCTTCCTGGATGGTGACCGGCGATTCATCTGCCATGATTGATTTAATGGAGGGCAGCGTGGCCAGAATTTCGGCGTCGCGGTTCAGTTCGATCTGGCGCTCGGCACGCACATTTTGAAAAGTTCCCACCGAATTGCGAGTGTCCTGCTCCAGAGCCTTCTGCACCTGCTCTTGCGCGGCGTGGCCCACGATGAGCAGGGTGGAAAAAGACAACCCGGCGATGATCAATACCAGCGACAGCAGGAATTTGGTGCGCAACCGCATGTTGAAGGAGACGCGCTCGCGATTCGACAGCCAATGCAGCTGCGGCTGAAGCGCGCCCTCGAGGCGGCGCACCTGTGGTTGCAGTGCGTGTTCCATGCGACGCACCCCTGCCGTATTGAGTTTCCACCCCATGATCGGTATCAGCCTGAGCAAAATTAACAACCCCCACTGACAGGCGAAATGGACCGTCGGTACCACCTGTTCTAGACTGCCCGGAGTATTCGCTTTTTGTTTGTAGAGGGCTCGATTGACGCCTAGCCGCGAATTGCCCAGGGACTGCGGATGGCCGCAGGTCGTCATCCTGAGGAGCGCTTTCTGCGACGAAGGATCTCAACCAGTAAGCCGCACGCGACTCACTACGACAAAGTTCTCGCACCACGCTGAACGCCGCGCACGATTTACCGGTTGGGATTCTTCGCTGCGCTCAGAATGACGGCCCGCGCGCGGATGGGTCGCTCTCGGGTTTAGGTTGCGCCTCGGTTTTCGTTGTCATCCCGACAGAGGCGCCGCGCATTTTGCGGCGCCGACGAGGGACCTCTCTTCGATGCCAAATCCGCGGAAAGGCCAAGTCGTCACGTGAGCGTGAGCGCCCCGACCGCTAGCATCCGGTTGGCCAGGAAGCGCCAACTCCTTATAGGGCCTACCACAAATTTGGCGAACCCTTACAGCATCCCTTGTATGGCTGAAACCTCGCCGTTACCCGACTATAGCGGTGCGGGAGAAACAAGAGGCAGCCGGGAATCCTTATTACAAAAATACTAAGGGCTGGGCCCGGTTGTTTGCTTCTTCTCCCGCACTTTTTTGCCCGCCCGGCCCGCCCATTTCAAGACTCGCCTGCAGGACACCAAGGAGACTCACCGCCATGTTCAAGCCATTCGCCGCCACACTTGCGCTCTGCTGCGCTTTCGGACTTGCCAACTGTTCGTCCACGCCAAAATCCCCGGACGTGGCCGACCAGATCCGCCATGCGCTCGATCAATCCGGGTATAAGGATGTTTCGGTCAGCCAGGATCGCGATAAAGGCGTGGTCACGCTGACCGGCCACGTTCCGGCCGACGCCGATAAGGCCACGGCGGAAAATATCGCGCGCGGTTTGGCCGGTTCGCAGGTCGTTTCGGACCAGATTAGCGTCTTGCCCCCAGGAAACGAAAGCGCCACCAAAGAGGTGAATAAGGATCTCGATGAGGGAATCGAAAAGAATCTCGCCGCCGTGTACATCCAGGATAATTTCAAGAACGACGTGAAATATGACGTGAAGAACGGCGTCGTGACCTTGACCGGAACAGTCTCGTCGCAGGGCCGCCGCGCCGCCGCCGAAAAGATCGCTACCGGTGTGCCCAACGTGGTCCAAGTAGTGAACGAGCTGGAAGTAAAGGGCCAGAAGGCCACGTCAACCGCGGTTCGCTAAATCGCTGCGCTCAGAATGACGGCCCGACGATGGATCGGTGTTGGGTTTGTAGTTACGCTTCGGTTTTAGTTGTCATCCCGTTTACCCAGACGGAGGAAGGGACAGAGGCGCCGCGCATTTTGCGGCGCCGACGAGGGACCTCTCTTCGATGCCGCCGCGTCGAATCAGGCGGGGGATTCGCCGCAAAAAGCCGCCACGACTCAATGTTTTGCAACTCAAGGTTTTACCCGATAGTCGCGGTCATAGACTTCGGTTGTACTTATAAATAGTATGGATGCGCCCGATTCAAAATTCCGGGCACGAGACAATGCAGTACAGGGCCACGCAGTACGAGAGCACGCAGTACCAAGGAACGCAGTAAAAGGAGATCGAAGATGCGCAAATTCTGGACCACGGGCGCGCTGTTTCTCGCGGTCAGCCTGATTCCTGCAGCATTGCCGACGTTCGCTCAAAGCACTCCTGATTCCCAAAGCGCGCCAGCGCCCGCCGCGCAGGACAATGGCGCGGCCATGACCGCTAAGACGCCTAGCACCACCGTCACCGGCTGCATCGCGGCCGGAAAAAAAGACGGCACCTACAAATTGACCGCCGATGACGGCACCGTCTATATGCTCCGCAGCAGAAACACCAATTTCGCCGATCACGTCGGCCACACCGTCACCGTCACGGGCCACGTCATGACCGGACAAATGGGCAAGGGCGGCGCGAACGGCTCCGCGGGAGATGCCAGCGCTTCCGGCGACGCCAACCAGAACGCACCAGCCGACAACTCCGGCGCCGCGATGAAGCACGGCATGTCGCACCTCATGGTCCGCTCCATGACCATGGTCAGCGAAACCTGTAAAGCGAAGTAAGCGCGGCGACCTAGCACCGGGCCGGCGCACAGCGCGATGCAAAGAGGCGCGGGGACGCACGAAATTATCCCCGCGCCTCTCTTTGTGTCTGGGCAGATGCGTCACCGCTTTCCATCTGGAACGAAACCTCCGCGCCCTCTGCCGCCGTCTCATGACGGACGCTTGGCCGGACGCTGCACCGAATCTTCACCAAATTTTCGGGTGCATATCGCCTCTGATTCTGAAAAACTGCACGGGCGTGAAGCCATCTTTCTTCGGACGGACCATGAATCGTCGCGACTTTCTTCGCTCGGCTGGCACGGTGTCGGCCGGGCTGGCGCTCTCTGCTTCGGAAATGGAAAGCGCCCGCGCCAATCCGTTGGGCAATGACGATCCCGCCATGCTCGACAATCTCCGGCGTGCGATCGTTGATTATTTCCTGAAAGAAACCAATGCCCAGACCGGACTGATCGCCGACCGCACCCAGCCGGGCTCGCCTTCCAGCATTGCCGCCGTAGGCATGGGACTCAGCGTCTATGTGGTCGCCGTCGAACGCGGCATTCTTTCCCGCGCTGCGGCCATCGAAAGAACGCTGAGGCTGCTGAGATTTTTTAAATCCAGCCCGCAAGGGCCGGAGCCCGATGCCACCGGCTACAAGGGTTTCTACTACCACTTTCTTGATATGCAGACGGGACGCCGCGCCGTGCAATGCGAGCTGTCCACCGTAGACAGCGCGATTCTTCTCGCCGGCGTTTTGACCGCGGCAAACTATTTCACCGCGGAGAACAAAGACGAAAAAGAAATTCGCGACCTCGCCGAATTTCTCTACCGCCGCGTCGATTGGAAATGGGCGCTCAATGGCGCCGCCACGCTCACCCACGGCTGGCAGCCCGAATCCGGTTTTCTGCCGTATCGCTGGGATACCGGTTACAGCGAAGCGCTGATGCTCTACGCCATGGCGTTGGGCTCGCCGACCTTCGCCATCGACCCGCAGGGTTACCACGACTGGCTCAAAACTTTCGAATGGAAAAAAATTTACGGCCTCGAATACCTTTACGCCGGCCCGCTCTTCATTCACCAGATGTCGCATCTCTGGATCGATTTCCGCGGCATCCGCGACGACTTCAACCGTAAAGTCGGCATCGATTATTTTGAGAATAGCCGGCGAGCGACGTACGTGCATCGTCAGTACGCGATCGTCAATCCGAATGGCTTCGCACGTTATGGCGAATATGTGTGGGGTTTCACCGCCAGCGACGGCCCCGACGACGTGACTCTCGAAGTGAACGGCGTGAAGCGCACGTTCTTTGATTACGTCGCGCGCGGCGCGCCATTCGGCCCCGACGACGGCACCGTTTCACCCTGGGCCGTGGCCACGTCCATTCCGTTCGCGCCGGAAATCTGCATCCCCACCATCCGCCACGCCATCGAGGTGCTGCAACTCAAAGCGCATAACCCCTACGGATTCGTGGCCAGCTTCAATCCCACTTTTCCGCAAAAATCTCCGCACCTGGATTCCTGGATGTCACCCTGGGTCTTCGGCCTGAACGAAGGCCCGATTCTCATGATGATCGAAAATTATCAGTCCGAGCTGCTCTGGAATGTTTTCCGCCGCTGCCCCTACATCGTGAAAGGCCTGCAACGCGCCGGCTTCCGCGGCGGTTGGCTCGAGAAGTAGATTTTCCGGGGTGCCCCATCCTTTGCGATTCCCAGCAAAGGGTGGGAAGCGTAAACGGCTTCGTCGATCTCACCGATTTGCCGGCTATCAAAAAAATAGCCTAAGCCTTTGTCCCCATCTCAAAATAAAAATGGTAATGGTTGCGGCAACCAGGATTAAAACCCGCACCGCACGCCGGACAGCGCGATTCGCATTGCATGTATTCTGCGATGCTCAAGTCCGCGCCGCAGTGGCCGCACAGAATTACTTTCTGCGCCCATTCCTTCCGCGACCACGGCTCGATCGCATGTCCGGCCAGCGCGTCATGGCAATCCTTGCACGCGTAAAATTCGCCGCAGCACTTCATCTTGATCGCTATGATGTCCGTCGACCCGTGATAATGCGCGCAACGGGTCTGGCCGTCGAGGTCAACTCCGCGCACTCGTGAAGTATTTGCACTCATTCGACTTATCTGCGGAATAGCCTACCGCAGCGCGGCCCCGAATCTGTATCCTTATATAGGTCTGCGAATCTAAAGCACAGAGGGCATGGCGCTCTCTCGGCACCAAACAACGAAATTATGCTGATCTACCTACTCGCGTTCATCGGCGGCGTGCTGACCATCCTCAGCCCGTGCATTCTTCCGGTGCTGCCGTTCGTGTTCGCGCGCGCCGACCAGCCTTTTCGCCGGTCCGGCCTGCCGCTGCTGGTCGGCATGGCGCTGACGTTTTCGGTGGTGGCCACGGCGGCGGCGTTTGGCGGGCATTGGGTTGTGCGGCTGAACCAGGGTGGACGTTACGCCGCAATGCTTATTTTTCTGATCCTCGGTATCACTCTGATTTTTCCCTCGCTGGCCGAAAAGCTCACCCATCCGCTGGTGCAAGCCGGCAGCAAATTGCAGGGCGGCCCTGGCGCGGAACAAGCTAGCCCCGGCAAATCATTTCTCCTCGGCATTTCAACGGGCTTGCTCTGGGCGCCGTGCGCCGGACCGATTCTCGGCCTGATTTTAACCGGAGCCGCGATTCAAGGTCCCGGCCCGCGCTCGACGTTTTTGTTGCTGGCCTACGCGTTGGGTGCCGCGCTTTCGCTGGCCATCGCGCTGCTCGCCGGAAAAAAGGTGCTCTCGACTATGAAGCGTTCGCTTGGGTTCGATGTTTGGATTCGCCGTGGCATCGGCATCGCCGTGATTGCCGGAGTAGTCGCGATCGCACTGGGTTGGGACACCAACCTGCTTACCAAATTTTCTTTCGTGAATACGGCGCAGGCCGAATCGCGCCTGATTCAGAAGCTCGGCCCGGCGAAATCTGCCACGCTCAGGCCGGTCGTCACTCCGGTCAGCGCCTCTGAAATGCAGGTGAAGTTGGACGACGAAGGGCCCATGCCGCCACTCGACGGCGCCGTCGGCTGGATCAATTCGCCGCCGCTCACCACCCCGTCGCTGCGCGGCAAAGTTGTGCTGGTCGATTTTTGGACGTACTCCTGCATCAACTGCCTGCGGGCGCTGCCGTACGTCGAAGCCTGGTCCGAAAAATATAAGGACGCCGGCCTGGTAGTCATCGGCGTCCATACGCCGGAATTCGCGTTCGAAAAAGAGCGCGCCAATGTGGAGAAAGCCGTCCGCGATTTGCACATCTCCTATCCCGTCGCCATCGACAGCAACTATCAGATCTGGCAGGCCTTCGACAACGAATACTGGCCCGCGCATTATTTTATCGACGGCAAAGGGCGCGTGCGCTATCACCATTTCGGCGAAGGCGAATACGACAAGTCCGAACGCGTGATTCAGGAACTGCTGAAGGAAAATGGCGCGCAATCGTTAACCGCCGGGGTGGTGAATGTTTCCGCCACCGGCGTCGAAGCCAAGCCGGATAGCGGCAACGTGGCGTCGCCCGAGAGCTACATCGGCTACAAGCGCACCGAGAATTTTGCGTCCGAAGAACCGATCAGCCGCGATGTGCGTACTACTTACACTCCGCACCCGCGCCTTTCGCAGAATCAATGGGCGCTGGCCGGCGCCTGGAACGTGGGCTTCGAGGATGCGGTTTCGCAATCCGCGCACGCCAGGATTTTGTACCGCTTCCACGCGCGCGATTTACACCTGGTGCTCGGCCCCGCGAAAAATGGCAAGCCGGTGCGCTTCGTGGTGAAAATCGACGGCACCGCGCCCGGCGACGATCACGGCAGCGACACCGATGCCAGCGGCGCCGGCACGGTGAAGGAACATCGCCTGTATCAGCTGATCCGCCAGAAGGGAACTGTAGAAGATCGGACTTTCGAGATTGAATTCTTGGATCCGGGCGTGCAGGCCTTCGCCTTCACCTTCGGATGATTGCAGGAACATTGATTGCAGCAACAGAGAGGAACGCCATGAAATTGTTGCCTGAAGAAAAAGACGGATTGCCGCGGGCCATCGGCCGCCGCACATTCATCATCGGAGTGGGCACCGCCGCGATTGCGGCCACTTGGATTTACATGCACAAGGATCCGCCGGTGCACGCCGCCGCGGAGATTCCGCTGCTGCCGAAGACGGTGAAGATCGTCAATTTTACCGACGCCGGCCAGCGCAAAGACACCGTCACCGTTTCCACCATCGTGAAAACCGAAGACGAATGGCGCAAGCAGCTCTCCCGCGATTCTTTCGAAGTTACGCGCCACGCCGAAACCGAGCGCCCCTACACCGACGAAGATCCCAACCACGGCGCCAAAGGCGTCTTTCGGTGCATCTGCTGCGACACCGCGCTGTTCAACGCCAACACTAAATTCGAATCCGGCACCGGCTGGCCCAGTTTCTGGCAGCCCATCGCCTCCGAAAATGTGCTGGAGACCAACGATTTCAGTTATGGGATGACCCGCACCGCCGTCGCCTGCCGCCTCTGCGACGCCCATCTCGGCCACGTCTTCGACGACGGCCCGCAACCCACCGGCCTGCGCTACTGCATGAATTCCGTGTCGTTGCGTTTCGCCAAGGCCACGTAAGCGAGAATTAAGCTTCTGAATTTTCGGGCACCCCATCCTTTGCGATTCTCAGCAAAGGGTGGGCGCCTCAATCACCGTAGGCTCGGTACTCTGCCGCCAGCTCTGCGGTGTATCGTTTAGTCACAGTAATTTGTGGATACCATCCATCGTCCGTGTGGCGTGAACTACTCTTCCAAACAAAAATTTGTCCTTGGGGGATTCAGACACCATGAGCTCAGCCTTCGCTCGCGCCACATTCACCTTGTTCGCCTTCCTTGCTTTTACGTCCGCACTCTTAGGCCAAGACAATTGCATCCACCAGCGAACCATTACCGTCACCGGGACGGCCGAAATCAAAGTTCCCCCGGAGCAAGTGACCATGATGCTGGCCGTCGAATCTCACGAAAGGGATTTGAGCGTAGGCAAGGCAAACAACGACAGAAGCATTCACAAGCTTCTCGGCTTGGCGGCCAAAGAAGGTGTCGAACCAAAAAACATCCGCACCGACGCCGTGAACATATCCCTCGAATTTTCCGATGACAAAACACCGAGATTCATCGGCTACGAAGTTCTTCAGCAGGTGTCCATAACACTTACCGATTTGTCGAAATACGAAGCCCTCCTGACCGGCGCGCTAAATGCCGGCATGAATCGCGTGGGTGGGATCAATTTTGGCGTAGCCGACCCGCCCAAATATCGAGAAGAAGCGCGCCTCAATGCCGTAAAAGCTGCGCAACAAAAAGCCAAGGCGATTGCGGCGGAACTCGGACAGACCGTCGGCAAACCCTGGGAGGTGACCGAAGATCCGAACT